>Ga0209452_1000024_pt1 | contig 154130 bp, 130 predicted proteins | sample WorMetimpBELIZE1_FD_187388 | JGI IMG/M metagenome (GOLD analysis project Ga0209452, IMG submission 187388) | Marine gutless worms symbiont microbial communities from Max Planck institute for Marine Microbiology, Germany - Olavius imperfectus... | ecosystem: Host-associated > Annelida >... | reverse complement strand
CATAGCAGCTCAGGCTCTTTGACTGATAAACAGCTCGCATTGTATCTAACGTTGTTTCCAACCAGGCATGAACTAACGAGAACTTTAACCACTGGAACTCCTTTATATACGAGAAATAGCTAACGCCTTGTTAAGGGGTGAGCAACGCAATGCCGATGCCGCCGCATACCGCCTTAAACACTAAAACCAACGCATAGTAAAATGCCACGCGTTGCGAATCCCTCTTGAACAATTTGTTATGTGGTTTTCCCACGTAGTCCTATTAAGTTTCCAAATGGGTCCTCAACTTGGCACATTGAAAGCCCATCTTCAATTTCCATTGGTCCACGATAAAGACACGCACCGAGCTCTTCAAAATGAGCCAGAGCAACACATAAATTGTCTACTGACCAGTAAACAACTGTACCACTTTTACCAGCACCAACCTTTTTATCTGCTTTGACTATTTCTAGTGAGAAACCATTTAGATCAAGCGCTGTGAAGTCAAAGTCAGGATGGTAAACCGGAACGGCTTCTGGAAAAGCTTTCTTGTACCATTCAAGCCCTTTCGCTACATCTGAGACATGAACAAGAACCGCTGATGGATTCATAATTTTTCTCCAACCACATAACGCTTTCTATACGGCCTTCAGCCACCTTTCAGGCACGCTACCGCCTTCTTTTATTCCAAAAGAAAGTATGCATGCTAGCACTTATCTTTATGAAACAAATAGAAAATCAGTATGAATCTGTGTGCTCACACACGCAATTAGACGGCGCATTGGCGCCTAATTGTGTATAAAGGGCTAAGTTAATAAAACTGTATAAACAACCAGTCAAATTATAACTATGAAAAGTCAGTTTTTACTGAGCGTTAAAGAGCATATGATCTCGCGTCACTATGCGAAGAAAACCATTGAAACCTACCTTTTTTGGATAAAGCGTTACATCGTCTTCCATCAGCTTGCCCACCCTTCCAAACTTTCTGAAGACGATGTCGAACGCTTTCTTAGTCATCTCGCTATTGATGAAAAAGTGGCAGTCAAAACACAGGCACTTGCGTTAAACGCCATCTCATTTTTGTATCGAGAGTACTTCCAGATGCCACTTTCATTGAATATGAGGTTTCAAAAATCACTCACTGAGAAAAAGCTACCTGTTGTGCTAACAAGAGACGAAGTACGCCGATTTGTTCAACATATTGACCCGAAATACAAACTCCACATCCAGCTTTTGTATGGTTCAGGTTTGCGAATCATGGAGTGCTTACGATTAAGGATCCAAGATATTGATTACGACTATGGTGCGCTCAGAGTATGGCAAGGAAAAGGTGGTAAGAACCGAACAGTTACACTGGCGAAAGAGCTGCATGAACCACTCAAAGCACAAGTCAGTTTAGCGAGAGATTATTATCAGAAAGACCGTCACATGGGCGGTTATGCCGGTGTTTATATCTCTGATGGGTTACGTCGGAAGTACCCCGGTGCAGAATTGGATTTTAATTGGCACTTTCTCTTCCCATCAACCAAATTAAGCGTTGATGACGATACCGGAGAGTTTCGACGACACCATATCAATGAGAGCGCAATACAAAGAGCTGTTAAACGAGCGACAAAAGATGCAGGAATCGAAAAATCGGTGACTTGCCATACTCTGAGACACAGTTTCGCGACTCATCTTTTAGAATCTGGCGCTGATATTAGAACCGTTCAGGAACAGCTTGGACATACTGATGTGAAAACGACTCAGATCTACACGCACGTCATCGAGCGCGGTGCAGGAGGCGTCTTGAGTCCGTTATCTAGCTTATGAAAAAGAAAAAGCCACCGAGTGACAGTAAGTACTCCGGTGGCTTTCACATTTAATTGGTTTAGTGACGCTCGCCCAATTTGACGTTGCCTTTGGAGTCAAACCAAAGCGCTTGAGCGCGACGGCGGCCGAGCAGAATCGGGCCATCATCATAGAACAGAAAGTTCTTCCAATATTTCTTGAACGTTGACCACTTCGTCTCGATTACGTTGTATTTCTCATAACAGAAGTACACCGTGACATCATCTTGCCAATCAATAAGCGCCACGATTTCTTCTGGTAACTCGGGTTCATCGGCTTCCCAAGCTGCCATCCAGTCGACTTCTCCTGACCAATTAGACTCTTTCATCGGCCAATCGGACGAGCTCAAACGATCCATATCAGGACTTTGTGCGCTAATGTTCTCTTTCCAGAATTGCGCGGCGCGAGCTTGACTCATCGGCTTGATAAACTCGAGGTCCTCTTCAGGCACTGGCATTGACTGGTGAGTAAAAATCCATTTTCTTTGGTATTCATCCAAAGGCAAATAAGACATTCAGTCTCCTTTCTTACGACTTCAACCAACCTTTATCGGTGGCTTCTTCAATCAGTTCTTTGGCCTTGTCCCATAGGGTGACAGAGCCATATTCAATTCTTTTATTGATGGTTAACGCTTGCTCTCGCGTTACACCATGTTCTTTCCAACTTTGACCATCATTGTGGTAGTTGAGTAGCATCGGGATAAGGCGATCTAACGCTTTGGCGTATTTCGCATCATCACTTTGGGCTGCTTCAAATTCTTTCCACAGGGAAAACAACTCATCACCCTGATCGCTTGGCAACATACCAAACAGACGCTCTGCCGCTTTCAGTTCTTTCTCTTCTTGTTCTTTTGAAGCAGCGACATCATAAACAAAGGTATCGCCTGCGTCGATCTCTACGACGTCATGGATAAGCAGCATTTTCATCACTCGAGCAATATCGATTGGCGTATTGGCATGTTCTTGCATCAATACCGCCATCAACGCAACGTGCCAACTGTGCTCACCGCTATTCTCTAAGCGTCGGTCGGCACTTTTTACCCGAGTACGACGAAGCACATTCTTTAGTTGATCCAATTCAATGAGAAGTGCTAACTGCTTTTCCAATCTTTCCATTTATCGAGCCTCAGCTTTCCAGTTTGGGTTAGTTAACGATGTCAGCACATGATCTTGCCATTCACCGTTAATCAACAAATAGTCTTTAGCATAGCCTTCTCTCTCAAACCCAACGTGCTGCAATACCGCTTCACTGCGCTTGTTATGCGGCATGTAACCTGCTTGAATGCGGTGTATCTTTTGCACATCAAACATGTAATCACAGGCCATTTTTAACGCGCGGCGCATATAGCCATAACCTTGCGCGTCTTCTGCAAGGGAGTAACCCACATTGCAGGCATGAAATGGAAAACGAGTCAGGTTGCTGAAAGAGAGCGTGCCAAGCATTTTACCAGATTCGGCATGAACAAGCAGACAATAGTACCCCAACCCCATACGATGCAATTCATTCAATTTGATCAGCTTTTGTAGCCAACCATTTACCGAGAAAAACGCTTCTTCGCGCTTCGGTTCGAAGGGCTTCAAGTAGTCGCGATTGCTTTGAAAATATTCTGCAATCATATCGGCATCGCCAATTTCTGCAGTACGTAGAAGCAAGTCGCCGTCCAACTTGTGAACGGCGATTGAAGAACTTTTATCTTCCATTATGAATAACAACGTCCATTTAATTTCGGGGTCATTTGACAGATAGCCCAGTATTTACCGCGACTCTAGACTTTACGAATACCATAATCACGCAGCTTGTTCGCGATAGACGTATGTGACACATTCAATCGCTTAGCAAGCTTACGACTCGATGGGAATGATTGATACAAACGCTCTAAAATCTGAGATTCGTAATCACGCATGATCTCATCAAGCGAGCCATCAAGATTCAATGTCGCGCTACCACCACCCATAGCTTGTGGCTGAGGTAAGTTGAAGTTTTCTGCCTTGAGGATATGTCCATCCATCTCAGTCAGTGCGCGCAAAACCATATTGTCCAATTGACGCATGTTACCCGGCCATTGGTAGTTCGCTAATGCATCCACCAGCTCTTCATCTAGCTCCGGCTTGTCGATACCAAGTTGCTGAGCGTGTTTCGTTACGAACAAGTCCAGCAGCGGCGCTACATCGTTCGAACGCTTACGCAGAGGCGGAATATTCAAGGTCAGAACATTGAGGCGATAATACAAATCTTCACGGAACTTGCCAGCCTCAGCAAGCTCTGCAAGGTTGTGCTTAGTCGAAGCGATAATGCGGACATCAACGTGCATTTCATCTTCAGCACCTACTCGACGGAAGTTACCATCCTGTAAGAAGCGCAGCAGCTTGATTTGCAGATGCGAGCTCATCTCACCGATTTCATCAAGGAAGACAGTACCGCCATTTGCTTGTTCGAAGATACCTTTGTGGCCTTGTTCGTGATTAAACGAACCCGGCGCATGACCAAACAATTCGGTTTCGGCCACATCATCAGGCATGGATGCACAGCTTAAAACAAGGAAAGGTTTGCTCGCTCGGCCAGAGCGGCTGTGACATGCTTTCGCCAGCATCTCTTTACCTGTTCCCGTTTCGCCTTCAATCAATAGAGGCTGATCGAGAACAGATAACTTCTTCGCTTGGTTCATCAGTGCTTTGTGGCGATTTGATAAGCCAACAAAATGCTCAAAGCCAAGTTGATTGTGAAGAGGCAGTATTTCTTCTATTTGCGCACCGTGTTGGCTCGAACGAATCGTCATCAAGGTACTAGCAAGTGTCGAGTTTTGCGCTTCGTCTTTGATGTAGACCGGCATCAATTCAAGAATGTAATCCAAGCCATCGATCACTAGGCTTTCGCGAGTGCGAGCGTTAACGCCTTCAGACCAGCGATTAAAACGAACACTTGGCAATAACATACCAATTTGCGTGCCGATAACATCTTGTTTGTGCTGACCAAGAAGAGAAAGTGCGGACATGTTCGCCATATCGACAGCGCCTTTGAGGTCGATAGCAAACACAGGGTCAGGCAAGTTATCCACCAATGAAAGCAGCTCTGTGTTATGGCGCTCCATTGGCATAAATTGGATTTTACGTACGTCTTTGACCCCCGGAATACGGCGGATCTCGGCCATCAATTCACTAAAGGTATCAAAATCGATATCTGGGCAGTTTAGGTAGATGATGCCGCTGATATCAATTTCGATACCACGTAGATCGATGCTTTTAGACGCTAAAATATCGAGCAGTTCTCGGGTAAGACCGAGTCTATCTTCACAAAAGACTTCAAGACGCACTGAAAATATCCCAATTCACAACTGTCAGGAAAAGTTGACAGTAGTTTCTACCAAGCTTGGAATGGCGTCAAGCAATCCTCACCGTCAAAGGTGATATTGGTTACGGTTTCATCGTAACTGATGCAACTTTCGCCACTACCTCTTTACGAATGGCACCGAGTTTCACTTGGCGTTCTGGATACCAAGGTAAAGGACGAAGTAGTGCCATGGATTTTAGACCGAGACGCGCCGTCAAAATGCCCACACCTAACCCCTGCCCTGCTCGCGCAGAGATTTTTCCGGCGAGATCCATCGACATCAAATCCATGCTGGCATCAATAGCAAGTTCACTCGCACCCGCTGCCGCCATATTCACGAACACAGCGCGCAGTAGTTTGATGCGGGAAGCGTAACCCAATTCAACGCCATACACTTTAGAAAGATTGTCGATCATTTTGAAGTTACGCCATGCCACCAGCAACATGTCAGCGGCGGCTAGTGGGCTAACGGCCACCAAAGCAGCGGATTCAGTTGCATGTTGAGAAACAATTTTGGTTGCAAGTTTGTCTTGCTGACTAACAACCATAGAATCGTACATCTCAAGGATTTCTGCATCGCTATGAGCAGGGTTCACACTGTTCTTCCAACGATCAAAGCCAGGATTCTCCGCCAGCACTCCACTTTGTTCTGCAACCTTTTCACAGAATGCTTTGCCCTTGCCGACACTTTGGCTATCGATAAGCGCTTCACTCTCTTCTTGCACACTAAAGTGGTTACGAAGTTTGCGCAACTTCCATAACTCTTTGCCTAGCGCGCCCAAACCGAAAGAGGCAATGGTGGCGATAAAGCCAGCCCAACCTAGTGCCAACCAATCGGCAGTTTGTACTGCAGTAACGACAGAATCGACCGCTTGCCAACCAACTAAACCGGCAAAGGTGGCAAAGAGACCCGTTGTCAGCCATTTGCGACCCGATGTCGGGCGAATGACCTGTTCAAGCTGCAACTCTTGTTCGGTTTCTTCCTGTTGCTCTTCAATCGCGACAGGTACGAAGGTTTCTTTTTCTGAAAACGTCTTTTGAGCCGTCAACTCAGGAGAAACACTCTCTTCATCGCCGTGCATCGTTTTTTCTGAGAAGACTTGTTTTTGTTTTAATTCGCTCATTTCAATTTGTCTCCCAATAGGTATTCCAATGCTTTATCAAGTCGAATGTGTTTCATCGGCTCGTCGCTTTCTGAAGGCATTGGTCGGAAAGAAGTAAAATCAAAGCCACTGTTTTGCCAATAAGCCGCGTTAGGTAACTTCTTCGGCACTTCACCAGGGAACATCGTCATTGACTCCCCATCAAGCGTTGTACCTTGCAAAGCTGGCACGGTCTTATCTCCCGAAGCGATGAAACCTGAAGTCGTTGCTTGAATCGAGGCAATACTCATGCAGCTCATTTCTATGTTCTCGTACGCTGCGGTCTGCCACGCAGGATGCACCATCTGTTGAAGCAGAGAGACCAAATGTGGATGTTGATCTGGCGTCACGTGGTCGGCTTTTGTCGCAGCAAATAATACTCTGTCGATCTTTGGCGAGAACAAACGGCGCAAGAAACTGCTTCGGCCATATCGGAAGCTGTGCATGATCTGTTCAAGCGCTTGGCGCATATCGTAAAAGGCTTCATCACCGGCATTTAGCGGTTGCAAGCAATCTACCAACACGATTTGGCGGTCAAACGTAGCAAAGTGATGCTTGTAGAATGCCTTAACCACCTTCTGTTGATACTCGTGATAACGGGCTTCTAGCATTGCCAAGTTGCTACCCTTAACTGATTTCACATCGGCATCAAATCGACATGGAAAGAACTGTAATACTGGCGCCCCTTCTAGCTCACCCGGTAAGACGAAACGACCCGGCTGAACCCAATGTAAACCGCTGTCTTTGCATGCATGCAAATAGTCAGTGTAAGTTTTAGCGACTTTCTCTAGCTGCTTTTCATTCAATTCCGCAGCTAAATCCAGCGTTTCTAGCTCAGCTAACCAGTCGGCAGCAAGCTCACTACGTTGCCCTTTTAAGGCTTCAAATTGGGTTTGTGACCACGTCGCGAAATCCATATCAAGCAAAGGCAGATCCAATAGCCACTCACCCGGATAGTCGATGATATCGACATTCAACACGGCAGTTTTACTCAGCAGCTTTTTGGTAGTTTTGTTTGGCTTGTATTTCAGTGCCAGTCGTATCTCGCTCACGTCGCGGGTCGGTACTGGCCATTGTGGTGGCGTGGCATGAATTTGGTTCATCGCATCATCGTAAGCAAAACGTGGAACCATCATATTGGATTGAGGCTCACGTTTAGCACCAATTAGACGTTTATCGCGCGCGGCATTAAGTAACGGCAAGTTGTCGTGAGTAGCGGTATGCAGCAATTGATTAACCAGAGAAGTAATAAACGCGGTTTTACCCGCACGCGATAACCCCGTTACGGCGATACGGACATTAGAATCCATACCACGGCTAATAAAGTCATTCACTTCTTGTGTTATTCTTTTCATCGTTTTTATTTATCTCATCAATTCTTGCTACGCAGTGTAATTTTACCAACCTTAATCAAAGATGAACAAAGTATTCACTGCAAAACCTATTTCCAAAAACGAAAAAGCCCCTGAGAATTTCAGAGGCTTAGCGATCTTAATGTCTTTACGTGAAGTCTAATCGTCTTCAATCAACTTGTAGATAACGAATAGGCAAACTTCCAGAATCAGCCATAACACACAAGTGATGGTGACGTATTTTTCATCGAAGATACTGATGCCGTGAAGAATCAAGTCGTAGCCAACAAAGCTACCGATCACAACAGCAAGAACTATTTGTAGAATTTGAATAAAACGAGGCATGCCGTCTCCTAATCATGTCAGCATAACAGTGAGATTTGCTATGCCTATAAGTTTATATTTGATTATATAGACAAAAAGTGCAGCTTTCGCTGCACTTTTGTCAAATGTTTGCTAGGTAAATCAGCACTTTGTCACATTCTCTCAATTGAGACGTTCGAATGATGACCAAGTCGATTACGCTTCCATCTCTTGAATTTTCACTTTCCAAGTATCAGGACCAATTTGGTGAGCGTTCGCGCCATTTGAATCCACAGCCACCGTTACAGGCATATCTTCGACTTCAAACTCGTAAATCGCTTCCATGCCTAGGTCTTCGAATGCCACCACGCGAGCTTTCTTAATCGCTTTAGCAACTAGGTACGCCGCGCCGCCGACAGCCATTAAGTAAACCGCTTTGTGGTTCTTGATAGATTCAACCGTTGCAGGACCGCGCTCTGCTTTACCGATCATGCCCATAATGCCAGTTTCTTCTAACATCATGTCTGTGAACTTGTCCATACGTGTTGAGGTTGTTGGACCTGCTGGGCCTACTGCCTCATCACCGACGGCATCAACCGGGCCAACGTAATAAATGAACTTACCCTTGAAATCAACGCCAGCAGGTAAACCTTCACCCGCTTCTAGCATGCCTTGGATACGTTTATGTGCCGCATCACGACCCGTTAGAATCTTGCCAGATAGCAGTACCGTTTCACCGGTTTTCCACTCTTGAACTTCTTCTTTGGTCACCGTATCTAAGTTAACACGACGAGTATTTGCGCCGGCTTCCCAAGTGATGTCTGGCCAATCTTCTAACTTAGGTGGCGTTAGCTCTGCTGGACCATTACCATCAAGTGTGAAGTGAACGTGGCGCGTTGCCGCACAGTTCGGGATCAAACACACTGGCTTAGAAGCAGCATGCGTTGGCGCGGTTTTGATCTTCACATCAACAACCGTTGTTAAACCACCCAAGCCTTGCGCACCGATACCAAGCTTGTTCACGCGATTGAAGATATCAAGACGAAGCTCTTCTTCTGCGTTTTGAGGGCCACGATCAATCAAGTCTTGAATATCAACGTGTCCCATCAGAGATTCTTTTGCCAATACCGCAGCTTTTTCAGCGGTACCGCCGATACCAATGCCAAGCATGCCCGGTGGACACCAACCTGCGCCCATTGCTGGTAGGGTTTTCTCTACCCATTCTGCAATGTCGTCAGATGGGTTTAGCATCACCATCTTGGTTTTGTTTTCAGAGCCGCCGCCTTTCGCCGCGATTTGGATTTCGACTTTATCGCCTGGCACCATATTGATGTGTACGACCGCTGGCGTGTTGTCTTTGGTATTGATTCGCTTGCCCGCAGGGTCCATCAGAACCGAGGCACGCAATGGGTTATCCGGATTCGTGTAAGCCTGTCGAACGCCTTCATCCACCATTTGTTGAACCGTCATGTCGGTCGAATCCCATTGAACGCCCATACCGATGTTCACGAAACAAGTCACGATGCCTGTGTCCTGACAGATCGGTCGATGACCTTCTGCCGACATTCGGGAGTTAATTAGGATCTGAGCGATAGCGTCTTTCGCTGCTTGGCTCTCTTCACGGTGGTAGGCTTTTTCAAGGGCTTGAACAAAGTCTAGCGGGTGGTAGTAAGAAATATACTGTAGCGCATCAGCAACACTGCTGATGACATCCTGCGTGCGTATTACCGTCATTGCATGCCTCATTATTGTTATGCTTTGCTTCCATTATTGGCTTGGCTTCTGTCGTGTTTGTTGAGCTTATTGCCCTTAAATGAGCTTCGTTTTATGTAAACAATTGTCGAACGGCTGATATCGACACACGAGTTATTGAAGTCGCCTTCTCATATAGTAAAACCACCTCAAAGCCTTTGTATAGAGGTAGTTTGGCTATACAGATGAATATGATACTCTTGCTGCCCATGACATGCCATGCAGTGAACGAACTCTTTGTCACAATTTAAACAAATGAACAACATGGATACGCAATTGCTTGATTTTAAGGCATTGGATTACGCCAACGACCTCGCTATTTCCCTATTTTCTCGTGTAGAACAGCAGCCTTGGGCGATGCTTTTACGATCCGCTTCTGAGACGCACATCGACAGCCGATTTGATGTATTGGTTGCCAATCCAATCGCAACGCTAGAGACCATCGCTGGCGATACGCAAATCAAAACAGACACGCAAGAATACGTCTCTCAAGATGACCCGTTCTCGCTGTTAGACGAGCTCCAACAACAGCTTTTGCCAAACCTTGAGTTGAGCGCAGAGTGGGATCTACCGTTTGTCGGCGGTGCGCTGGGTTATTTCAGTTACGATCTAGGTCGTCGTGTTGAATCTATGCCAGAACTTGCAACCAAAGACCTTCAAACGCCAGATATGGCTGTTGGGTTGTATGAATGGGCACTGGTGGTAGACCACAAGCTAGAAAAAGCGTGTGTTGTAGGCCAAAACATTGAGCAAGCGTGGCAATGGCTCAATTCACAATCCCCAGCTGATATTGAAGACTTTAAGCTGATCGGCAATTGGCAATCGAACATGACGCAAGCGTCTTACGCTTCACGTTTTGACCGTGTTCAAGAATACTTGTTGAGTGGCGACTGTTACCAAATCAACTTGGCACAGCGCTTTAATGCTTCTTATCAAGGAAGCGAGTGGCAAGCTTACACAAAACTAGAAGCGGCGAACCAAGCCCCTTTCTCTGCATTTATTCGCATGCCTCATTCAGCAATCGTAAGTGTGTCACCGGAGCGCTTTTTGGAACTGAAAGATAACGTCATTGAAACCAAGCCCATCAAAGGCACACGTCCACGTAGTCAAAATACTGAGCTTGACCAAGCCAATGCGCACGATCTGCAAACTGCAGAAAAAGACCAAGCCGAAAACTTAATGATTGTCGACTTGCTGCGTAATGATATTGGCCGCGTCGCTTCACCGGGCAGCGTTCATGTGCCAAAGCTATTTGATATTGAAAGCTTCCCTGCGGTGCACCACTTAGTCAGTACAATCCGCGCCGATTTGGATACGCAATACAGCGCAGCCGACCTGCTTCGAGCTTGCTTCCCAGGTGGTTCAATTACTGGCGCACCAAAAGTTCGTGCAATGCAAATCATTGAAGAGTTAGAACCACATCGTCGCAGCGCTTATTGTGGCAGTATCGGTTATATCTCGCGCCATGGTCGTATGGATACCAGTATCACGATTCGTACTCTGGTTGCAGAAGATAACAAGCTCTATGCTTGGGCCGGCGGCGGCGTCGTGGCAGACAGTGATTGCGCAGCAGAATATCAAGAGACGCTAGACAAACTGTCCAAGATCTTACCGGCGCTGAAGTAACTTAAATCGCTTTTAAGTACTCAGAAAAGCGGCTCTGCAGAAATGACAGAGCCGTTTTTGTTTATTAATGCTTTATGTTAATAGATGGGTTTTGTTAATAAAGGGGACCTGTGCATCATTCGTCGAGCCACTTACACATGATTTGTTCTATATCAGCAGCGGTATAAGGCTTGGTGAGAATGTCATCCATGCCAGATTCAATGCACTTTTTTCTCTCTTCTAGGGTTGTCCCTGCAGTCAGCGCAATGATTGGCTTAGTGAAGCCGTCTTCGCGCAAATGTACCGTCGCTTCATAACCGTCCATTTCTGGCATACGACAATCCATAAATATTAGCTCGTAGTCTTTCTCTTTTACCGCATCGAGCGCTTCTAGGCCGTTGTTTCTTAAATCTGGTTTGATATCGAGTTTTTTGAGCATTTGAGTGACAATCACTTGGTTCATACGAATGTCGTCTACCACCAACACAGAGCGTCCTGCCAGTTCGATATATTTACCGACAGACACGTCACCTGCGGCCCTTCCCTGCGCCTCGCCTTGTTTGAGTGGCACAACGACTTTAAAAGTAGTGCCTTTGCGTGGCTCACTGAAGAAACTGATTTCACCATCCATCAAATCGACTAAGTTCTTGCAGATTGCCAAACCTAAACCAGAGCCTTCAAAGCTTCGCTTCGTTGAACGGTCAGCTTGTACAAAAGGGTCAAACAGCGCTTTCTGTGCTTCTAACGGAATACCAATACCAGTGTCTTCCACTTCGAAATGCGCATAACCATCGACCCACTCGACACGCAGAACCACCCCACCGAGATGAGTGAACTTAATCGCGTTACCGATTAGGTTCACTAAAATCTGGGTGATGCGTTCAAAGTCACCCACAAGAAATTCTGGAATGCCGAGCTTTTTGTCGATCGAGAAATGAATGCGCTTTTCCGCCGCTTTTGCAGCAAACACACCGGTTAATGCACTCTCTAAGTCCTTCCAAGCAAAGACTTTATCGATGATCTCCATCATACCCGCGTTCATTTTACTGAAATCGAGCAAGTCATTAATGATGACTCGAAGTAAATCACCGGATTGAATCAAGTTACCAAGGTATTGTTGCTGTTCTTCCCCCAACTCGGTTTTGCTCAGTAACTCTGCACTGCCCAACACGCCGTTTAACGGAGTACGAAGCTCGTGGTTGATCATCGCGACAAATTCTTTGGTTGCTTTTTCAGACGCTTCTGCCCGTTTACGCAACTCGACCTCTCGCTCTAGGCTCAAATGTCGGCTGATGACGCCGTGCACTAGATCGGAAACCAACACCATTTGTTTGGAAGTGAACTCTTGATCGACTTGATCAAGAGCGACAGAAAAGATCAGCTCACCCAAGATCGCTGAGTCAATAATGATGGGTAAATAGAGGCGATTATCTATCCAATGAAGCTTGGTTTGTATCGCGTTTTCATGAGCGAGCACGAGATGGCCAAACTGATGGCGACGCAACGATGAGAGATGCTCTTGGCTCAAAGATAAGTAGGCACCGGAAACCACCGAGTTTGATGTCAGTTGCTCCAAGAAACTGGCAATCATGGTCTCATCAAAGGTGCTAGAAAGGAACGTTCGTCCAAACTTGATCAGCGTTGCATCGATTTGTTCTTCAAACTCGAATTTACGTAAGTCGTTCTCAGACTTCATCTCGAGTTTTTTCAATGCGACACTCAGTTGCTGATTGGACTCATACAGCTCTAAGCTCTTTTGCTCTAACAGTGTTTCTGCCGCTTTTCGTGACGCGACTTCTCGTTTGAGTTTCCTTTCTAGTGAGGAACTTCCCGTCATATTGCCTTATTGAGCCTCCAGCCAAAAACGTACTTGGCTTCCGTCATCCGTTTGGTTTTGATGTTTAACAACGACACTCTCATTGAAGTGGTTCGCACAACCTTGTATCAGGCCGACACAGACATGCGCCATGCAACGTGCGCTGCGATAATCAAACACCATTTCTGATTCTGTTTCATTAATAAAATCAAATTGTGGTGGATTGGCGTCTGGGTAAAGCTTTTTCACTTCGACATGAATAAAGTCTTCTACATGGCGCACAAATTGGAACGTGGTGGTGCACTGTTGAAGACTGGCATGGTTTGGAATGGACTTAAGTAGATTTTGAAATACGCACTCACCAAACACTTCTTGAAGCTTTTCTGGCGGAATGTCAGATACTTTGCTGAGGTTAACGATCAACTTAACAAGGTCTCGATGGTCATAACTGCCTACCGAGGTGTAAATGCCTTCATCGTTAGACAGGTCCAAGACTTGGTCAAGCACTTCCAGACCAAACTTGTCCTCCACTAACTCCATGAACTCTGTGAAAATTATCCCTTTCATCGTCTTCAACTAACCTTATAGTGACGTCTTAAAATAAAGAATGGTGTATAACTCTATAAGTTTCAAATTAATATGCGCACAACACCATCAAAAGCACACTCAACTTGGGGATAAGGATTTCACTTTGGTCATCGATAAATCAACACTGTTACAGAACTTCCAACTGCAACTGCCGACGGGCTACCACCGCGAGTCTTTAGGGCGCTTAGCTCACCTCAAAGAAAATACCTTACGAGATGCCGCTGTCTTGATTGGATTTGTTGAACGTGAAGAAGGTCTTCAAGTCATTTTGACCAAGCGCGCCGAGCATCTGAGACATCATCCGGGGCAGATCAGCTTCCCTGGAGGAAAATATGAGAATGACGATCACACCTTGGTCAATACCGCTCTTAGAGAGGCAGAAGAAGAAATTGGTATTCACCAAACGCATATACAGGTTTTTGGTCAGTTACCTAAGCTACCTACTATTAGCCAGTTTAATGTGACGCCATTTTTGGCCTTCGTTTCACCAGACCACACAACTCGCATTGACCAAAATGAAGTCGCGGAAGTTTTTGAAGTGCCAGCCAACCATATTTTGAACCCAGAGAAGCTTTACAGTACAAAATTCAACCTAAGAAAGACAAGTCACCGTGTGTTTGCAATCCCCTACCAACGTCATTTTATCTGGGGTATGACAGCACAAATTATCGAATCGATGCAAAAACACATCATTTCTAACTAACTGTCTTATCAATGGCAACTCACCCATCAAGCCAAACATTATGTGCATCTATATTAATAAAAAGTTATTTTTCAAACATCAATTCACATTAGTTTAATTTGATTTTTATAAGGCAAACGCTTGCGGTGAGAAAAATTTATACACCAACCGCTTCAGATAAGTTTTTCTAATTCCACTCATTAGCAATAATCACGTGTAGCACGCCATTTTCGTGATAAAAAGCAGGTTTTTGACATATCATTCAATAAGCTCGAGCAATACATGATTTAGATCTAATTTTCCTAGTGCAAAATCTTGCAAAATTGGCCCCGACTTATTTCCTGTTCCCAAAATGAGTAACTCAAAAATGAATACAACTACTTCTGCGGCTTCAACCGCACAATCGTCTAGTAAGTTTTCTTACAAAGACTTCACCTGGTGTTTGTCCCTATTTGGTACAGCAGTAGGTGCAGGTGTACTTTTCCTTCCAATTAAAGCAGGTGCTGGCGGTTTCTGGCCATTAGTTATCCTAGCTCTAATCGCGGCACCAATGACTTGGTTCGCACACAAATCTCTAGCTCGTTTCGTACTTTCTGCGAAAAACCCTGAAGCTGATATCACTGACACAGTAGAAGAGCACTTCGGTAAAACTGGCGCAAACCTTATTACTTTTGCTTACTTCTTCGCTATCTACCCAATCGTACTAATCTACGGTGTTGGTATCACAAACACGGTTGACTCTTTCCTAGTTAACCAAATGGGTATGGAATCTATCCCTCGCTGGCTACTATCTGGCGCGTTAATCGCTGCTATGACTGCGGGTGTAGTATTCGGTAAAGAGCTAATGCTGAAAGCAACATCAGCAATGGTTTACCCTCTAGTATTCATCCTACTAGCGCTTTCTTTCTACCTAATTCCTGACTGGAATACATCAATGATGGAAGTGTCTCCAAACTGGGGCGAAATGCCTTCAATCGTTTGGCTAGCAATTCCAATCATCGTATTCTCATTCAACCACAGCCCAATCATCTCTCAGTTCTCTAAAGAACAACGTCGTGTATACGGTGATGACGCAGTTAAGAAAACTGACGCGATCACTGGCGGTGCAGCGATGATGCTAATGGGTTTTGTAATGTTCTTCGTATTCTCTGTAGTACTTTCTCTATCTCCAGAGCAACTAGCATCGGCACAAGAACAAAACATCTCAGTACTGTCTTACCTAGCTAACGTTCACGAGTCTCCACTTATCTCTTACATGGGTCCTCTAGTGGCGTTCGCAGCAATCACTTCAAGCTACTTCGGTCACTTCCTAGGCGCGCACGAAGGTCTAGTTGGTCTAATCAAATCTCGCTCTGAAACTCCTAAGAGCAAGATCGAAAAAGCATCACTAATCTTCATCGTTGTGACTACTTGGATCGTTGCTATCGTTAACCCAAGCATCCTAGGCATGATTGAAACAATGGGTGCACCGATGATCGCTGCAATCCTATTCTTGATGCCTGTATTCGCTATGAACAAAGTTCCTGCAATGGCGAAGTACAAAACTTCAGCACCTGTACAGATTTTCACAGCAATCTGTGGTCTTGCAGCAATTAGTTCTGTAATCTACGGCGCTCTTTAATCACCGCTCTCTATAAAAGCGTGATTAATTCAAGAATATAACGATAATAAAAAGCCTCCCAACTCCCCTTGGGAGGCTTTGTTCTGAGGTAATCGATATGATTAGTGTTTTTGACATCTATAAGATCGGCGTTGGTCCTTCAAGCTCACACACTGTAGGTCCAATGAAAGCGGGTAAAGAATTTATTGATGATTTACGCTCAATGGGAAAATTGCGCGACATCACTAAAATCACCGTTGACGTTTATGGTTCACTATCACTGACAGGGAAAGGTCACCACACGGATATCGCGATCATCATGGGTCTTGCAGGCAACTCCCCTGAGAAAGTAGATATCGACTCTATTCCGGGCTTTATCGCTCGCGTAGAAGAAACTGAGCGCCTACCTGTTGGCATGCACTGTCATACAGTATCGTTCCCGAAAGATGGTGGTATGAACTTCCATACTACTAACCTTGAGCTTCACGAAAACGGCATGCAGATCCACGCGTGGATCGAAGACGAAAAAGTGTACTCAAAGACTTACTACTCTATCGGCGGTGGTTTCATCGTTGATGAAGAGAACTTCGGTAAAGAAGTAGAGAACCCAATCAAGGTTCCTTACGAATACACAACGGCAGAAGAACTTGTTCACCAGTGTAAAGAAAGCGGTCTTTCTATTAGCGCATTGGTAATGAAGAACGAACACTCTCTGCACTCTGATGAAGAGACTCGTACATACTTCGCAAACATCTGGCGCACAATGCGTGAGTGTATGGATCGCGGTATGAACGAAGAAGGTATTCTGCCTGGTCCACTACGCGTGCCTCGTCGTGCAGCAGCACTTCGTCAGCAACTGCTTACTTCTGAAAAGACAACAAACGATCCAATGTCGGTTGTTGACTGGGTAAACATGTTTGCTTTCGCAGTAAACGAAGAGAACGCAGCAGGAGGTCGCGTAGTTACAGCACCAACGAACGGTGCGTGTGGCATCATCCCTGCGGTACTGGCTTACTACGATAAGTTCATCCAAACTGTGACTGAAAAAGATTACATCCGTTACTTTGCTGCTTCTGGCGCAATCGGTGGTCTTTACAAGCGCAACGCGTCTATCTCTGGTGCAGAGGTTGGCTGTCAGGGTGAAGTTGGCGTGGCATGTTCTATGGCGGCAGCAGGCCTTGCTGAGCTTATGGGTGGTAGCCCAGAGCAAGTATGCATGGCTGCAGAGATCGCAATGGAGCACAACCTAGGTCTAACGTGTGACCCAGTTGCAGGTCAGGTACAGGTTCCATGTATCGAGCGTAACGGTATCGCAGCAGTAAAAGCGATCAACTCGACTCGTATGGCACTACGTCGTTCTTCAGCTCCAACTGTTTCTCTAGATAAGGTTATCGAAACCATGCTAGAAACCGGTAAAGACATGAACGCGAAATACCGTGAGACATCTCAAGGCGGTCTAGCAATCAAAGTGATTTGCTAATCCCCTCCTCTCTGAATTGAAAAGCCCGAGCCATGTGCTCGGGCTTTTTTTCATTTGCTTATTTCATTAAAAATCCCACCTAAGAAAAATTCCCTCTAGATTGAGCTTTATAAAAAAATCTAAAATTACGACTATATCCAGAAGTTTAGGATATGCCCGTAGAAGGTCACATACCTGCTAACCCAATATTGATAACGTATTCAAAAAATAATCCTGGAGCGCTTTAACACATGATTAGGTTTGAACTTGGAAACCAAATCTGCGTTTGCTTGTCCGAAAAAGAACTTTCATTACAGCTCAATAACTCCATTCACTCCGCTATCCCCGTCAACAGAATTGAATATTTAATCCTCAGCACCATTGCCGCTTTTGGTAGCTTAAACGCGCCTATCAGTCAGAGGAAAATCGAAAAGAAGTTGTCATCGCAACATCACTTGATGTTGCCGGAAAATGGATTTAAGAACGCTGTAGCATCGATACGAAAGAAGTTCAGACAACTGACGAAGAACCACGTCGAGACGCAAAAGTCTCTTATCGAAAACATCCACCGAAAGGGATATTTTGTGCCTTACGATAGCCAACATGCGCAAAAAGATGGACTACTGCAACAATCAAGAATCCACAAACACGCACTGCACAGCGTTAGAATGGCGATAGGCATTTGTTTGCGAAGCCGAGCGCTTTACTTCAATTTGCTGTTTTTTATCACGTTTACCATGCTGCTTTATGTCGCAGTGTGTTTTTACACCATCAGCACCATCGTCAGACAAAACTATTTCGATGGCGCGATGGATTTTGCCCACGACCTTGCTCAGCGAAGCTGTTTTGAACATGAAGACCAGCTTCGTGGTTTATTCGATAACGTGCAATTGGTTGAGTCCGCTTTAATGACAGACAAGCACAATATTCGTTGCTTAGTCACGCCAGAAGCTGTGGTTCCGGTCAACGAAAGAGACCGTAAGACTTGGTTAAACAACGACAGTTACACCACGCACTCTTTTGTTTTCGATGGAGCTCAGGTTCTTGTTCGGGTAAAGAACATTAATTTGTCGAATAACATTGAGAGCCACATGTCTCGCATGTTCTTATCCGGGATGAAAGTGTGTACTAACACCGGTACAGCGTTAGAAATCGGTGATACTCATGGGCAATCCTTCCTCTACAACGTCAACGATAATGGCTATAAAGAGATCTATTACGTCTCTGGTCCTATTACGAGCATCTTGATTTTGAGCTTCATACTAATGTTCGCTATCAGGCATAAAAAGCTGCGTTCCCTGCTGACTTACATGTGGGCAATCCGCGAATTTAATCTCAAGCTAGAGCCAATCCACAATACGTCCAACCGGCAGAATATCCATTACGAGGTGTTGTCCCGTTTTAAAGTTAAAAACACTCAACGTTTTATAGAGAGTTTGATATCGAACGGATTGCTGATAAACCACACGCTACTGGTGATCAAAACCGTCTTCGGTGACTCGAAATCGCTGCTTGCGCCATTGAGCATTAATGTGTGCCCTTCTCTGCTTGAAGGCCATAACTTTACCCGTTTGTATCGACAGCTTAACCAACTCGATTGCTCACTGCTGACAATCGAAATCACCGAGAACGCCTCAATGTATTACACCCGAGAAATCTTCGACAACATCAGCAAGCTCAAAGAAATGGGTTGTAAGATCAGTATCGACGATTTTGGTACTGGGAATAACAACGTTGAGCTTATCAGCCACATCACGCCCAACTACCTTAAGATTGACCGTTTGTTTGTGATGAACCTTAAGCAAGATGACAAGAAGGTAGAGACACTACGCCAGCTCATTGCTATGGGTCATACCTATCACTGCACGGTTATCGTAGAAGGGGTTGAAACTGCAGAGTGTGCGCATCTCCTCACCACATTGGGCGCTCACATCCATCAAGGTTTCTACTATCCACTTTGCCGCTAGTTCCCTCAATTTATTGACAAAATCTGTACATAACCAGATTGCGTACTTTTAATATCCACAACTATAATGGCGGTATTGTGTTTACCGCCTCTGAATAGATTCAGAACATGATCGCCATTAAACCTGCCAAGCTAAAGGATTTTGCTAGCTTGATGCAATTGGAAGTGCATGAAAATCAAAAAGGATTTTTTAAGCCATTTGAACAGGCTTACCAAAATAGGACGAAATCAGAAGTCTTTTATACCATCTTCCACGACTACTTAACTGTCGGGTACTTGGTGATTGATAAAGCGTTTGCTCAACACGCCCCTTTTGCGAAGCGTCATGAATTGGGCCTGAGTTACATCATGATCGACAAACGATTCCAACAACAAGGCATTGGTACGTCGACACTGCAAAAGTTGATGATGTATGGCTACGCGATTGATGCGGAGAGCAACTCGGTGTGCGCAACGGTCGCAAACCAAAATAAAGTTGGTATTAAGCTGTTTGAGTCGGCGGGGTTTGAAAACACCCAGAAAACGATTTATGAAGAGAGTGGAAAAGCGCTGATCTTGCGCCACGCATTAAGCTGATTTGCCCCTTAAATGAAAATAGGCAGGTTCTTTATGAACCTGCCTACTTACTAAGTCATACTGCCATTACTTCCGCTTGCCAGCCGTAACCTGTGTATTCTTTTGCTAATTCTTCAGCAACAAACGTTGATACCACCACTTCAACCCACCTACTGTGTGAGCCTGTGCGGTAACGCAGTTTTACCATTTTCATTAAAACCTCTCCGGACTATGATTAAGCGGCGGAGACTTGCTCGCCATTCACCAATAACTATAATTTTTAAAAAAGCCACGATATCCATGCAGTTGGAGCTCTTTGCTCATACGTGCGTGAACTCTCTCCTTGAGATAAAACGGATATAGTGTATGTTATTCGAAAAACTTCGAAATAATGCGAGAGCCATTCTGCAGAATGATATGAACAGGATGTAGAGTAAAATTACTGCATTTATAAAAAACGATAAGATGAGCCAGTTTTTATGGGCAGCGATATAGGTAAAACGACAGGAACCAGTTTTGAAGCACTCATGATGCGTCAAGCGAAGAGTTTGACGACTTCTCATGCAGATGAATGTCAAAACCAACTCGAACAATTCATGCTTGAAGCAATGGATTGGTTTGAGATCGATCGCATGACGATGTTCCCTAACTCCATGCTTTTCTTCAATCAAGGGAAAACCCTTTCCGTTGCGCGAGCACCTCACAAGATCCTGACGGCTGAACAGGTCGGTGTGGAAGACGGTGAGCGCTACCTGCGCCTAATTGGCAACTCTGAAGAGATTCAAATCTTCGACAAAGACAAGCTCGCCTCTAGTGATGTTGTCGTTTTGCGTATGCTTTCTGCCCAAGGTGCATGTTGCCACTATACGATTCCATTAACTCAATTTGGTCAACGTTGGGGCGGACTGTCTTTTACTTTGTTTGGTAGTGGTCGCTGTGGATTAACCGAAACACAATTGGAACAAGTGACGTTCATTTCCCATATGTGGTTATCCTTCTGGCAGCACTCAAAGCTTCACCGCAGTTTGCATCGCCCAGATATGAAGACGGACAACGAAAACCATCGAATGCTAAGGTTGAGTCACCGTCAATGCGATGTGCTGGGTTTGCTGGCGAAAGGCTTATCGGCAAAAGAAATTGCCACCGAGTTGAACCTCAGCCCTCGAACCATCGAATCACACAAATATCGACTGTTGGATATGTTAGAACTCGATAGCCATGCGGATTTGGTGCAGTTCGCGCTTCGCAACGGCATAGGTTACTAGCACGCCTTACTCTGCGATATTTGGTTTTGTTTAACCATTTAGCCTTGCAAAAAAAGAACCAATCCAGATAAACAGATAAAGAAAAGGCAAGCCGAGTGGCTTGCCTTTCTAATAGGAATGCAAAGGGAACTTACTCACCCTTGTAGATACAACCTGCTGTACAAGTTTCTTTGATCTCTACTTTGCTCAGTAGAGGCAGGCTTGGCTTAAGTTGTTGCCAAATCCACTTCGCTAGTACTTCACTAGTCGGGTTTTCTAGACCTTCAATATCGTTCAAGTAGTAGTGGTCTAGGCGGTTGTAAATTGGCTTGAATGCCGCTTTGATCTCTGCGAAATCAACAACCCAACCTGTATGCGGATCTACTTCACCTTCTACATAAAGACGAACAAGGAAAGAGTGCCCGTGTAAGCGTCCACACTTGTGACCTTCTGGTACGTGTGGCAAGTGGTGTGCCGCTTCGAACATAAACTCTTTGTATAATTCTGTTTTCATCTTGATTCTCAGGCTTTAAAAAGACACGCAATACTAAGGAATTCACCCTTTAATGACAACCTTTATCAATAGCTGCCACAAAGCTTACGAGCGCAATCGTTAAAGTCGGTCAGCGAGGATGTCATCACACAAAATACTTAAAAATAAAAAAGGCAATCACCTATGAGGAGATGATTGCCAAAGTCTGGAAAATGCCAGAAAAGTGATGGTTTAGGAATCTAACGCAGGGCCGGTGGTTAGATTACCCGTGCCCTCACACGCGCGTTTGAAATAAACGTGTGAAAACGGACGCTACCCTAACCTATTTCGGGTTAACGATGGGTTAAAGGCGCAAATTACTGGCTCAATTTAAGCCCCTTTTTTTCACTGTCGCATTTTTGGCACCACGCCAAACAATTGATTACACACTACTTACATCACATTTACATAACCCTACTCTGTTTGGGGTCACATTCATTCGGGCTATTCATCGCTCAAATTTCGCTAACCCCTTAATATTGTGGCGTTCGTTCCAAATACACTTATAAAAATATGCGCTCAACTATAACCTTCAAGCTCCTACTCGCTCTTATCGTAGTATTCACTTGTGTACTCGCGGTATCGACTGGCTACCAATATTATCAACAAAAAACGCTCATCAATGATGTCCTTAGTGAACAGCTCCACGATAAGGCAAGCAACTACTTCGATAGCCTAAATATGATGATGCTAACCGGCACCATGTCGCAGAAAGAAACGTTGCGTCAAAAAGCCCTAGCTCAAGAAGGCATAGAGCAGGTGCGCGTCTTACGTGCTGATACCGTCTCCAAATTCTATGGACCTGGTGATGCCAATCAAAAGCCTGTTGATGATATAGACCAACGTGCGCTTAGCGGAGAGTTAGTGATTGAGCCAATCAGTGCAGACTGGGGAAAAGGCTTGGTTGTGGCATTACCAATGAAGTCGAGTGAAAACTACCGCGGTACGAACTGTGTTTCTTGTCATATCGCTCCTGAGGGTGAAGTACTCGGTGCGATTCGTCTTGAGTACAATATGAACCACGTCAACTCGCTGATTAACAAGCAAGCCATGTTTGCAATGGGCATCATGTCGGTGATCGCGTTTGTCGGTTTCTTGATCACCATGGGGCTGATTCGCAAGATCATTGTTCGCCCTATTCAGAGAACCTCACGATTTATGTCTAACGTGAGTGCCAGCAAAGATCTCTCTAAGCGTTTGGAACACAATCAAAAGGATGAAGTTGGACAACTGTCCGATTCTATCAACTCCTTTATGGATACGGTCTGTGAAAGCCTCGAACAGGTTCGTGAGACCTCACACTCCCTTGCAGGTTCAGCAAATAGACTTACCGATGTTGCTCAATCCACCGATGAAGCCGCCGATAATCAACAAGTCGAAACCAACGAAGTTCAGACCAACATCACTGGTATGCTTGACCAACAAGGGGTTGTTGAACAAGCGACCATTAATGCCACAACATTAGTCAATCACACCGTCGATGTCGCAACAAGCAGCGCCGGTCAAGCGCATCATGTCAGCGAAGACATTAAGAGCTTAGTCACCGACATCGACCAAGTGCGTGAAAAGATAACGACGTTAAATCAACAAACGGAAGAAGTATCTTCGATTCTTGGCGTGATCAAAGGCATTGCTGAGCAAACCAACCTACTGGCTCTTAATGCCGCGATAGAAGCAGCCCGCGCAGGCGACCAAGGCCGAGGTTTTGCTGTCGTCGCTGATGAAGTGCGTAATCTTGCCTCCCGTACAGCGGAAGCCACCAGCAATATCGAAACCATCATTTCGCAATTCCAACAAGGCAGCGAAGAGTCTCTCAGTTCGGTCGATAGTGTGTGTGAGTTTGCCCATCAACGCTCTGTCGATGTCGAAGCGTTGTCGGCAACAATGAGAAATGTGGTGGATGAAATGCATCAAGTGTTGACGCATGCCGAAAATATTCAGCAGCAAACTCAAACCACTTCCGGGGTGAGTAAACACATTCAGGCTAAAGTCGATACGATTACCTTGCACGCAAACGAGACCTCTCAATCCGCATCGCACACTCGCGAGATCAGCGTCGATTTAGAGCACCTTTCTGAGCGTTTGGAGTCATTACTTAACCAATTTACCCTGTCGGAGGAACAAAGGAGGAATAAATAGGAAAATTCTCCCCTCCAAAATGAATATAAAGGTTGAAGCTGACGATTTGACAGGTAATATGTTTCGATGAATCTAAAAAATTCTATCCAACTCAACACTTCGCTTGTTTTTTGCACAATTTTGTTTAGAGACAGGCACTTTTAAGTGTTGAGTTGAATTTTTACCTCAATGGAGAATATTGAAAACATGACTTACGCGCCTGTATCAGACGTTTTGAAAGGTCAGCTAGCAGTAGACAGTGAAGTAACTGTTCGTGGCTGGATCCGTTCACGTCGTGATTCCAAAGCTGGAATCTCTTTCCTTGCCATTTATGACGGCTCTTGTTTCGACCCGATTCAGGCCGTGGTCCCTAATAATCTTAATAATTACGACAACGAAGTACTAAAGCTAACTACTGGCTGTTCTGTTGAAGTAACTGGTAAGATTGTTGCCTCTCCTGCGAAAGGTCAAGACTTCGAACTAGCAGCAACTGACGTTAAAGTTGTAGGCTGGGTTGAAGATGCTGACACTTACCCAATGGCAAAAACTCGTCACTCTATCGAGTACCTACGTGAAGTAGCGCACCTACGTCCGCGCACGAACGTAATCGGTGCAGTAGCACGTGTACGTAACTGTCTATCTCAAGCGATCCACCGCTTCTACCACGAGCAAGGTTACTTCTGGGTATCTGCGCCACTGATCACTGCTTCAGATGCTGAAGGTGCTGGTGAAATGTTCCGCGTATCTACGCTAGACATGGAAAACCTACCTCGCACTGAAGAAGGCAAAGTAGATTACAACGAAGATTTCTTCGGTAAAGAGACGTTCCTAACCGTATCTGGCCAGCTAAACGCAGAAGCTTACGCTTGTGCACTAAGCAAAGTTTACACGTTCGGTCCTACTTTCCGTGCTGAAAACTCAAACACGAGCCGCCACCTAGCAGAATTCTGGATGGTTGAGCCTGAAGTTGCGTTCGCAGAACTAGACGACGTGGCTAAACTGGCTGAAGATATGCTGAAGTTCGTGTTCAAAGCAGTGCTTGCAGAGTGTCGTGATGACCTTGAATTCTTCGCTCAACGCATCGACAAAGAAGCAATCACTCGCCTAGAGCAGTTCGTTTCTTCTGACTTCGCGCAAGTTGACTACACTGACGCAATCCAAATCCTTCTTGATTCAGGTCGTGAGTTCGAATTCCCAGTTGAATGGGGTATCGACATGTCTTCTGAGCACGAGCGTTTCCTTGCTGAAGAACACTTCAAAGCGCCTGTAATCGTTAAGAACTACCCGAAAGACATCAAAGCATTCTACATGCGTGCTAACGATGACGGTAAAACCGTTGCAGCGATGGATGTACTAGCACCAGGCATCGGTGAAATCATCGGTGGTTCTCAACGTGAAGAGCGTCTAGACATCCTAGATGCTCGTATGCGTGAAGTGGGTATCGATCCTGAGCACATGAGCTGGTACCGCGACCTACGTCGTTACGGCACAGTGCCACACGCAGGCTTCGGTCTAGGCTTTGAGCGTCTAGTATCTTACGTAACAGGTATGGGCAACGTTCGTGACGTGATCCCATTCCCACGTACTCCGCGCTCTGCGAACTTCTAATCACCACTGAGTGATACAGAATTAAAAAGACCTCCCATGTGGAGGTCTTTTATTTTGTCTTAAGCAAACATCAACTGCTGTACTTTTCAATGCTGTTTTCTCAGCTGTGAAAGTAAATCAGTTAAGTGACACACTCACGTTCTTGCCGTTGACACTGCCGATGGTCAAAGGCGCTTGTCTTTCACCTTGCTTAATCAGTACTTTCGTGTTGACCTGAGCGGTAGAGCGTTGAAGCTTACTTGCTTGTATCACGGACACTTCCAGCGTGTAATCTGGATGGAGCTTATCGACAGAACCAGAAAAGTCGATGCGTTCTTGTTCATTGTCAATTCGAGCTTCAAAGTGATTGTCTGGTTGAATCTCAGCAACAAGCTGGGTTTGGTCGTAGTTCAACGTGACTGACTTGGGCTCACTATTTTGGCTCGCTGAAGCACCAAATGCCGCAAGGCACAGCGCAAGTGATAACACTCTCTTCATTCCGCTCTTCCCTATTGTTTGTAATGAGTCGTTAAGGCTCACTCTCATCATCTTTATCAGCGTTAGCTGCGTATTTCACACCTAACACGCACAAGCCAAACATAATAAAGGGAATAACGGCGGCTGTGTACTCCGTCCACGCCATATGAGAAAAAGATTTCGCTAAAATAAGGTGAGCAAACACCAACAAGAAAGCGCTAAAAACCGCTACTGCGATCAATCGTAACTCATGTTTTACCAACTGCTTTTTCATCATCACTCCTTGTATAGAGGTTTCTAGTGATGATTGAAGCACAGCTGGTTGGAAAAGCGCTGATACAGTTTGACCAAAAAAACACTAAACAGTTGCTTCGCGCACAAGGCTGCCTAACTTTTTGATCGCACTCTCTAAATGCTCGCTATCGGCAAAAGAAGTATTCAACCTCAAATAGTGCTCAAGCTTTTCGTCGACAGAAAACAATTTTCCATAAGCCACGGTCACCTGCTCTTTCAAGAGTGTTTGATAAAGTTGTTTACTATCCACACCTTGAGGCAGTTCTAGCCACAAGAAATACCCACCCGAAGGTAGGTGATAATTCACTGTCTGAGGAAGGTATGTTTTGATGAGGGCAACGAAGCGTTCTTGTCGCTGCTGCAACGTTCTGCGTAACTTCCTTAGGTGATTATCGTAACTGTCGTTTTGAAGATAATGCGCCACGCCCTGTTGAATAGGCGCACTGCCAGAAAGCGTCGACATTAGCTGCAGTTTTTGAATCGGTTCATTAAAGCGTTTGTTAACCACCCAACCCAAGCGATAACCAGGACAGAGGCTTTTTGATAGTGAACCACAGTGAAGCACTCGCTCTTGGGTGTCGAAGCTTTTTAGTGATGCCGGTTTTTTATCCGCAAAATAGAGCTCAGCGTAGACGTCATCCTCGATCAGATACACATCATACTGGTTCGCAAGCTCGACAATACGCTGCTTGTTCTGCTCAGAAAGTGAAGTACCTGTCGGATTATGAAAGTTCGTCATCAACCAGCAAGCGCGTACATCGCTATTGGTAAATGCCCATTCTAGTTGCTCTATTGAGTGGCCATGCTGCGCATCAACAGGGATCTCAATTACGTTCAAACCGAGTCGCTCAATCGCTTGCCGTGCCCCATAGAAGGTCGGCGATTCAATCACAACAGTATCTCCAGGACGAGTCACTGCTTGTAAGCTAAGGTTCAGTGCCTCTAACGCGCCCGAAGTAATCACGATATCGTCATGGGTTAAGTTCAGACCTTGTTGAATGTAGCGCTGCGCAATCAGCCGGCGTAGCGATTCACTGCCTGGAGGAAGATTATCTAACAGCGTATCTGGCCCCATTTTTCGCCCAGAACTGGCGAGGTTACGGTTTAACGCTTCCAACGGGAACAAGGCTGGATCCGGAAAAGCCGAACCAAGCTTAATCGACTCTGATGACCCTTGATGCTTCAAAAAATCATAAAGCTCATCATTTACCGAGGCACGATAAACGTTTTTCTCTACCCCCTTTGGTTCTAGCCTATCCAACTCTGCAGTAACGAAGTAACCAGACTGAGGTTTAGCGATCACCCACCCTTGCGCTTCGAGCAATTGATAGGCTTGCAGTACCGTTCCTGCGCTCACCGAATGGTTACGACTCGTCATTCGCACCGAGGGCAGTTTTTCTCCTGCTCTCCATGTATTTTGTTGGATCTGAGATTTAAACAACTCAGCCAGTTGGCGATATCGGTTCATGCTTCCCTCATTCCTGACTATCGAGCGCACATTAGCATACTTCGCGCCTTTATAACGACATCACACTTATCAAACTCGAAACGTAATTAATCAATCTTAGTGATATCAATTCCCGTTACGAAATGAGAATTTATGTTCCATACTTTCAAAGGCATGAAATTCTGCGGGAGGAAATGATGAAAATGTTTACGATGGATGACCTCTCTTATCGAGGTGTACATAAAGGCGTTCACAGTTGGGATCACCCAGAAGGCAACAACCCTTACTACTGGCATCCAGACTGGCTTCACATTGCAGAAGACGCACTGGGCGTTCACCCTAAGGCTGAGTTAGAGGTACCTGAGGGTGAAACCGCGACAGAAGAACATGCGAAAGCGGCGATCATCAAACATCTGAACGGGCAATAGGGTAAATTAAGTACCTATTTTTCAGGTGGTTATTGCCATGAAGAATCAATAAATCTATCTGAATGAGAGCTGTGCAGCGGATTGGATTATTTATCAGCAAGATAAATCGATAGCAGTCACATTAATTCCGATAACATCTGTTACATTTATAGTGTAATGGTGACGCACACCTCAACTCATGACTATGAGAGACGATAATAATGACGAAATACAACGAAAACGATATCCAATACAAAGGCGAATCTAACGGTGTTCACTCTTGGAGCACTTCGTCAGGTCAGCCTTATTACTGGCACCCAGATTGGCTGCACGTAGCTGAAGATGCAACAGGTTCTCACCCTAAGCAAAAACTAGAAGTAGAAGCTTCTGAAGCGCCAACAGAAAAGCATGCTCTAAAAGCGATTCTTAAGCACATGAATGACTGGGCAACAGGTAAGCTGTCTTCTAACCCAGACATTGAAACCAATGCACACGAATCTGAAATGAATCTGAAAAAATAAGCTCTGCGCTTGTTAACATCAGAGACAAAAATGGAGCCCCGCAATGTCGGGGCTTTCTTCTGTCTACCGATACGAATTTGAGCCTAGCTTCATTCCAGCCAACATTGAACTTTCATCGATTGGCTCAGTGGCAGAAAGATCCATTATGGTAACAGACGGCGTATGTTCTCTAAGTGCGCCAGTATTTCTTGCTTGTCATAAAGCGTGTCCGCCTTTGCCGATGTGCTTTGTCTTTCAACCAAGCTGACCGGCAAGATTTCTGAAACAACGCCTTGCCCTTTCTCCATCTGGCTCAGTACTAGTTTGACCGCCCTTCGTCCAAGTTCATTGAAATCTTGCTTAACCGTAGTCAGAGGGGGTGAGAAAAACTGGCTGTCTTGAATGCCATCAAACCCAACCACAGACACGGTTTTAGGGACATTAATACCCGCCTCCGAAAGCGCGCATAACACGCCAAGCGCCATCTGATCATTCGCCACCAATACGGCATCAAAAGATACACCTTTTAACACGGCATCTTTAATGGCGTTGTATCCACTGGCTGCTTGCCAGTCCCCCTCATAGTAAGCCGCTTGCATCAGTCCATGCTGTTGAATCTGTGATTGCCACTCTTGGTAACGAATCTGAGAAGCGGTGGATGCCTTGGGGCCAGAAATGCACACAAAGGATTCGCGCTTGTGCTCGATCAAATGAGAGATAGCCAAATTTGCCCCAGCCTGATGGTCACAACTGAGAGAGTTGACGGGTGTCCTCTCTGGCACATCAATAAAAACCAGCGTGAGCTGACTAAACTGCTCCACAAGGTTCTCTGCCATCTCTCTGGTTACCGGAGCGTTGATGATAATGGCATCAACTTGTTGGGCAATGAGTTCTCGGATTGCACTACGGAACTCTTCAATGGAGTTGTCACCTAACACTGCCAGCGCCGTCGCATAATCCATCTCATGTGCTTGGTTGCGCACACCATTAGCAATAAGAGCCACGCCGTGCAGTGAAATATCCAAAGAAACAATACCGATGATCCGCGACTTAGCTCGGCTCAACATTTGTGCCCCTTTGTTCGGCACATAGCCAAGCTTTTTGATTGCGTCGTTGACTCGTTTTCGTGTTTCTTCTGCGACGTTATCCGCGCCGTTGGTTACGCGCGACACGGTTTGCGTCGAAACACCGGCTAACCGTGCAACATCTTTAAACGTAACTGCCACTGCGTTCTCCTATTCTGATTTGCTGTTCACTCTACCAAATTCATTCGAATGTTCTCGTGAACAATGTCGTAAAAAACATGAAAAAATGTTCCCGAAAACAGCAGATCTAACACACAAAACCACGTTCTAAAACCTGTTCAAAGTCACATTTAAACGGCTATTTAATCGAAATAAAACCAAACAAGCGCATGATTATTTACAGATTAAATGTTTGCGAAAACAGAGAAACAACATGCAAAAAATTGTTCACTTAAAATCCAAGAATCACAGCATGATCATCAAAGTGGATCGTGTTCCTGAAATCCTTCATTGGGGCGCAAAGATCGCTCAGATCGATCCTGATTTAATGCTCTCAACTGAACGTCCTATCTCGCAGGCTCGTCTTGATGTCGACGTACCCTTATCACTCTGTCCTGAGCTTGGTAGTGGTCACTTTAATGCGCCTGGGATTGAGGGGCATCGCAATGGCGAAGACTGGGCGCCAGTGTTCACAACCACATCCATTGAGCACGATGACAACAGCGCGACATTTACTCTGCAAGATGACATCGCTGGTCTTGAATTATTGATTGAGCTGCAACTGGACTTTAACAGTGACGTGGTACAAAAACGCATCACTGTAACAAACACGACTGCCGGTGAGTATTGCTTGGGTAAGCTCTCCTCTACCCTGCCACTTCCTAACCATGCAAACGAGCTGATGACGTTCCACGGTCGTTGGTGCCATGAGTTTCAAACTCAGCGTTTGAGCTTTGAGCATGGTGGCTTTATGCAAGAAAACCGTCGCGGTCGCACCTCTCACGAAAACTTCCCAGGTTTATTCGCGGGCACTAATGGCTTTAGTGAGCAATTGGGGCAAGTTTGGGGCTTCCATCTTGGTTGGAGTGGTAACCACCAACTTCGTGCCGACGTTCGCAGTGACGGTCGTCGATTTGTTCAAGCTGGTGAACTGTTACTGTCTGGTGAAAAGCGTCTACAAAGCGGTGAAACCTACCAATCACCATGGCTTTACGCGACATACAGTAACTCGGGGTTGAATGGAATATCAGAGCGATTCCACGAGTTTGTTCGTGCCAATATAATTCAATTTCCAAACAACAAACCTCGCCCTGTTCACTTAAACACGTGGGAAGGCATCTACTTCGATCACAAACCTGAATACATTATGCAGATGGCAACCGAAGCCGCTGAAATGGGTGTCGAGCGCTTCATCATTGACGATGGTTGGTTCATTGGTCGTGATGGCGAACGCGCAGCGCTTGGTGACTGGTACTTGGATGAAACGAAGTACCCAAATGGTCTAGAGCCTGTCATCGAGCACGTAAACCGCAAAGGCATGGAGTTTGGTCTTTGGGTAGAGCCAGAGATGGTCAGCCAAGACTCAAACCTCTATCGCCAACACCCAGATTGGGTATTGAGTCTGCAAGGCTACCACCAGCCTTCAGGTCGCTGGCAATACGTGTTGGATTTGCAAAACCAAGATTGCTTTAACTACCTGTTTGAGCGTTTGAATGACTTACTGACTCGTTACAACATCGGCTACCTGAAATGGGACATGAACCGTGAATTGGTTCAACCAGGACATCAAGGTAAACCTGCTGTGCATGGTCAAACGAAAGCGCTTTACCGCTTGCTAGACGAGCTTCAAGCAGCACACCCTGCGGTTGAAATTGAGTCTTGCTCTTCGGGTGGTGGTCGTATTGATTTTGAAATCCTTAAACGCACTCACCGTTTCTGGGCTTCTGATTGTAACGATGCGCTGGAACGTCAAGCGATTCAACGTGGTATGAGCTACTTCTTCCCACCTGAAGTCATGGGCGCTCACATTGGTCCTGCAGAGTGTCACTCAACCAATCGTCGCCATGCGATCAATATGCGTGGCGTGACGGCGTTAAGTGGTCACATGGGTGTGGAGCTCGATCCGGTAAAAGAAAGCGCGGAAGAAAAACAAGCGTTTGCTCATTACATTCAACTGCACAAACAGTATCGCGATTTGCTTCATTCTGGACGTACTTTCCGCATCGATCCTGCCGATCAAAACCAGAACATCTATGGCGTTGAGAACGGTCAAGAAATGCTGATTACGGTGTGTCAGTTGGCCATGCCAAATCATGCGCTGCCATCTCCACTTCGCGTCAGCTGTGCGGATGAAAACGCCCGTTACGAAGTCAAGATTGTTGAAATGCCAGCAACTAGCTTCCAGTTGATGAAGCAACGTCCGCAATGGTTAGACAAAACCCTAACACTAAGTGGCGATAACTTAAAAGAAATTGGGGTAACGCTTCCGATTCTCGATCCAGAATCGGCGCTCATTGTTCATCTTAAGAAAATTTAAACCTCTATCTGCGCCCTCTAGCGACCGGGTTTCAACTTCGTGTTGTTCCTGATAAAACACTCCTATACGCGCTAGAGGGACACCCTGCAACTAACAAGCAAAACTTAATTGCTTAACTTGTTAAGGAAACAAAATGTCTATTACAGTATTACTTTCGTTCTTGCTGTTTACAGGCTTTGTTGTGGTGTTCACTTACAGCAAAGTTAAAAACGATAAAAACACCTCTCAAGACGGCTTCTTCCTTGGTGGACGAAGCTTAACAGGCGGTCTGATTGCCAGCTCCTTGATTCTAACCAACCTGAGTGCCACCAGCTTTGTTGGTATGAGCGCGCAATCTTACACCCACAACATGAGTGTGATGGGCTGGGAAGTGGCCTCTGGCGTCACACTGGTTATCATTGCGCTGTTGCTTGTTCCACGCTACCTCAAGCAAGGTATAACCACCATTCCTGACTTCTTAGAAAGCCGTTACGACATGTCGGTGAAGAAGTTCGTTACCCTGTTGTTCTTGTGCCAATACGTCATCAACATTCTACCTACCACTCTTTACGCTGGCGCAGTGGTACTGGGCGAAATCTTTGATGTACAAGGTTTGCTGGGCATTTCTGAGTTCAGCTCTATCGCCCTTATTTCTGCCACTATCGGTTTGCTGGGTTTCTTCTACGCGATTTACGGCGGTCTAAAGGCCGTGGTAATTGCAGACACGATCAACGGCGTAGGCTTGATCACCGGCGGTTTAATGATTCCTGTATTTGGTCTGATGGCATTAGGCGGCGGTAACTTTATGGAAGGTTTGGACGTATTGCTAACTGCCGCACCAGAAAAGCTGCAATCCGTAGGTAAAGAGACCGACCCACTGCCGTTCTCTACTCTGTTCACAGGTCTATTGTTGGTGAACTTGTACTACTGGGGTACTGACCAATCCATTATCCAACGTGCACTTGGCGCGAAAAACCTGAAAGAAGGTCAGAAAGGTGTGATTCTAGCGGGTGCGATTAAAGTCATCTCTCCACTTTTCCTAATCATTCCGGGCATTATTGCGTTCCATATGTTTGGCGCAGATGCGGGCAACCCAGATACGATGTACACACGCTTGGTGAACGAAGTATTGCCTAAGCCGCTTGTTGGTTTCTTTGTTGCGGTCATGTTCGGCGCTATCTTAAGTACCTTTAACGGCGTATTGAACAGTTCAACAACCTTGTTTGCTTTGAACGTTTACAAACCATTATTTGGCAAAGACAAATCGGATGAGGAGTTAGTCGGGAAAGGTCGTATCTTCGGCGTTATCATTGCGATCATTTCGGTCTGTATTGCGCCTTTCATCATGTACGCACCAGAAGGCTTGTTCCAATACCTACAAATGGTTGCAGGCTTCTTTAGTGTGCCTATCTTCACTATCGTGTTTGTGGGCTACATTTCCAAACGTGTTCCTGCTATTGCCGCTAAAGTTGCTTTGGTCGTGTTTGTTAGCTCTTACGCTGCGATGCAATTGGTCTTTGGGACACCAATCCACTTCCTACACCAATTGGCGATTCTATTCGTCGTGTGTACTGCTCTGATGTTTGCGATTGGGTACTTCATGCCGCGTGATACAGACTACGTAATGCCTGTAAATGAGAATATCGATGTGACGCCGTGGTCATTCCGCTTCGAAGCATCAGCGGTCATCATCTACATGGTATTGGGCGCTTACGTGATGTTCTCAGACTTTGGCTTTGTCTCAAGCGATCCGACAATCATGCAAGTGTACGGCTTCTGTGGTCTGGTGTTGATGTTCGGTGTGATTTCTAACTACTTCATCAAACGCAGAAAGCACAAAGAAGTGTCAAAGCTTAATGACATGTACATGCCTTAAGTCGACATAGATTGCACACATAAAAATCGGAGCACTGGCTCCGATTTTTGTTTTCTACCGAAACTTCGTCATCAACAACGAGCTTTTAAAGAAAGAAATTGCTCCTCGAGGTACTTTTTTACCTTTCGGATTTTTCGAGGTAAATGCAACACCGGAAGAACGAACATATAGACCAAGACAATCACAAGAACACTTTAAATAAACCACGCAAATACATCATCAGGCTTTATAAAACCTAGAAATCTCGATATTCATGCAACCTTCTCTTCGCCGCTCTGTTCACATTCATGAAGTCCCTTTGAGGCAAGTCGAAGTGCGGTTTTACTTTCACGTTAAAGATGCACTCCGTTTCCCTTTCTCTGTCCTTATAGCGCTTAATGAAATCTATCGCTAGAATCACAGGTCTTTGATTTTACAAGTGACAGATCAATCAACAGCATCGATAACATCACCAAATTCCTCTCTAGAAGCGTAACCAAGAGTGAAAACAATGATGCTGAGGATGTTCCTAGAAAGGTTAATCATGGCGAATACTAACTACAACGCACCGCTTACATTGCAACTTTATTTGGCCGCTGCATTCTTTTTTGGCACCTATGGCGGACGCGTATGTCCGATGCTCAGTACGCTCAGCGTTTACGAAGTCATTTTGCACTGCGCCGTGGTGTTTACCTTCATCTATTTAGTGCGCCACTTTATTCTCGCGACACACCCGTTAATTGCACAAAACCGCCAAGCTAAGGTAGATACGATTTTATTTACTGCGGTTAGCATCCCTTTCGCGGCTTATTACAACCTTCAGTATGATTTTACGTTCGATAGTAATGTAAAAGTCTTGTTTGGCATGGGGCTGTTTGGCTTCCTGACAGGTTCTATCCTTCAACTGCAAAGCAAATTGGCTCAATTTAATGACTTGCGCCAGCAAAACCAATTCGATTTTGTTCTCTCCGGACAACGTCAATCTATGGTCAAACAGATGATCGGGATGATGATCGCTTTGCTGGTTACCTTGACGGCCATTTTGACCATGGTCGCTGTAAAAGACATTTATTGGCTAGAACAGAATCCGGAACAAATCGCCAATGGATTAGGGAAAATCAGCTTCATTAAGGAGCTGGTTTACATAGCCCTTGTCGTGGGTGGGTATGTGATCGCGATAATGATTCTTTGGACTCGCTTAATGCGGAAGATTTTGTTTAGCCAAGAACAAGCATTATTGGAAGTTACTCAAGGCAAGGTGACTCAACGCCTTCCTGTTTTCCAACATGATGAGCTTGGCTCAATGGCCTGTCTCACCAACCAAATGCTAGACAGCTTGCAAGTTTCGCAAGACGAAGTGAAAACGACGCGTGACGTTGCCATTGTCAGCTTATCTGCCTTGGCAGAGTCTCGCGATAACGAAACTGGCGCACATATCATGCGAACGCAGGAATACGTCAAAGTACTGGCAGAGCACTTAAGTCAGTTTGAACAACATCGTATGTTACTGACTCCCAATTACATTGAACTGTTGTATAAATCGGCCCCGCTTCACGACGTGGGTAAAGTCGGCGTGCCTGATAGTGTGTTACTCAAACCGGGTAAATTGACCGACGAAGAATTTGAGATCATGAAGGGTCATGCTGAAATTGGTGCCGAAGCGTTGTCAATTGCTGAAAAACAGCTAGGAAGTAGCTCATTTTTGCGAGTTGCGAAAGAGATCGCGCTAACACACCACGAAAAGTGGGATGGAAGCGGTTATCCGAACCAACTTTCGGGAGAAGCAATCCCACTATCTGGTCGACTCATGGCGTTGGCAGATGTCTACGACGCGCTAATTTCAAAACGTGTTTACAAGCCAGCGTTCAGTCATGACAAGGCGAAAGCGATCATTCTTGAAGGCCGTGGCAAACATTTCGACCCTCAAATCGTCGATGCTTTTCTTGCTGTCGAAACACAATTTCAACATATCGCTCATCAATATCAAGATGAACAAAACATAGCCGCTTAGTTACTTATCCCCCCTCTTATAACGCATCTTAAGAGGGTTTTTTATGTCAAAAGCATTGGTTATGTTAGATTTCTGTTTCAAATCAAAACTTTTTTAAGTTTTCTTTTCACTAACTGTTGTAACGAATATTGCTGAAAGGTATAAATGTCAGCAGACCCCTTCGATTAACATGGATGAAGATTATGTTTGAAAAAGTAGTTGCCGCTCCGGCCGACCCTATTCTTGGACTCACTGAAGAGTTTAAAAAAGATGCTCGCGCTGAAAAAATTAACCTAGGCGTTGGTATTTACAAGAACGAACAAGGCGAAACCCCTGTTCTTGCGACTGTTAAAAAAGCCGAAGCCGCACTGATTGAAACTGAAAAAACCAAATCTTACCTAACAATCGAAGGTACAGCAGAATACGGTCTAGCAGTGCAAAAACTGCTTTTCGGCGCAGATGCTGAAATCGTTGCTGGTAAGCGTGCTAAAACAGCACAAGCACCAGGTGGTACAGGCGCTCTGCGCGTTGCTGGCGAATTCATCAAGCGTCAACTTGGCGAAGTGAAGATCTGGATCAGCAACCCAACTTGGGCAAACCACAACGGTGTATTCACTGCTGCTGGCATTGAAACCGCACAATACAGCTACTACAACGCTGAAACAAAAGACAAAGACTTTGATGCGATGCTGACAGATCTGCAAGCTGCATCAGAAGGCGATGTCGTTCTTCTGCACGGCTGCTGCCACAACCCTACTGGTATCGATCCAACGCCAGAAGAGTGGGAAACACTGGCTAAGCTAGTAGCAGACAAGAAACTGCTTCCTCTATTTGACTTTGCATACCAAGGTTTTGCAAAAGGCGTAGAAGAAGACGCAGCAGGCCTACGTATTTTCGCGAAGTACAACAAAGAAATCCTTGTAGCGAGCTCTTTCTCTAAGAACTTCGGTCTTTACAATGAGCGTGTAGGTGCGTTCACTCTAGTTGCTGAATCAGAAGAAGTAGCAACAACTGCATTCTCGCAAGTTAAAGCGATCATCCGCTCTATCTACTCTAACCCACCAGCGCACGGCAGTGCAGTTGTGACTCACATTCTTGGCGATGCAGAATTGCGCGCGGAATGGGAAGCTGAAGTAGCAGAAATGCGTGACCGTATCCAAGAGATGCGTGAGCTGTTCGTTGCAACTCTGAAAGCTGAAGGCGTAGACGCGGACTTCAGCTTCATCGAGCGCCAAAACGGTATGTTCTCGTTCTCTGGTCTATCTAAAGAACAGGTGAACCGTCTGAAGGAAGAGTTTGCAATCTACATTGTTGGCTCTGGCCGTATCAGCGTAGCAGGCATGACGAAGTCAAACATGGGTCCTCTATGTAAAGGTATCGCTGCGGTTCTATAATCGCTCTCTAGCGAAAACCGTTTAGAATGAGAAAAGGTCAGCAATTGCTGACCTTTTTAGTTTCTGCTGTTTTGTTTAAAACACCGCGATAGAAATCGCGATGTCTTTCTCTTCGCTACTAGTAAATAAACTTGAAGCTAATGCCTACTTCATTGATATGATCAGAGGGTTGGCCTTCATAATCCGTATCTCGGAATTGGTAGTAAAGTCCAGTACCGATAACATGATGCCACTGGTAGTTGAAGCCAATTTTGTAGTTGTTCTCGTCAACAATATCGCTGCGGTTTAAATGTACTTCCGCCGTTGCCATTAGCTTCTCGCTGAATAGATAATTCGCACCAATGGTGACACCTTGAATAAACTCACTGTCAGATGAAATGGTCCGGTCTGTGTTGTCATCCGTTGCTTTCGCTTTGATCGCACCAAGGCCGTAAATACCATACACATCAAGCTGCTCATTGATGCCGTAACGATAACCACCACCAAACATTAAACGGTCAATACGCAAAGTGAAATCGTCTGGGTGGAAAAATTGTGCGGAATAATCCACATTGAGTAGCCAGTTATCACGAACCAAATAATTGCCGCCCAACCCGAGCGTCGTGGCGTTGGAATTATCTAGCCATTCTTCGTTTGTGGTTCCGGCACCGACATCTAAATTGATGTGCTCGTAACCAAATTTTTCTGCTTGTTCTGCTTCTGAGGCAACGCTCATTATTGGTAATGCTACAAGAGGTGCAGCGAGTAATAGTCTTACCATTCTACTTCCTTCCATGAGTGTCATCCAAAACTCTTCTATAAACGCCATTGTATTGATTTAATTCGGCATCTTGATGACAGCGTAGCCGAATTAATTAGGATTTGCCGTGCGACTTGTCTGAATCTTATCATTGCGCACGAAAAACAGTGATCCGATAAGATTCTGTTTTAAAACTAAGTTAAGATTACCCTATCACTTGCAAACCAAAAGGCACCTTAATGGAAGCAGAACTTCTCGAGATATATAACTTTCTCGCCAAGTATCCCCCATTCAACGAGCTTCCGGAAGAAACGCTCACCAAAGTGACAGAGAACATCGAGATCTCTTACTACCGTCAAGACACCCCTATCATTCATTTCGGCGATCAGATCCACGATCTTTACATGGTTCGTAGCGGTGTGGTTGAAGTCTATCGACGTAAAGGTGAACTGTATAACCGGCTCGACGAAGGCGACCTTTTTGGTCAGATGGGTCTTCTTACCAACAACAAAGTTCGCTTTCCAGTAAAAGCGATTGAAGACTCCCTGCTCTACTGCATTCCTCAAGATATCTTCCAAGAACTGTACGATAACTTCGATTCATTCGCAGATTTTGTTGAAGTAGAAAACAGCGCTCGTTTGCGCCAAGCGGTTTCAGAGAACAACGACGCGAACGATCTAACGACTTCGAAAGTAAAAACACTTCTCACACGTGACGCGCCAACCATCGAGCGCGGCCAAACGATTCAAGAAGCCGCACAGTTAATGGCGCAAGATAATGTGTCATCATTGCTGATCGTTGACCCTGATTTTGTGCTCGACGAAGACGACCCACAATCCCCTGTCGTCGGTATTATCACCGACCGCGATTTATGTACCCGCGTCTTGGCAGAAGGTTTGTCACCTCTCGATGAAGTATCAACGGTCATGACGACCGAGGTTATCTCACTCGATCACAACGCTTACGTTTATGAAGCGATGCTAACCATGCTTCGTTATAACGTTCACCACTTGCCGGTTGTAAAAGATCAAATGCCTATTGGCATCATCGAAGCGACGGACATTGTTCGTTACGAATCGCAAAACTCCTTGTTGTTAGTAAGTAGCATCTTCCAACAACAAACCATCGAAGATTTGGCTATTGTAGCCGACGAAGTAAAAAGCAGTTTTGTTCGTCTGGTTAACGAAGACGCCAACTCTCACATGGTCGGCAGCGCGATGTCGGTCATTGGTCGAAGCTTCAAACAGCGCCTACTCGAAATGGCAGAAGAAGAGTTGGGCCCACCGCCAATCCCTTATTGTTTCCTTGCCCTCGGATCTATGGGTCGTGATGAGCAGCTATTGGTCACAGACCAAGACAACGCCATCATTCTTGACGATACCTATCAAGAGGAAAAACACGGGAAATACTTCGAAGCACTCGCACAATACGTTAGTGATGGTTTGAACGTATGTGGCTACAAATATTGTACCGGTGACATCATGGCGACCAACCCAGAGTGGCGCATGACACGTTCAGAATGGGAAGCGTGCTTCGCCGATTGGATTGATGACCCGAACCCAAAAGCCTTGCTCAATGCATCTATCTTCTTCGATTTAGATGGCGTTTATGGGCGCTTAAAATGGGCAGAACAATTGACGAGCTTCATTGTTCGACGCGCACGTAAGAACAACCGCTTCCTCGCATGCTTGGCTCGTAACGCGTTGAACCGAACCCCACCATTGGGCTTCTTTAAAGACTTTGTGATGGAAAAAGATGGCCAGCACAAAAACTCAATCAACTTGAAACGTCGTGGCACAGCTCCTCTTGTGGACTTGATTCGTGTTCACTCGTTGGCGGTGGGATCACGCGCTCAAAACTCATTTGAACGACTCGATGACATCATTGATGCGGGCATTTTGCCGAAAGGCCGTGCTCAGGATTTGAAAGACGCGATGGAGTTCATCTCTATGGTACGTATCCGTCACCAAGCGATCGATGTCGAATTGGGTATTGAGCCAGATAACAACATTGAGCCTGAAAATCTGTCGGACTTCGAACGCCGTAACCTGAAAGATGCGTTCCAGATCCTCAGCAATGGTCAGAACTTTCTTAAGTTCCGTTATCAGGCCAGCAACAAGTTTAAGTGAGGCGTGGAATGATAAAAAAGTTGTTTCAAAAGCCGACCATTCAATGGCATACCAAGTTTCAACACAAGTTGGAGCAAGCGATAGATGATCGGTTAATTGCTTTTTATGGTAAGGCGTTACCCGTGCCGGAAACCCCGTTGTCCCAAGTGGAATTCGTGGCACTCGATTTCGAAACGACGGGCTTAAATCCGCAGAAAAATGGCATCATCACCATAGGTTTGGTGCCCTTTAATCTCAATCGAATTTTCTTGCGCCAAGCGAAACATTGGAAAGTACGCCCACAAGAAAAACTCGATGAAGAATCGGTCATCATTCACGGTATTACTCATAGTGAGTTGATTGACGCTCCGGATTTGGGTGAGATTCTCGGGCCATTACTTGAAAGCTTGGCGGGAAAGATTGTTGTAGTGCATTACCGCCGTATTGAAAGAGAGTTTCTCGCTCAAGCGCTGCGTACTCGTATCGGCGAAGGCATTGAGTTTCCTGTGCTGGATACGTTGCAAATTGAAGAGGACATTCAACAAAGAGCATCTGGTGGTTTGTGGAATAAGCTCAAAGGTAATAAGCCGAAATCCTTACGTTTAGCACAATCACGACGTCGTTATGGCCTTCCGGATTACACGCCACACCATGCGTTAACGGATGCCATTGCCACCGCTGAATTACTTCAAGCGCAAATCGCCCACCACTACAGTGAAGAGCAGCCAATCAGTAGCTTGTGGCTGTAGCGAAGCGAAAATATTATCTCTAGATAAACAAAAAGGAGCCAATTGGCTCCTTTTCTCTTTCCATTAAACGCGAATATCAGCGCTTAACTAACACTCTAAGCTTACAGCTTGAAGCGTTTGATCTCTTGCTCTAGCTCGTGAGATAGCTCAGACAGATGCGCCGCTTGCTCTGCTGCTTGGTGCGCTTCAACAGAAAGCTCGTTAGACACGTCACGAATGCCTTCGGTGTTACGAGTGATTTCTGTTGTCACAGACGCTTGCTCTTCCGCTGCAGACGCAATTTGCGTTGCCATATCGCTGATGCGTTCTACCGCTGAGTGAATCTGAGTAAGGCTTACCGCTGCTGAGTTTGCATCGTCAACACTGGTGTCTGCTAGACGACGACTGTCGTCCATAATGCCGACCGCTTTCGCTGTTGTGCCTTGTAGCATCTCAATCGTTTCTTGAATCTCTTGAGTAGAAGCATGAGTGCGTTGGCTCAGAACGCGAACTTCATCCGCAACTACCGCAAAACCACGACCTTGCTCGCCCGCACGCGCCGCTTCAATAGCCGCGTTTAGTGCTAGCAGGTTAGTTTGCTCTGCAATGCCTTGGATAGTCGAAAGAATGGTGTTGATTGCGTTACCGTGTGCTTCTAGCTCTTGAATCACGTTGGTTGCAACTTGCACTTCTTGTGCTAGGTTTTGGATAGAGCCTTGCGTTTGAGTCACTTGGCCAGAACCGTGAACACATGCTTGAACCGCTTCTTCAGAGCTTGATGCAGTGTTATCTGCGTTACCTGCAATCTCTTGCGTCGCCGCTGCCATTTCGTTAACAGCCGTCGCGACCATGTTGATTTCGTCTTGCTGGTAAGAAATACGCTGACTACGCTCTTCAGCTTGTTGAGCCGTTGTGCGTGCTTGCTCAGAAAGTGCCGATGATACATGGCTTAACTTGGTGACCATCGTGTGCATATTGCCCACAAAACGGTTGAAGTTGTCTGCCAGTTTACCCACTTCATCATCACTGCGTGGTTCAAGACGTTGCGTTAGGTCACCTTCACCCGATGCAATCTCCTCAAGCGCTTGTGATACTCGGCCAAGGTCGCGGAACAAGAAGCCCACTAGCCAAGAGACTGCCACAATCACCACAATCGTAATAAGTACCGCAGTAATCAGCATTTCACGCAGTAGTTGTGCGTGGCTTGCTTCTTCTGTCGCGCGGTCCATTTCAATCGCGAACATCCAGTTTGTACCAGGTACTTTACTGAAGTAATAAAGCTTGTCTTTACCTTGAATTGTTGCCGTTTCAATTGAACCCGTGTTTGCTGCACGTTCAATGGAATCTTTGGTAAATTCTTTAGATAGGTCAGTGATTGGCTTAAGCGTTAAGCTTTTGTTTGGATGCGCAAGGAAAGTTCCGTCATTCATGTCGATAAGCATTGCGTGCGCATTTTCACCCGCATCTAAGCTGATAACGTCATTGATCAACTGATCAATCAGAACGTCAGCACCAACAACACCAACAAACTTACCGTTTTTCATTACAGGTTCTGCAATGGTAACCAGTAGCGCGTTAGTGATCGCATCTTGGTAAGCTTCAGTGATGATCTGCTTACCTGCCGATTTCGCCTCAGTATACCAAGGGCGAGTGCGAGGATCGTAGTCTGCACGGTTACGTTCTGGATGAGAACGGTACATGCCACCTTCCGGAGTACCTAGGAAGATATCGTCAAAGCCCCCCGCTTTGCGCGCTTGTTGTAAGAAAGGCACTACGTCTTGCTCTGTTGAGTAGTCGTTGAAAGCCGTTGCAATGTCTTTGCGAATCGCAACCCAGTCAGAAATACCTTCTGATGCTGCGTTACTTAGACTTTGTGCTCGTGAATAGACACCTGAACGCGTCTGATCAAACAATTGACCAGCCGACAGCCAAGTCAGTGCTGTTGCCATCACTACAACAGCAGATAGGCTTGCGCCAATTAGCTTTTGTTTTAATGAGAATTTCATAATTATTATAAGAGGTTGGGAGAACAGTTAAGGTGGCTGAATATTACACATTTCTGACAAAGTAATCACGAAGATTATTCACAAAATTAAGACAATAACCTGTTGTAAAATAAAGAATTTACTTCGTCATTTTTTTGGCAAGCGTCAGAAAAATCGCACAAAAAAAGCCAGCATTCCGCTGGCTTTTTAACTCATTAATATCTAAAGATATTTATAAATCACATCAATTACTGACGCTCTGTTCTCATACCCATCAATAGGCTGACACACATTGCAAGCAATACGAATGTGAATGGTAACGCGGTAGAGATAGCACCGGCTTGCAGCGCTTGAACCGCTTCTGAACCACCAATCCACAATAGTGCAACCGCAATCGCACCTTCCATAAATGCCCAGAATACACGTTGTAGAACTGGCGCATCCACTTTACCACCAGCGGTAATGCTGTCGATAACCAGTGAACCAGAGTCCGATGAAGTGATGAAGAATACCAATACCAACACAACAGCAATGATAGACAGCATGTTACCGAATGGCAGAACATCAAACATTTGGAACATCGCTAGTGATACGTCAGTTAGACCGTTTGCACCTAGCTCACCCACATTGTTGATCACTTGATCGATAGCTAGACCACCGAATACTGACATCCAAATTAGTGTTACCGCTGTAGGAACAATCAGTACCGCTGTGATGAATTCACGAACTGTACGGCCGCGAGATACGCGAGCGATGAACATACCTACGAATGGTGACCATGAAATCCACCAAGCCCAGTAGAATACTGTCCAACCTTGGAACCAAGCTTCATCAGTACGACCAAACGGGTTACTCAGCGGAACCAAGTTTTCTATGTACGCCATGAAGGTTGTAGGAATTGAACCTAAGCTCACTGCCCAACCAATCAAACCAACAAGGATAAGCAGTAGGAACGCAATAACCATGTTGATGTTACTGATGACCTTTACACCACCATCGATACCACGGATTACCGAAACAACCGCAAGTAACGTCACAATCGTAATAACGACGATCTGTAGGCCTAGACCCGGCTCCACACCAAACACGTGGTGAATACCACTCGCTGCTTGTTGTGCACCAAGACCTAGCGACGTTGCAAGACCAAATAGCGTTGCTAGTACTGCAAGGATATCAACAATATGACCTGCCCAACCCCACGCGCGATCGCCCAACAATGGGTAGAAGATCGAACGCATAGAAAGCGGAAGGCCTTTGTTGTAAGTAAAGAAAGCTAATGAAAGTGCTACGACACCGTAGATTGCCCATGGGTGTAGACCCCAGTGGAACATTGTCGCGCCCAGTGCAAGCTTTGCAGCTTCTGGCGTATTGGCTTCAACACCGAGAGGCGTTTCATACCAACCAGTGAAGTAAGCCACAGGCTCTGCCACACTCCAGAACATCAAACCGATACCCATGCCTGCCGCGAATAACATCGCAAGCCAAGACATGAAAGAGTAATCCGCTACCGCATCTTTACCACCGAGGCGAATCTTACCCATTGGTGACACAATCAAAGCTAAACAGAAGATTACGAAGATGTTGCCTGAAAGGATGAACAGCCAGTCAAATGAGCTAATGATTTTTAGCTTAATGCCATCCAACGCTGTTTTTGCGGTATGTGCATCAAGCACCAACGCCGCGATAAGAAATAGTGCAATGAAACCAGCACTGATACCAAAAACAGGATTATGTACGTCAAAACCCCATTTCTGGACGTTGTCTTGACCAACCGTATAGTCGGTACTGTCGATACTGTACTTATCTATACCTTTTGTCATTGTTCCTCTCTTTTGTGTTCTAGTTTTTCGGCAGCAAACCAAAAATTCATTCGAACACGATACATTTTATTTTCCATGAAAGTGGAAGATCCTACCATTTGAGGCGTTTTTGTCTATCTTTTGCTGATAAAAAATCCAATAACTTACTTTTCAATCAGAAAAATCCACCAAAAAAAGCGAAAACAACCACGACAATAATTAGACCACAAACATTTATTACTATAATAATTCTAGACGTTACTTTTTTACCCGCCGAATACCCTTAAAAACAATAAGGAGAGCCAAGGCAAATAATTGAAAATTGGTGTCGCGATCCCTAACTAAGCCCTTTTAATAACAACGCTTTTGAGTTAGTGTCGCCTCGTTACATGATCCCTTAATGACTGGATTACGAAATTGGAAAAGTACGAAGAAGTCTTGGTCTCGATTCGTCAGATCATCCGCGCTATTGATTTACATTCAAAGAAGTTGAGCAAAGAGTCTGGTTTGACGGCTCCTCAGCTGATTCTAATGCGTGCTATTAGTGAACTTGATAATGTCACTATCAAGCAATTGTCTAGCCATACCAACATGAGTCAGGCAACGGCTACGACTATCCTTGACCGTTTAGAGCGCAATCAACTTGTCGAACGACGCCGTAGCGTAGAAGACAAACGTAAAGTTCATGCTGTCTTGACGGAAAAAGGCCAAGAAGCGCTTAAACAAGCTCCGACGCCATTGCAAGAGCACTTCATCAGTCGCTTCCAAAAGCTTGAAGAGTGGGAACAAAGCTTGCTGCTGTCTTCTGTTCAGCGCATCTCTACCATGATGAACGCAGAAGACATCGATGTTGCGCCAATGCTTGAACTAGGCAGCATCACTAAACCAGAATAAGCTTCTCTGTGCGCTCATGACTCCCATCCGTGATGAGCGCGTTTGCCCTTCTCTTACTCAATCAATCCTGTTTCAAACGCATATTTCGCTAACTCAGCGGTCGAATGTAAGTCCAGCTTGTGTTTGATGTTGTGACGATGCGTTTCCACCGTTCGATAACTAATATCCAAAAGCGTAGCAATCTTTTTACTACTATTCCCCTGTGCGACTAATTTAAGTACCGCTTCTTCGCGGCGACTCAGTGGATTTGGCTTTTGTGCCACAGGTACAACATCTTGAGTAAACAGTGTTTGGGTGACGGATTCACAAAAATACGTCGAACCTTGATTCACGGTTTTAATCGCTTGAACCATCTTGTCGGCTGAGATTTCTTTCAACATATAACCGACCGCTCCGGCTTGCATCACCTTCATGATGTACTCGCGATTGTCGTGCATAGTCAGCATCAGAATTTTACTTTCCGGGCGTTCTTCCTTTATCACGCCGGTGGCTTCTATCCCATTCATAATAGGCATGCTGATATCCATTAAGATGACATCCGGGTTGAGAACTTTTGACACTTCAATGGCCTCAAGCCCATTGCTTGCTGTGCCGATCACATCAATGTCAGGTTCCAATTCCAGACGCGCCATAAACCCATCCAGTACAACCTGATGATCGTCCACAATCACCACACTAATTGGTTTATCCATAAACTAATCCATCCAAATCTAACAATACGGTGATTTCCGTTCCCAACCCTGGTTCGCTCATCAATTCAAACTCGCCGCCAATAAACTCGACACGCTCACGCATGTTACGCAGGCCAATCCCTTGGCGGTGTACCGATTGATTGACCATAAAGCCAATACCATCATCCCGTATCAGTAATTGCAGCATATTGCCCATTTTTTGCAAAATAACGGTGACCTTTTTTGCCTTGGCGTGTTTTTCAATATTGTTCAACGATTCCTGAGCCACACGATATAGCGTGGTCGCCACTTCCGATTTCAGCTTAACCTGCCCTGTATCGAAATGGCTGTCGATGTCCATACCAGAATGGGAATGAAAATCCTGTAATAACGTAGAAAGTGCCGCCTCTAGGCCGATGTCATCCAAGGCGCTCGGGCGAAGTTGATGGGAGATATGGCGCACTTCGTTAATTGCGGTGATCAGTGAGCGCTGAGATTTGTCGAGATGGGATTTGAGCTTTTCATCTTCTATGCGATGCCCCATCAAATCAAGGTGGCACTTGCTTGAGACCAACAATTGATTGATACCATCATGCAGCTCTCTGGCTAGGTGCTTTTTCTCATCCTCTTGGAACATCACCGTTTTGTGCGCCAGTTCTTTAAGGTTTTTATCCGCTAAGCGATGTTCATGGAGGTTGATAGCGAGGGTTAAAACAATGATCACGGCGACCGTCACGACCAAAATCACAACTACGGTGAAGAAAGTCGTCTCGATATTCTGATTCACCGCCGCGCGCATGTTGGCAACTTCACGGCTCACGTCCTCTATGTACAATCCCGTTCCAATCATCCATTCCCATTTATCAAGCCATGCGGCGTAGCTTAATTTAGGCACGACTTCACCTGTAGAGGGCTTCTGCCAAAGGTATTGGTGGAAACCGCCGCCGAGTTGGGCTTGATAAAGCAACGCCTCAATCAGGTGATCGCCGTTTTCATCTTGAATGTGAAGTAAGTTCTGCCCCACGAGATCCGGCAGAATCGGATGAACTAAATTGGTACCGTGTTTATCGTAAGCGAAGAAGTAACCATCTGAGCCATATCGAAGGCGATTGAGAATGGCTTTCACACGTTCTTTAGCAACATGCTCGTCGATAGTAGAGTCGTTATAGATATGAGAAATCGCATCGAAAGCCAGATCAACGGTATCTTTCAATGCCACTTCTTTCGATTGGATCAGACTTTGGTGAAAGATCTCCACTTCACGTTGACCCAACGTTTTCGCTTGGTAGATGGAAATCCAACTGATGCTTGCTGACACCAACACCACAGGGATCAATGCCAGCAAGATTAATTTGGCTTTGAGAGGCATCCCTTTCCTCCAATGAAACGCTGATTAGCTTAATAACTAATCAGCTTAACAACTTGTCTCAAAAGGTAAAAACTCTCAGGTCACAAAAACCTCGTTCCCCGATGACATCATGGCATTTATGACATGCCGTAAAAGCCTGGGAAGAACAACAGGGAAGCCAGAACCACGATTTGAATCGCGATAAATGGCATAACGCCTCGATAGATATCACGAGTTGTCACACCCGTTGGTGCTACACCTTTCAAATAGAACAAACTAAATCCAAATGGTGGTGTGAGGAATGAGGTTTGAAGGTTCATGGCAATCAAAATCGCAAACCATGTCATGTTAATGCCCATTAACTCGGCTACAGGCGCAATGATCGGCACGATGATGAAACAGATTTCTACAAAGTCGATAAAGAAACCGAGAATAAGAATCACCAACATGGTAATGATCAAAAAGCCCCACTTCTCACCCGGAAGCTCTAGCATCCACTCTTCTACCAAGTAGTCGCCGCCCGTGTAGGTAAATGCCATCGAGAATGCCGTTGCACCCAGTAGAATCGCGAAAACCATCGCTGTAACTTTTACCGTCTCTTTTGAGGCTTCGTACACCATTGACCAGCTGAACTGTTTGTAAAGTAGCGAAAGAACAATCGCACCAGCACCGCCTAGCGCCGCTGATTCGGTCGGAGTAGCAATACCAGCAAAGATAGAGCCCAGAACCACAATGATCAGCGCTAAAGGTGGCAAAACGGCTTTGAGCGCGGTAATCACCTCTTCCTTACGGCTGATGGATTCATCACGTTCGATAGGTTGAGCAGCCTCTGGGTTGAGCTTAGCGTAAATCAAAATATAGATAACGTACGCACCAACCAGCATTAAACCCGGCCAAACCGCGGCTTGGAAAAGGTCTCCGACTGGAACCCCCAGCACATCACCAAGAAGAATTAGAACAATAGAAGGCGGAATGATTTGCCCAAGCGTGCCTGATGCACAAATGGTGCCGCATGCCAAACCTTTGTCGTAGTTGTACTTGAGCATCACTGGCAAAGAGATCAACCCCATTGCCACTACTGATGCACCAACCACGCCCGTCGAGGCGGCAAGCAGCGCACCAACTAAAACCGTTGAGATAGCGATACCGCCACGAATACCACCAAACAAACGCCCCATCGACTCAAGCAACTGCTCTGCCAATCGGGTCTTTTGTAAAACCAACCCCATGAAGACAAACAGTGGTACTGCCATCAATACCGTGTTTTCCATGATGGATTGAATGCGATATGGCATGAATGCAAACATCTCAATGCCTTCTGCCCATACGCCGAAAATTAATGCAATGCCGCCAAAGGTAAAGGCAACAGGGAAACCGAGTAGTAACGCAAACAGCGCTACAAAAAACATCACTATACCGATCATGCTGACTTCCTTTTACGACTTACCGTTGTTACCGGCATAGATAAGATGAGGGTTAACAATTTTATTGATGGAATGAAGCAGTAAGCCCATACCACTGATCGCCATAAACAAGAATGAGAGTGGAATCATGGCTTTTATGATCCATCGATATGGCAAACCACCAGGGTCTCCAGACGTTTCTCCGAGAGCGTAACTCTCTTTGGCAAAATCGATACCGAACCAAGCGACCAATAAGCAGAATGGGAAAAGAAAAAGTAACGTGCCTAAGATATCGATGATGGATTGCGCTTTATACGATAAGCGCTCATAGAAAATGTCGACTCGAACGTGACCACCGGATTTAATCGCGTATGGCACACCCAATAAAAATACAGCGGAAAATAGATGCCACTCCATTTCTTGGAAGGCGATGGATACGTCATTAAACACGTAGCGCATAACAACGTCGTACACCACGTTCGCCAATAACAAAATAAATAGGATGCTGGATAACCACCCCAGAAAATCACCGAAGCGGTTAAAGATTCGCTCAATATAAATAAGGCTTCTCATTCCGAACTCCATGGAACGTGTGGGATTGGCTCCGCTGGTTCGCGGAGCACTTGTTATAGTCTTCTCTAAGAGAAGTTTTTCTTGGGCTTCTTTTGCTGGCTAAATCACTCGAACTAGCCAGCATGTCGAAGTTATTGCTGAGCTTGGCTGTTTAGGTAAGCTCGGTGTGAGATGTCAGACCAAGGACGCACTTGTTCGATGTAACTTGCTTGAGATTCTTGAATCTCTTTCGCTAGCGCATCTTTTTCTGCGTGCTGTTTAAGTAGACGTTCGTTCGCTTCACGCAGCGCTGAAATAACTTCAGGCGGGAAGTCTTTAACTTGAACATCTGGGTATTCTGATTGAATTGATGCCCAGTTCTTACCACTCTCGTGCTTAGACTGAGTGTACATGTCGTACGCGGCAGCTTTCATCGCCACTTGAAGGATCGCTTTCAGATCATCTGGTAGACGTTCCCAAGTACGCTTGTTCACTAGGAACTGCAGTTCAGTGCCCGGCTCATGCCAACCTGTGTAGTAGTAAGGCGCAATTTTATGGAAGCCCATACGTAAATCAAGAGAAGGACCTACCCACTCCAATGCATCAATCGTACGACGCTCAAGCGAGGTGTATAGTTCGCCCGGTGCGATGTTGGTTGGCTTCGCACCTAGCTCAGCAAGGATTTCACCTGCGAAGCCTGGGATACGCATTTTCAGACCTTGTAGGTCATCGACTGATTTGATTTCTTTCTGGAACCAGCCACCCATTTGGGTATCCGTGTTACCACCAGGGAAAGATAGTAGGTTGTGCGGAGAGTAAACTTTTTCCATCAACTCCATACCGCCACCGTAGTAGAACCATGCGTATTGTTCTGTTGGCAACATACCGAAAGGCATAGAGGTAAAGTAAAGGGTGTTTGGTACTTTGCCTTTCCAGTAGTAGGACGCTGAGTGACCCATGTCGTATTGACCGGATTTCACCATATCAAACACACCAAGTGGTGCTTTGTGTTTGTTCGCAGAATCAATGCGGATTTGTAAGCGTCCGTTTGACATTTCTTCTGCCATTTTTGCCATGTTCTTTGTTGCGTCACCAAAGATAGGGAAATTAGGCCCCCACGTCTCCGCTAGTTTGAGGCGGTATACTTTGTCATCAGCAGCATGAGCAGAAGTTGCTACGAATGCCATCGTCGCGACCATTGCTGTCGCCTTGAGCACTCGTTTCAGAGATTTTTGGATAAGACTCATCGTTCACGTCCTTTGTCACCAAGGTTATTGTTGTCATCCATTACATAAGGATTCGCTATAGAAGATGGGACATTACATGGAAGTAAGAAATGGGCATGAACACGCAACAAAAATGCACTTAAACGCGAGCCTTAGCCATTAGTATTACGTGGTTATACGTAGTCTTTTTAATATCAAATTGCAGGAATTTTTATTATTCAAATAGTTAACAAGCAAGCCGTCACATCATAATCTGATAAAGCACGTACGTAGTTGACTGCGAAAGAATTTACACAGTATTTAATAAAATGTGACAAATGACGGAATTGTATAGTTAGAATACTCAGTTAGAAATGAGCGAAAAGCGTTTTTTGGGCAAAAAAATACCCCGATTGGAGTCGAGGTATTCAATTAAGAAACAGAATTACAGCGGTAATTAAACTGCTTTATAGATAACTTTGTTACCTGCTAACTGCTCTTTTTGAACTAGGTTTTCTTCAAGAAGCTTCTTCAGTGCGCCAGTAGCCCATGATGCCGCTTTAGTGTCTTCTTGACCTGCAGCTAGACCAATACCTTTAGGGTTGATACCTTCAGCATTTGCTACAACGATATCTAGAACTTGTTGTTGCTTAGGAGTTAGTGCAACCTCAACAGTTTTCGCTGCAGCTACTTTCTTCTCAGCTACTGCTTTCTCAGCAACAGGTTTTGCCGCTTTTGGTGCCGCAGCTACGTTTGCTACTGTCGCTTTAATGCGTTTTTGCAGTTTCATCTGCACTTTACGCTTATGAGCAAGTCTCATTGAATATTTCTCCAGTTCACTGCATCTCAGCAGGGATGAAAATTTGAAGCGCGTTTTATACCAAAATTCATCAGCGATTTGTAGGTTTTAGCGGCGAAACGCGATGAAAAATGCGCTCACTGCATAGAACGTCTACTATTTAATCAGATAAATTGTGAACGGATTTATTGAATACTGGGTATAAAAACAGAGGTTCTTTGTTCTTGATAGGCAAATGAGTGAATATCGAGAAACATGTGTCTCAACGCCATTGTTCATTGAGGTTGAAAGCATGGAAACGCTGCATCTAAGTAACTCACATTTCAAATCCGACTCCCCCATCAACAAACTGATCATGTTTATGGTCGTCACCATCACCATGTTTCTGGTTTTGATTGCGCCGGGATGGAAACAAGCGATGTTGTCGGTCGTACTGATGGCCATCATCGTTGGCTTTGCCATCATCATGATAAAAAAGAGCCAAGTCTCTTTCACCCTTACCGCCTCCCACTTTCAACAACACCTCTTTAAAGGCGGCTGGGTGGTGCGCTGGAAAGACATCGACTCCATCGGCATTTGCACATACGAACAAGAAGGCTGGCACCAACCCCTTCCTTGGATAGGGATTCGGTTGAAGCATTACTCACCTTATCTCAACGCGATTTGTCCACGTATCGCGACAGAAATCTTGCTTGGGCAAAGAGCCCTGCTTTATTTAGGAGCAAGACAAAATAATTGCGAAACAAAGTTTGAAGACATGGTGTTAGACCCCGCTCCTTACATCAATAAAGAAGGGATGCACTATGAGGGCCTACAAGCAATGCTAGCGAACAGAATGAAATATCAAAGACGATTTTATGGCTACGACGTGTTTATCTCAGCCAGTGATTTGGATAGAGAAGCGGAAGAGTTTGTGGGATTGGCTCGACGTTACCTAGCGGCCGCCGAGCCAGATGCTTAATTCAGAGACGCCTTAGTAAAGTGGCATTTCGTCAGCAACGAACGGGTTTGTTTTGCGCTCGTGACCAAACGTCGACTGTGGACCATGACCTGGTACGAAAGTAACATCGTTGCCCAGCGGCCATAGCTTCTCTTTGATCGAGCTAATCAGCGTGTTGAAGTCACCTTGTGGGAAGTCTGTACGACCAACGCTGCCGTTAAACAGAACGTCACCCACAAACGCCAAACGCGCTTCTTCGCTGTAAAGCACTACGTGGCCAGGCGTATGGCCCGGAGTGTGAATCACGTTTAGAGTTTGATTACCAAAAGTGACCTTGTCACCTTCATTTAGCCACTGATGCGGTTCAAACGCTTCAGTCAGTGGGAAACCAAACATTTGGCTCTGACCTTCTAAACCTTGCAACCAGAAGTTATCTGCCTTGTGTGGGCCGACAATCTCAGTACCACCTAACAGTGCAGACAGTGGCTCTGTACCACCAACGTGGTCCAAGTGGCCGTGTGTTAGCACTAGGTTTACTACTTCAACACCCAGTTCTTTGATTAGCATTGCGAGTTGCTTTTCATCACCACCTGGATCAACCACAATGCCTTTCATGGTTTCGTCACACCAGACGATAGAACAGTTTTGAGAGAAAGATGTTACTGGAACAACTTGGTATTTCAGAGCCATAGATAACCTATACCGAATAAATTTGCATGAAAACTGCCGCAACTATGACACTAAGCCCTAGTGACTTCAAGCTTTGTACCATGGGGAATAGGCGACGTTCTGAGACGAGGAACCCTGTCTCAACTTGGCACTACCAAGAACGAACAGCACCCGTATCGATATGAACAAAGTTACTGCGTGGATAATAACCCACACCACCGGCTTTTAGGCTTAATGCCGCATCTCGAACCGTTGAAAGCTTCACGCCATCTAAACGGAAGTCAATCGCCTTTCCTTCCATGTGCATGCTCTTTTTCGCCACACCTGAAGAACCATTACGCAGTGATGCGTTAGTCAAAGGAGAGCGATAGCCAGAGATCACAATCACCTCAGTTTCCGTACCAATCAACTTTTGGATTTGGCTGATTTGATCGAAAAGACGTCGATCCATTGGATGAACTTCATTACGGCGATGATCACGACAAAACTGATCAAGACGCTTCAGTTCTTCGTCGACATAATTTGTGCCATTGAAGTAGCACGACTCCAACAGCTCACCAGTATTGAGATTATTCATCGCGAGAACACGAGGTTCATCAGGCAGAGATGCCCAAGACATTGTTGGCATTGCTGAAGCAACAACGACACCACCAGCGGTCATTTTAAGAAAATCACGACGGGAAAAATTACGACTTACCATGAAAATACTGCTCAATTACTGTACGAGCAGCGGACATTACCGAAACCAATTTAACGCGTCAAATGCATAAATCGGTCCGGCTTGTCGTTTTTAGGCTGGTTTTTCTGTTTACTTATTGAACAGAAAACAGATTTTATGAATTGTAAATTTTTTTAAATTGAGAACGAATCTCACCCTTGATCATCGTATTGATAAATATCATCACGGTAGTACAAGGTGCCCTCTTCTAACCATGCGGTTTGATAGATGATATGCACTTGAATTCGTTCACTAAGCGGTACAGAGGTGTTAGAGCGACGACCATTTTGACGCTTCTTCGCTAGCCTTTCTTCCAGACCTTGAGTCTTGAAGAGTAACTCCGCCAATTGGTCAGCATGTTCGACACGAACGCAACCAGAACTGAACGCGCGACGATCTTGGTTAAACAGGTTTTTACTTGGTGTGTCGTGCAAGTATATCGCTTGTGGATTCGGCATATTGAATTTATACAGACCCAAAGCATTGTGTGAACCCGATGACTGTCTCATACGATATGGGAAAGTTCTTGGGTTCACGGTTGCCCAGTTGATGGTTGTTGGATCAATGATCTCGCGCGATGTCCAAGAGCGAATAATCTGGATGTTGTGTTGCATCAGATACATCGGATTGCGTTTCACCTTTGGAATGATGTCTTTCACCATGATCTTCCACGGCACATTCCAAGTAGGGTTTAAGATCACTGAGTCCAATGTACCTGTCATGATTGGCGTTTTACGTGATGCTTTCCCTACAACGACTTTAGATTCAAACAACGGCTGCCCATCATGCCAATAAGTCACTTCATATCCGGGAACGTTAACGAATACTACGTTGTCACGCTCTTTTGCCCAAATACGAGAACGCTCTGCGTTCAAGGCTAATGAGTGCAAACGTTGCTGTGGTGAGAAGTTAATCCAGCGAATCGTATTGGGACCGATGATGCCATCTTGTTTCAAGCCATGAATACGTTGGAACTCCATCACCGCTAACTCTAGGTTTTCATCATAGAGTGTGGTTTCCGTATCCAAATGCCCAACATCAACACCCACAATCTGCATTCGAGCAATCATACTGGCTTTATCAAACAGCTCATCCCCAACTCGGGCTAAGCGTTGATCTTGTTGATAAAGAGGGAACTCAAACTTGGCGTAAGTGGACAAAGATGCAAACGCGGTATTGAACGATTCGTCCATTTGTAAAGGCGAGCGCAACTCATTAAGGAACTCGTCTAACTTTCCGACTGTAATTTCATTGCTTAGTAACGAGAGCGTCTCAATACTCGGCGCAGGGAAGCTAACATTACCTTTGTTCGCAAATAACCAATTGATGCCCTCTGCTGGAACCTGCTCTAGGTACGAAAGATACATGAGCAGTGAGTCACTCATTACAAGATCGAAATCAAGCTTGTCGCCTTGTTCACGCACTTGTTCTATGCGGCGCAGTTGGTTGTCAAACTCTTGAGTCACATCTGCTAATGCAACGAGCTTAAGCTGAAAAAGGAGTTGTTCTACATCGCTTTCGTTTTCCCAGTTCAAGCGATAATTAGTGCTTTGATACAGTTGATCAATTACATCTGGGTAATGGATCATTTTTTCTACAGACAGCTGATCAACCGCCCCCTCTTGCTCTGTTTGTGCAGAAGCATCGAGAGAAACTACTGTTGAAAAGCTGCAAAACGGCACCAAAAGTGCCGTTATCATTAGGAGTCTAGCAATCACTGAAACGATCCTTCCGTTACATGCCATAAAAAAAGTATGGCAAATATCTCACGGGTTGCAGCTTTAAAATTAAGAATCTGAAGACGAAAACGACAACAAAATTCTCAATAAGTGCTTACTCGATGATCTTTCTAGATAATTCTCGACCAATGGTTATCCCATTGCACACCGCTTGCGAAGGTATTTTTTGACTCTTCAGGCCTTTGCTCTACCACTTTTCCCGCGCCAGAACTGACTCGGAATTCATCACCGTAGATCACAACACCAGAGGCGTCTGGTAACGCACTTAGCTCTACCAATTTGCCAGTAGATTTAGACCATATACCATAACAACTGCCCGGAGGCGAAGTGGCTAAGATCCATTCTTCGGTTGCTGCAATACTCGCAACGTAGTGATTGAAACGCGCCCACTCTTCAGGCTCGGCTTGAAGATCTTGCATTTCACCACCGCGTGTGTGCATGGCGATCAAAGCTGGATACTCGTCCGGCTCACCACGATATTGCTGACCACAAAGCACGGTTTCCGCACCATCATGAGCTAAGTGGCGAATACTCAACTTATGATCCGGTAAAGACACTTGATCCAGTAGCTCACCCTTCTGTGAAAGGTAACTCAGGCTCGGTCTCATGCTATCAAGATTGAGAGGTTCACGGCAGTTGGTGTGTACGCCACCGACGCCAATCGCTAATGCGCCATCAGGCATCATGATCACTTCATGAGGGCCAAGGCCAAAACCCGTTAACTCATCGATTTTTTGATATTGCTTCTGCACATCATAAACACCAATGATCCCACGACTTGTCCCCCTCTCCCCTTCTGTGGCAAATAGCAACGTGCCATCATGGGAGTAAACGCCATGCCCATAGAAATGGCGATTTGGCTTTGCTAGTTGCAGTTTGATCATCTGCTCTGAGCGATAATCAAACACCATGAAGAAAGTACCAGGTCGACGACCAAAAACTACGGCGTGACCTTGTTGGTTTGTTGCCACACCGTGACCACGCCCAGGAATCGGCAATGAAGATAGCGGTATACCATGCTCATCTGCCACCACCGCGGCGTATTTATCTCGGCCAATGATAGAGCAGCCGATCAACGCAGGCTCACGTGAGCTTGTTGAAGCACAACCAAATGGCATCATAGGTGTAGCCGCCCCGAATAGAGCGGCTTTCAGTAAGTTTCGGCGGGTTTGATTAGTCACCATCGGTTGCATTAAATCCTATAACCACACCAAGCTCGATCGCCACTTCTTCGTGAATCAGGTACTTCAATTGCTCTAGCTTGTTGTATTGAGCGAGCACCATGCGATAGCCTTCTTTTGTTTGTAGTGCAGAAAACAAGCTCTTATCTTCTGGCCAAGTTTCTAGCGCCATTTCGAACTGATGAACAACACGGTCAGCGAGATCTGCATGGCCTTGCTCTCTTAGTAGCGCATCTAGACCGTTTCCGTTAGCAAAGTACAACGCTTCCATCCCTTGTAGGTTGGCTTTTAGGTTTGAAAGCGAAGTTTCTGAACGCCATGACTCTGAAAAATACGGGCGAGGCTTACCAATCTTCGCTAGCGGTCGGCTCAACTTCTTCATGCTATATTCAAGCTGATTCGAAAGCAGTGAAATGTACTCAGATTCCCATTCCGTCATCTCCAGCGATTTCCAAGGGTTCTCTGCCCAAGAATCCGCGATGATCTGCGCTTTATTATCAAGGTTTTCTGCAATCGAAACGCCTGTCGCACAGGTATTGCTGTTACTAGATAAGGTCGACGCTTTATCGTAAAGCAGCCATTCCAGTGCCCCTAAACCTTGCACGGTGACACTTTGGGTGGAAATATCTTCTGCACTCCAAGCTTGATCAGATTTCGTTAGTACAGACATTTTACGACCAGTGGTGTTCTTTTTATCTGGCCAAAACTGAACATTCCAACTTTGCTCCAACGCCGTAGCAGGGCCACGTTCTTGACCTTGTAATGCCATCCACGCAAGCATAGTTTGATGCCATTGCTGTTTTACTAGTGCATCATCTTTCGACTCTGATGCGCAGTAATCCGCAAAGCGTTGTTCAAGTTCTGTGGTTTGCGCTAAAAACGTCTGAGCTGATTGAAACTCGACCTCGTACACGCTTTGAGAAATATGACTTGTACTCTCAGGCTTGGTTGAGCTCGAACCGACGGTCGATTGGCAACCAACCAAACTTAACGTTGCGGCAATCGCACTCACTAATAGTGTTTTTTTCATGGTTGCTTCCTTATAGAGAGTTCAGAAACGCAATCAATGCGTCACGTTCTTTTTTGTTCAGTGCTAAGACGTTTTGTTTCGCCGTTTCAGCTTCGCCGCCGTGCCACAACACCGCTTCCATCAGGTTACGAGCGCGGCCATCATGTAAAAAGTAAGTGTGTCCGTTTACTTCTTCGGTATAACCAATACCCCATAGAGGTGCCGTTCGCCATTCACGGCCGTTTGCTAAGTATTCCGGACGGTTATCGGCTAAGCCTTCACCCATGTCATGCAAAAGCATGTCTGTGTATGGGTGGATAAGCTGGTCAGAAAGCGCTGGTAACTGTGGTCGCTTCGCCGTTTTGACACTGGTCTTGTGGCAGCTTTCACAGCCAGACGCAGCAAAGATTTGCTGACCTAGTTTCACGCTAGGATCATTGATGTTACGGCGAATAGGTACGGCTAAGTGCTGGCTGTAAAACTCAACGAAGTCGAGAATATTTTCACTCACTTCTGGTTTGCCGCCATTTGGCATGTCGTCACAAATGCTTTGTTTCGAGGTGCAGTTTTCGTTCGGGAATAAATGGCTCGTAAGACCCACATCACCATTGAACGCCGCCGCATTTTGCTGCATTAGCGTCGGTTGTCCGGCTTTCCAACCAAAACGACCAATCGAGAAATCGTCCTTCTCAATATCCCACACCTTGTTTACTTTGCCTGAGATACCATCTTTGTTGGCATCTTGTTCATCAGCCCAAGCGAGTAGCGTTTCGTCGGGAATACTCTCCAACAAGCCAAGACCGATCATTGGCGGTGCCACACGTGCTGAGAACTCGGTATCAGGGTGCATATCGCCGTAACCTAGATCGGTAATGTTCAAATGAGGTTTTCTTAGTGTCACCGTCGTACCGTCTTTAAATTTCACTGGCACATCGGTGTAAGTAATTTCGATTTTGCCTTCTGGCGTTTGATCTTGCAGGGCGAAATCTTGAAGCTGGCCACCATAAGTCGGCTCAGGTATGCCACCATCTTTGATGAAGGCTTTCTTTTGTTCTGGCGTCATCGCAGGAATGCTTAAGCGCACTAACATAGACACGGCATGTAAATCATCTTTCTCTGGCGGATGACCACGACCGTCTTTGATGTGGCAGTTCTGACAACCATTGGTGTTAAAAAGCGGGCCTAGGCCATCACGAGCGTCCGTTGACGCTGGCGCTTGTACCCAAGGGTTACGGAAAAAGCTGTTACCTACGCTAAAGTCGAGGCGCTTACTCATCGGCAGGTTGGCAGCAGGAAGAGAATAGGCATTCGCGCCGTCTTTTTTAACACTGGTTTTGCCACCAGACTTAACATCGTAAGCCATGGCAGAAGAAGAAAGGATCGCGGCTAGCGCAGAAATTAGGTATGGCTTCATATCATTGCTCTACATATACAACAAGGGTGATAACAACGAGCTCAAACGGCAAAAGGGCTCACAAAGAGCCCTTATTTATTATGGTTTTCTTATTAAAACTCGTGGTCAGCAGTATCAGGGCTTAGGCTGTCGATGCCGACAATGTTTGCCGCTCGCTCAATCGCACCGGTTTGTGCTACCAATGACATGATGGTGTCGTTTACTAGCGCGTTGCCTTGTGCGTTACCCGCCGCAATCAGTTGGTCAAAGTGCTGGTTGTTCTTCTCTGCAGAAGTCACTAGCTCACCAACTTGGCTACGTGTTGTATCAAACTGCTTTTGAATTTCGGTCGCTGCTTTCTTATCTTTTTGAGCAACAAGGTCAGCGATACTTGGACCAGAAAGTTCTTTGCCGTTTACACCTTTGTATGTACCTGTGTAAACGTTGTAGATGCCTTGCTCATTGTAGTAATGAGAGTTGTGCGTGTTGTCTGAGAAACAATCGTGCTCGTCTTCAGTTGAGTTCGCTTCTAGTGCTACCTTCATGCGCTCACCCGCTAGCTCACCTAGAGAAAGAGAACCCATGCCGAATAGCATCTTACGAAGACCATTGTCAGCAGATTCGTTTAGTAGCTCTTCACGGTAGTTGCCTTTCACTTCTGCAGACCACTGCTTTTCCATCCACTCTAGGTCTTGAACCAGTAGATCAGCGGCCGCTTTTAGGTACTCACCACGACGATCACAATGACCATTCGTACACTCAGAACCGACAACGAAATCAGTGTAAGCACGTTGACCTGCACCCGCGTTAGTGCCGTTTAGGTCTTGACCCCAAAGCAAGAATTCAATCGCGTGGTAACCTGACGCAACGTTTGCCTCAGAACCGCCTACTTCGTTTAGATCTGCTAGCAATTCTGGTGTGATTTTTGAAACGTCCAGTTTAGAAGCACCAATCTGCAGACTTGTGTTTGCGATGATGTTTGCAGCAGCACCCTCGTTACCCAATTCGTATTGGTAATCCGCCGCTACGTAGTCGATCAGACCTTCATCTAGTGGCCATGCGTTTAACTGACCTTCCCAATCGTCAACAATCGCGTTACCAAAACGGAAAACTTCAGACTGTTGGTAAGGAACGCGAGAATCGAGCCAAGCTTGTTTTACTTCTTCAAGCTTTTTCGCTGATGGTGATTTTAGGAATTCGTCGATTTTTACATCCAGCGCTTTCGCTGTTGTTACTGAATCAGCAAACACAGCATGGGCAACGTCCGCGTAATGTTCGACAACTTGTTGTTTAGTTACTGTAGCAGCAACGGTAGAACCACTGGCAATGAGGAGTGATGCAGCAATAGATTGGACTAAAACTTTTTTTGCATTCATCTGAAGCATCCTTGTTGAGCATTTTAATTATCGTATTGGTAGTGCTAATTATTCTTATTTGCACTTTAGCCCCGAGATAATACAAATTTACAATTTATTTGCAACTCCAGATACAAAAAAAGCCTCATAATAATGAGGCTTTTCACATGCTTTATTGTCAATTTTATCTTTATAATTAAACTTTTAGGTTGTGTTTCCCGTGAGAAACTTTTGCCTTCAGGTAATTTTCATTGCCATCTTTGATGTGCGCAGAAGTGTTGACAACTTCTGAAATTTCGATTCCGTATTCCGATAACTCACGGATCTTCTTAGGATTATTCGTTACCAAACGAATCTTGCTAACACCCAGTGCTTCTAGCATTTGTGCTGCTTCTGTGAAGTCACGCAGGTCATCATCGAAACCCAAATGATTATTCGCTTCGTAGGTATTCATGCCTTGGCTTTGCAAGCGGTAAGCATCAATCTTGTTGTATAGACCAATACCGCGCCCTTCTTGGCGAAGGTAAAGGATGATGCCACCTGATTCGCCCATACGATTAATGGTCTCTTCTAGTTGCTCACCACAGTCACAGCGTGAAGAGTGGAACACATCGCCAGTCAAACACTCAGAATGCATGCGAACTAATGGCATGTCCTGAGTTTGGTCTGCTTGTTTGAAGATAATCGCTACATGCTCTTTATCTGTCTTCAGACCATGGAAAGACAGGATTTCGGCATCAATGTTACTTTTAGCCCCGACTTTAAAATCTACTCTGGCACGTACTTCCGCCATATCTACACTCACTCGATTTATTGCTTGATGCATTTTCGTTATCGCATTCATGGGATTGCTCTCATTTGCTCTTCAACTATGGGGATTGATACCGCATTTTTCAATGTTGAGATCACAAAGAACCCTATTCTTATTCATGACAAGCTAGGAAATCCTGTTCGGACACTTCCCGCTAGCCGACTTTACAAATGTTATAATATAACATTTGTGATTAACTACAATAAAAAAACCCCAGACAAATTTGCCTGGGGTTTCGAAAGCGTTAGTTGAAGAATTGATTTTAGTGCGTTTGGCTGCGCTTCCATACGGCGAGCTCAACCCAAACCGCTTCAAGTTCTTGAATCTCTTCGTCGGTTAAAACGGCGAGTGTAGAAGTGACTTGTGGCAGCTTCGGTGACTGCAATGCACGAATCTGCGAATAAAAGTCCTTTTTTAATTGCGATATAACTGAATCCACTGCGTACACCTATTCATTCTTTTATTACTCCTCCAGCTCAATTTTTATGGTCTGCTATTCACTGGAGCCTTCATAAATTCGAGAAAATGATAACATTCTGCTTGTTATGTGCACAATTTATTTTTAATAGTGGAATAACGGTCACATTAATTGCGCTTTACCATTCGGATCGAATATAAGACAAAAAGGATCAAAAATAGAGCAGGAAAGATCCACAGTAACGCGGTGGTATAATTAAATGGAGGTTGATACAGAACAATATTCCCATAACGAGCGACTAGGTAGTCTTTTATTTCTTGATTTGAACTGCCTTGATTAGCCATGGTGTACACCTTCAATCTAAGGTCTTTGGCGGCTTGTGCATTGGACTCTACAAGGTTTTGGTTTTGGCATTGCGGGCAGCGTAATGTCTTGGCTAATGCGGTTGCGCGCTGTTGCACTTCAACAGAATGAAACTCAAACAGATCAACATTCTGTTCTAAATCCGCACTTCTCGTGAAAGGAGAAAATAGTGTAAATAGGATTAATGTGAGGAGAAGACTATTAAATCGAAACATTCAAATATCCTGAAAATATATCGTTCCATTTATCTGCCGTTAGCTCCCCACGATATTTGATCAATATACGACCATTTTGATCAATCAAGTAAGTTTCCGGCGTTCCTATAACACCTAGCTCCACAGCGAGCTTTCCATTAGGGTCACTAATTACTTCAATATATGGGTTTCGTTTAGAGCTCAAATATTCACGAGCAGCTTGTTTTTGATCTCTATAATTCAGCCCAATAATAGGCACGCTCAGTTCTGCTAACTGCAATAACTCTTCATGCTCTCGCTTGCATACCCCGCACCAAGATGCCCAAACATTCAATAATTTATATCCGTCGCTTTTGAACAATTGCTCAGAAACCATGTCATCAGAGATCAGAGAAGTAGAGCGAAAATTAGGTGTCTCTAAATTTCGTTGTGGGGACAATTCGACATGTGGTCGCTCAGACAAGGCCACCGCAGTAACTGCAGCAAACACGGCAACAGCCACAACGAGACCTGCGAGTTTAAGCGTATTTCTCGATCGCATTGATAGCCTCTCTCCTTTTCTTTAGGCCTGTTAATAGCGCACCAAACACAGCTAATAGCCCGCCAGACCATATCCACCAAATACCTGCGCGGTACTGAACTTTAATCGCATAAGCATGAGTGTCGACTTTGTCACCCAATGTCACGTAATAATCGCCATGCCATAGTGAACGAATCGCAGGCTCGGTCATGTTCATTACTCGCACAGGGTAATGGCGCTTCTGCGGGTTGAAATTGAGCATGCGGCCATCTTCCAAATGCAAGGTGATCTGTCCTTGTTCCGCGGTGTAGTTTGGCCCCACCAGCCATTCGATACCATGATAATCGATAGTGATCCCCGCCCTTTGTTGAGAACTGCCGGGGTCGACACGTAAATTGTATTCATAAGAGTAGTGACTATTGAAAACAGCCCCACTCACCGCCATTGCAAAACCGATATGTGCCATCACGATTGGCATGAGTTTACGCTTATTGGAGCAGCGAAACAGCATAACGAGATGCGCCACAATCACCCAAGTAGCCAACGTTATGGTTAACAATACTTCGAAATGCAGTGCATTCACTGAGAACATAAACCCGATCCCAGAGACTAGAGATAACGCGATACTGATCGCGATATCACCGCTTACACTCGGAACTGTGCCTTTTGTCCATTTCAGCACCGGCATCAAAGCTAAGGCAATCAGAGCCAGTATGCTTAATGGGAAGATCAGACTATTAAAGTAAGGTGCGCCAACTGAAATGTTCCCTAAACCGAGCAGTTGATAAACCATCGGATAAAAAGTGCCAAGAAAAACGATGGCAGTCGCAATAACCAATAGTCCTTTGGCGATATAAGCAGCGTAAGCTCGGCTCGCTAGAGATTGAAGTTTGAAGCGAGGGAGTTGTTCTCCTTGCAAAATCAATACGCCAAAAGTGATGATGATAAGCAAGCTCAATACACCAAGCAGCACTAAACCCTTAGTTGGGTCCACCGCAAAAGCATGCACTGAAGTCAGCACGCCAGAGCGCACCACGAATGTCCCTAAAATGCTTAGGCTGAACGTAGCAAACGCCAGTGCATAGGTGCTCCAAATTGCGCCTCTGTTACGTGTTGCGACAACACCGCTGTGCAACAAAGCAGTACCCGTAAGCCAAGGGAGTAAAGAAGCGTTCTCGACAGGGTCCCAAAACCACCATCCGCCCCACCCTAACTCATTGTACGCCCACCATGATCCGACCAAGATACCCAACGTGAGCGTTCCCCATGCAAAAAACGCTGCGCTTCGAGCGACCACATACCAATCGCTCATCGGTTGTTTACCCAATAGCGCCGCTAATGCAAAAGCTAATATTGCTGCGTAACCAACATAACCGAGATAAAGCAATGGTGGATGAATGATAAGCCCAACATCTTGCAACATTGGATTTAGATCTCGCCCTTCCGACGCCAATACTTGGGCATATTCGAACGGGTTAGAGGTCATTAACGTGAACCATGCAAACGTCCCAATCAGAACGTTCATGATTCCTAGACAGTCACAAGTATATTTGGCGTTGAGCGGTGACTTAAATGCAATAAACGACGCCCATAAACTCAAGGTGACGACCCAAAACAACATGGAGCCTTGGTGCCCACCCCAAGCGGCAGCAATTTTGAACGCCACGGGAAGTTGACTGTTGGAATGCGTAACAACATATTCCAACGCGAAGTTATCTTGCACGAAGCAGACGATCAGAAGTGCTAAACAAATGATGGAAGCTAAGCTAATGATGTGGGACATCGCGACTTGATGCGGCAATGTTGCCTTCTTACCTATAGCACGACGTATCCAATGCAGCAGCGATGCACAAGTCGATGTTACAGCCACTAATATCAGTAAGAAGAACCCTAGCTCAGCTTCCATTTTTCCCCCTTACACTATGGTCATTTGACCGGCATAGAGAATGAAAGTGCGCAGCATAAGTACGCCAACCAAGCTCAACGTCGTGACCACAAAAACGTAACTGCCTTTATGGCGCACTTCTGAAGGCGTTAACCAATTGAGAGTCAAAGGCGTAATCATGCCGATGAACACTACCCCCACCCAGAACCATTGAGCCCAGAATCCACTCGAAATAGCATTCCAAGCCGCGACTTCGTTCTGACCACCGCTGAAGATCAGTCCAGTAAAGAAGGTCACTAAGACAAACAGCTCAAACAATACTACTGGGCGTTCAAATCTGTGTACCCAAGACACACTTGGGCTGCTGGTCGACTCTTTAAACACCAAGATGCCGAACATCAAACATGCTGCTGCGCCAGATGACAGACTAGAGAACAGGAACAAGATTGGCAGTACTGGATTGTTTAGCATTGGGTAAGTCTTCAACGCAGATAATAAAAAGCCAGTGTATGCCGCAAGCACGATGGCTAAGAAGCCCAAGAACAATTCAATTGCGTTGTTGGCTTTCCCCGCCTTAATTAAAATGCCGTCAGCAAAATCCAACAGTTTGCTCGGTAACTTCCCTTCACAAAAGCTGATGATTTGATGGCGGAAGATAACGCCGATCCAAACAAACAGCACTAGCATGTACACTTGGAACAAGATCACGCCCATCGACATCACAGACGTTGGGTTGTAGTAGATCATGATCTTCCAAAACTCTAAAGGCTTGGTTAAATGGAAAATCAAAATTACCAACCCAGCAATGATGCCAAATGGTGCGAGCCAAGCCATCGCTTTCATGATGCCGTTGTTTGCGGGATCACCTTCAATCACTTTGCGTTTTAAATAGATAGAAATCATCACCGCACCTGCTGACATCCCAGCAAGGAATAAATAAATCGCGATGATCCAATCCCAGACTAACGAGTCAAAGTGGAATGCACTTTCGAAGCCGTTCATGATGACACCTCCCCTTTGCTATGCGGAATTTTGTACAGTTTAGGTTGCGTACCTAAATGCGATTTATCGCGATAGACAACATGGCTTTCGATAGCTTTGCTCACCTCGCTAGTTGGGTCATTTAAATCACCAAAGATGAGTGCTTTTGTTGGGCAAGATTCCACGCAAGCTGGCTGCTTACCTTGCGCCAGGTTGGTATCACGGCAGAAGTTACATTTATCCGCAGAGTGATCGACTGGATTAAAGAAGCGCACTTGGTAAGGGCATGCAGCAAGGCAATAACCACATCCTACACATTTCTCTTTGTGTACATCCACGATGCCGGTCGCTTCATCTTTGTATGCAGCGCCTGTTGGACAAACGTATACACATGGTGGGTTATCACAGTGCTGACAGGATTCACGAGTAAACTGGTATTCCACATCTGGGAATTCGCCAATCGGTTCACTGCGATGAATTTTAAGTCGGGTCACGCCTTCAGGGACTTTATTTACTTCGCGACAAGCATCAGTACAGGCGGTACAGCCAATACAGGCATTTTCATCATGAACCATACCCATGCGTTTCGCTTGTTCACTGTTGCTGGCATAAAGAGAGGAGCTAACAACGGAAGTGCCTGCAACGCCTGTAGTTAAAATCAACGCGCCGCTGCCGGCTAAAAAGTTTCTTCTCGAACATTTCATGCTATCTCTCCTCTTCTTTGGCAAGTTCAGGTTCGACGGCAAATTCAGAGTGACAATCCACACACTGCTTGATCAGTTGTTTTCTGTCGTACGACAACGCTTTGGTTTTCGCTGCGTGTACATCGTGGCAATTTGAACAAGTGAGGTTTTTGGCATGCACATCGTGCGTCCAGTGGCTTTCTCTTAGCTGTGTCGGTGCATGACAATCCACACATTGACTGTTAGCTTTAAGAATCATGCTTGGATCAAGGAACACTTTGTCGTGTACCTCTTTCGATTGCGCTGCAGAAAACTTAATCACATCAGGCGCACCTTCACGATGGTCGGGACCAATGTTGCTATGGCAATTGGTGCAATTAAGTTGCTTCCCTTGGCTGAGTAGAGCTTGCGGGTCATGCGAAAGGTTCAGAGTCTCTTTAGCATCCTTATGACATTGCAGACACTTGTAGTCTCGGTCACGGATCAACTCGACTTGATGACGCTCAGCTTGAGCACCTTCAATCGGCTCTGAAGAAGTCGCATGGGCGGCGATGGAGAAACCATAGATGGCAAAGACGAAGAGAAGTTTCAGCAGTGTCTCTATGGTCAATTTTATATTGCCCATATTGTTCTTTCCTTAGCTCGATAATAATTGATAACCATTCTCAATTATTTATTTGAGCGACAATTAATTTCCTCTGAAGATATTTTTTCAAATCTTCAAATGACATCAATTCTTATTTCGGAAAGCCACAACGCTAAACCTATATTTATAATACCTCTATTATTCATAAGGGGTAGAAACACCTGTTCAAAAAGCGAACTAAATCACCCTATTTTTAAAAAGGTTAAAAGCCCAAAACATTGACGGATAAGGACTTAACCACTACCACTTTAGGGGTATATAAATTCAAACATGACTGAGATCACTGGTGTAAATTGATCTAAAACAAGACAAGATTCGCTCACTATTTCATCTATCCAATTAAGCCATATTATTAATCGTAGATCTCCAGTTCTTATTTGGAATAGCTTCTCACAACGCTGCTAATAAAAACGAATATGGAGATAACACCGTGAGCATAAAACACTGGATGAGCGCACCTATCGCGGTTGCGACCTTATTCGCCAGCCAATTATTTTTGGTCGGCGCTCCGTTGGCGGCAGAAGAAAAAGGCCTCATCGATCCTCGAAATGACGCCTTTGAACAGAACCATCCCGACCAATACCACTCTTGGAAAGCAACATCCGAAAGCGAGCACATTGAAGACGCCCTAAGTGAAGACCCAAACATGGTGATCTTATGGGCTGGCTACGGCTTCGCAAAAGACTACAACAAAGCGCGCGGTCACTTTTACGCACTTGATGATGTTCGTCAAACCTTACGTACCGGCGCACCGACTGATGAAAAATCCGGCCCTATGCCAATGGCCTGTTGGAGCTGTAAAAGCCCTGACGTTGCGCGCGTGATTGATGAACGTGGTGAAGACGGTTATTTCGAAGGTAAATGGGCACGATTGGGCTCAGAAATCGTCAACCCTATTGGTTGTTCTGACTGTCACGACACTCGCTCTGAAGAATTTAAGAAAGGCGAACCAGCACTGGCGGTAACTCGCCCTTATGTCGAACGTGCTTTTGATACTATTGGTAAAAACTTTGATGAGCAATCTCGCCTAGATAAGCAAGCATCGGTCTGCGCTCAATGTCACGTTGAATACTACTTCACCGGTCCAACTAAAGCGGTTAAGTTCCCATGGGATATGGGCACCACCGTTAATGACATGGGGAAATACTACGACGCGTTGAATTTCAAAGATTGGACGCATGCAGTATCTAAAGCTCCGATGCTAAAAGCACAACACCCGGGTTACGAAACGTGGCGCGATGGCATCCATGGCAAAAACAAAGTGGTGTGTGTGGACTGTCACATGCCTAAAGTAACCAAAGAAGATGGCACGGTGTACACAGACCACAAAGTGGGTAACCCGTTTGATCGCTTCGATGACACCTGTGCACAATGTCATACCCAAACTAAAGAGCAGCTACAAGGCATCGTTTCGACTCGCAAAGCGCAAGTACTGAACATGAAGCTAACCGCTGAGAAGCAAATCGTAGCGGCACACTTTGAAGCAGGCGCAGCGTGGAAAGCAGGTGCAACAGAAGCAGAGATGGAACCTATCCTACAAGATATTCGCCACGCACAATGGCGTTGGGACTACGCCATTGCTTCTCACGGTGTCCACATGCATGCTCCTGAGATAGCACTTGAAGTACTAGGTACTGCAGTTGATCGTGCCGCTGACGCCCGTACCAAGTTGGTTCGTTTACTGGCAACCAAAGGCATTACTGACCCTGTTCAAATTCCAGATATCTCGACCAAAGCCAAAGCACAACAAGCATTGGGCATGGATATGGATAAGATGAACGCAGACAAGAAACACTTCCTAGAAACGGTGGCCCCAGAATGGGATAAAGCAGCGGCTGAACGCGAAGCCACGTATTAGTCTAACTGGCAGCGGTTAATTTATAGATACAACAAGGGGCGTACTGAACGCCCCTTTTTTTTGTTTATTTGTTTCTTTGTTATCTTTATTTCTTCATCCTCGATTCTATCGAGAGACAAAATCGAATGTACTAGCGACGAGGAAGCCTCGGCCTCGGTTGTATATTTGGACGTGCCTTAGGCATCTGCACATTTGGACGAGCAACTGGGCGTTGGATCTTCGTTTCCGGTAATGCTTTTCTTTGTTGAACCTTTTCTTTTACCGCTTTGTCTTGTAAAGCTGCTGGCTCAATACGCTCCGGACGATTCTCCCATTTGGTTTGAATCTCTTGCTTTTGCTCGTCAGGCAATGATTGCCAATGATCGTCGAGTTGGCGTTTCATGTTATCGATATTGGCGGACATATCATCGTCTTTCCAATCTTCGACTTTGTCTTTGATGGATTGCTGTTGGTCTTCATCTAAACCATTCCACCACTCTTCCAGTTTCTCTTTGTATTCGTCGTCGTTGTCGCAGCAACCCGGATAGTAATAAATCCAGTAGTCGTCATGATCGTACCACCACGGATCGTAATAACCTGAAGAATAATAAACCGAAGAGGAAGAACCAGAATGATCGGAAGAGCTACAACCCGCTAATACAGAGCCGCACAGCAAAACCAATATGCTTAGTGCCTTATTTTTCATTCGTTGCTCACCTTTCCCTCTACTGCTTATTAAATTGTACGCTTATAACAGCTCTTTTGCTTTGTTGATAGAGTTAATGATTTGCACTCTATCTAAATTTGGATCATTAGAATCTAATAATAGTACCCAAGTATCAATGGCTTCCTGAAAGCGGAATGACAGAAAATGGTCATTTGCGATCAAAGACAAAGCTGCTTCATTGTGCGGTTCTATCTGTAGAGCTTGTTCCAGAAGCAGGCTGACTTCTTGCGTCATGAATTGTTGGTGGATGTAGTATAGAGTGGTCGCCTTCGCAGCAAGTTGCGTGGCACTGACAGGTTCAGTCAGTTGGATCGCGTAATCAAAACAAATAAGCGCACCGTCAAATTCCCCCTCTAGCAGGTAGCCCTGCCCGAGTTGGAACCACAATTCAGCGTTGTTTGGGTCCTCTCGTAGCTGGTCTTGAATCTCTTGCATGATGTCACGAGCAGTCATCATACGTGACATTTCTGCTTGCATCGGTTGAGGTGGAGTTTGACGCAGCAATAAGAAGCTTGCACTGGTTATGACAAGCACTAACAGACAAAAGCCGAACCATTGGGTAGGTTTAACTTTTGATGCACTCAGTGATAAGAGGACGATGAACAAGCCCATCAAGGAGATGGCAACGAAAAACCAAACAGACATAAAGCAACCTATAAATAAAGATAACGCCAGTGTACTGGTTTCCGACTTTCATTGCGTTGATACAGATACAAAAAAGCCGAGCGTGATGCTCGGCTTTCAAATTTAGCGATTAAGAAGAAGCTTACTCTTCTTCTGAACCTTCAGCTGCATCGTCTGCTGCTGGCGCTTCAGGAGCTTGACCTTCTGCGCTCGCCTCTGTTGCTTCTGCTTCTTCGCCTTCTGGCAATTCAACTTCTTCAACTTCGTCGATGCGTTGTAGACCAACTACTGATTCGTCTTCAGCTGTACGGATAAGTGTCACACCTTGAGTGTTACGACCAACTTGGCTCACTTCCGCTACACGTGTACGTACTAGAGTACCAGCGTCGGTGATCATCATCATCTCGTCGCCTTCTTCTACTTGTACCGCGCCAACAACTGGACCGTTACGCTCAGAAACCTTGATAGACACAACGCCCTGAGTTGCACGACCTTTCGTTGGGTATTCCGCTAGTTCAGTACGCTTACCGTAGCCGTTTTGTGTAACCGTTAGGATATCGCCTTCGTTAGACGGAACGATTAGAGAAACAACTTGGTCTTCGTCTGCTAGTTTCATACCGCGAACACCTGCCGCTGTACGACCCATTGCACGTACTTTGTCTTCGCTGAAGCGAACCACTTTACCGGCTTTAGAGAACAGCATAATGTCGCTATCGCCGTTTGTGATATCAACACCAATTAGTGAGTCATCATCACGTAGGTTCACAGCGATTAGGCCGTTTGAACGTACGTTTGCAAACTGGTTCAGTGGGGTCTTCTTAACCGTACCATCGCCTGTCGCCATGAAGATAAATTTCTCTGGTGAGAACTCATCAACAGGAAGAATTGCAGTGATACGTTCACCTTCCTCAAGTGGAAGGATGTTTACGATTGGCTTACCACGTGCAGTACGAGTTGCATGCGGCAATTGGTAAACTTTCAGACGGTAAGTCTTACCACGAGTAGAGAAACACAGAATGTTATCGTGAGTATTTGCAACAAGTAGACGTTCGATGAAGTCTTCATCTTTCATCTTCGTTGCACTCTTACCTTTACCACCACGACGCTGAGCTTCGTAGTCGCTTAGAATTTGGTACTTAACGTAACCTTCGTGAGACAGAGTTACTACTACGTCTTCACGAGCAATCAGCTCTTCCATGTCGATGTCATGGGTTGCTGCTGTGATTTCTGTACGACGAACATCACCGTAACCATCACGAACCGCTTCAAGTTCTTCGCGGATCACTTCCATTAGGCGCTCAGTGCTTGCAAGGATGTGCATTAGCTCTGCGATTTCATCTAGAAGTGCTTTGTATTCATCAAGAATCTTCTCATGCTCTAGACCAGTTAAGCGGTGTAGACGAAGTTCTAGAATTGCTTGAGCTTGAGTCTCTGTTAGGTAGTACAGACCATCACGGATACCGTATTGGTCTTCTAGCCATTCTGGACGCGCTGCATCAGTACCAGCACGCTCAAGCATTGATGCTACGTTACCAAGATCCCAACCACGCGATACCAAGCCAACTTTTGCTTCTGCTGGTGTTGGTGCGTTTTTGATCAGCTCAATAACTTCATCGATGTTTGCAAGAGCAAGAGACAGTGCTTCAAGGATATGAGCACGTTCGCGCGCTTTGCGTAGTTCGAAGATAGTACGACGAGTTACAACTTCACGACGGTGGTCAACGAAGCACTTCAACATGTCTTTTAGGTTGAATAGCTGTGGCTGGCCGTTGTTTAGCGCAACCATGTTGATACCGAAAGTGGTTTGAAGCTGAGTTTGTGCGTAAAGGTTGTTCAGAACCACTTCACCCACAGCGTCGCGCTTACATTCAATAACAATACGCATACCGTCTTTATCAGACTCGTCACGTAGTGCACTGATGCCTTCTACTTTCTTATCTTTAACTAGCTCAGCGATCTTTTCGATCAAGCGAGCTTTGTTTACCTGGTAAGGGATTTCAGTGACGATGATGGTTTCTTTACCATTCTTCTCCACTTCGATTTCCGCTTTTGAACGCATGTAGATCTTGCCGCGACCAGTTTTGTACGCGTCTACGATGCCTTTACGACCGCTGATTAGCGCTGCCGTTGGGAAATCAGGACCAGGGATGTAATCCATTAGCTCATCAATAGTGATTTCTTCATTATTGATGAACGCAAGACAGCCATCGATCACTTCGCCAAGGTTGTGCGGTGGGATGTTGGTTGCCATACCTACCGCGATACCAGAGGCACCGTTTACCAATAGGTTAGGAATTTTAGTTGGAAGAACCGCTGGGATTTGCTCCGTACCATCATAGTTAGGTACGTAGTCCACGGTTTCTTTATCTAGGTCAGCCAGAAGTTCGTGGGCAATTTTCGCCATACGTACTTCGGTATAACGCATTGCCGCAGCAGAGTCGCCATCGATCGAGCCAAAGTTACCTTGACCATCGACCAGCATGTAACGAAGTGAGAACGGCTGAGCCATACGTACGATTGTGTCGTACACAGCGCTATCACCGTGTGGGTGATATTTACCGATTACGTCGCCAACAACACGGGCTGATTTTTTATATGGTTTGTTCCAATCGTTGCCTAGTACGTTCATCGCGAATAAAACGCGGCGGTGTACTGGTTTTAGGCCATCACGCACATCTGGAAGAGCACGACCCACGATTACTGACATCGCGTAGTCTAGGTATGAACCTCTAAGCTCATCTTCAATGTTTACGGGCGTGATCTCTTTAGCTAAATCGCTCATAGAGCCATTATCCCTCTATTATCTGATCGTAATTACGATACGTGTAAGGTGCAAAAATATAACACACAATTCATCAACGGGGCATCACTTTCCCACTCGTTTTATCAGGTTGTGAGCTTCGTTATGAGTTAAATGAAGAGAATTTGCACATTCATCCCATATCTTTATGAAAACTGACTATATTTCCACCAACACCGCTCAAAAATCTCTCCTGTAGCGATTGTGAGAAAAGAAGCAGTTTTAACGTATCGTACCATTGGAGTATAATCACGCCTTCCAAAGGACTATTAGCGAAGCGATATAACTATCATGACAAAAGCACAAAACGTCGACCCAAGTGAAATTAAGAAATTCGAAGAGATGGCTTCTCGTTGGTGGGATTTAGAAGGCGAGTTCAAACCACTTCATCAAATTAACCCGCTTCGCTTGAACTATGTCCTAGAGAAAGCTGACGGCCTATTTGGCAAAAAAGTGCTCGATGTTGGCTGTGGTGGTGGCATCCTTGCGGAAAGCATGGCAAAAGAAGGCGCCGTCGTTACCGGTCTCGATATGGGCAAAGAGCCATTAGAAGTGGCACGTCTTCATGCTCTTGAGACAGGCACTAAGCTGACTTATATCCAAAGCACGATCGAAGACCACGCAGCAGAAAATGCAGGCACTTATGATGTCGTGACTTGCATGGAGATGCTTGAGCACGTTCCTGACCCACTGTCTGTGATTCGCTCTTGCGCGGCATTAGTAAAACCTGGTGGCCACGTATTCTTCTCGACCTTAAACCGCAACATCAAATCTTACTTATTTGCGATTGTCGGTGCCGAAAAGCTACTCAAGATTGTGCCTGAAGGCACTCACGACCATGAGAAGTTCATCAAACCGGCAGAAATGATGAAGATGATTGACCAAACCGACCTAACTGAAATGGGTATTACAGGTTTGCACTACAACCCTCTTAACGACAGCTACAAACTCGGTCGTAATGTGGATGTAAACTACATCGTTCACACTGCTAAATACTGATTAATAGAATCATTATTGCCTAGCCAGTTTGGCGAACAGTAATATGAAATTTATTGAAAAGCGGTAGCACAGAAGCGCCGCTTTTTTTGTCAATTTCTGTAGAAAAAAAGTGCTCTAGATTCCATTTTGACCAATCTGTTTTTAACAAACAAAAACTGTCAAAGATCAAGGAAAATATTTTTACATGCGGTTATTTATGAACCGATCTGAAAAACGTAATTTTCCCCATTCAAGTCAGCCCTTTTCTCATCGGTTAGTGTTCACTTACTGATTTTTTTTATTTTGTTAGTTATCCACAAGTCATCCCAAACCTGTACCTTGAAAACTCAGGGTAATAGCACTATCTTGTAACTCGCAAACAAATGAACCCCTATATGTTGTGTTTCGACTACAATATATAGATAGACTTTGATCACAAAGCCGCCGCAAATTTTACAAGTTTTGCACATAAACAAACAAAAACACGGCTTTTATCAGTTTTCTTAGGGAAATAAAGCAGAATGAACCAACAACTTACCGTCACTAAGCGTGATGGCCGCAAAGAAACTATCGATCTGGAAAAAATCCATCGCGTTATTACGTGGGCTGCAGAAGGCCTGAATAACGTTTCGGTATCACAAGTAGAACTACGCGCTCACATCCAGTTTTACGACGGCATTACGACGACAGATATCCACGAGACTATCATCAAGTCTGCAGCAGACCTGATCTCTGAAGAGACACCGGATTACCAATACCTAGCTGCTCGCCTAGCGGTATTCCACCTACGTAAAAAAGCATACGGCCAATACGAGCCGCCAACGCTGTACAACCACGTAGCTCGTCTTGTTGATATGGGTAAGTACGATCAACACATTCTAGAAGACTACACGAAAGCTGAATTGGACGAACTTGATGCGTACCTTGACCACAAGCGCGATCTAGATTTCTCTTACGCAGCAGTAAAACAGCTAGAAGGCAAATACTTCGTACAAAACCGTGTATCTGGTGAGATTTACGAAAGTGCGCAGTTCTTATACATCCTTGTATCTGCTTGCCTATTCGCTAACTACCCGAAAGAAACGCGTCTTGACTACATCAAGCGTTTCTACGATGCGACGTCAACATTTAAGATTTCTCTACCTACACCGATCATGTCTGGTGTACGTACCCCTACTCGTCAGTTCAGCTCATGTGTACTTATCGAGTGTGGTGATAGCCTTGATTCTATCAACGCAACAGCAAGCTCAATCGTACGTTACGTTTCTCAACGTGCTGGTATCGGTATCAACGCAGGTCGTATCCGTGCGCTAGGTTCTGAAATCCGTGGTGGTGAAGCATTCCACACAGGTTGTATCCCATTCTACAAATACTTCCAAACAGCCGTTAAGTGTTGTTCTCAAGGTGGTGTTCGTGGCGGTGCAGCGACTGTGTTCTACCCACTGTGGCACGGTGAAGCTCGCTCGCTAATGGTTCTTAAGAACAACCGTGGTGTTGAAGAGAACCGTGTTCGTCACATGGACTACGGTGTTCAGTTGAACAAACTGATGTACCAACGCCTAGTAGAAGGTGGCAACATCACGTTGTTCTCACCATCAGACGTACCGGGTCTGTACGACGCTTTCTTCGAAAACCAAGAAGAATTCGAACGTCTATACGTGAAATACGAAAACGATCCTTCAATCAAGAAAGAAACGGTTAAAGCGATCGAAATGTTCACTCTGCTAATGCAAGAGCGCGCATCAACAGGCCGTATCTACATTCAGAACGTGGACCACTGTAACACTCACAGCCCATTCGATTCAGAAGTAGCGCCAGTTCGTCAATCAAACCTATGTTTGGAAATCGCACTGCCAACTAAGCCTCTGAAAAACGTTGAAGATGATTCGGGTGAGATCGCACTTTGTACGCTATCAGCGTTCAACCTTGGTGCTATCAAGTCTCTAGATGACTTCGAAGAGCTATCTGAGCTTGTAGTACGTGCACTAGATGCACTGCTTGATTACCAAGATTACCCACTACCAGCGGCATACAAGTCGACAATGAACCGTCGTACGTTGGGTGTTGGTGTTATCAACTTCGCATACTACCTAGCGAAGAACGGCGTTAAGTACTCTGACGGCAGCGCTAACGGTCTAACTCACCGCACGTTTGAAGCGATTCAATACTACCTATTGAAAGCATCTGTAGCGCTAGCAAAAGAACAAGGTAAGTGTCCTTCGTTCCACGAAACGAACTACGCGAAAGGCCTATTGCCAATCGACACTTACAAGAAAGACGTTGACCTAATCTGTGAAGAAGAACTGCACTACGATTGGGATAGCCTACGTCAAGAGATCATGGAACACGGTCTACGTAACTCAACACTGACTGCGCTAATGCCATCTGAGACTTCTTCTCAGATCTCTAACGCGACAAACGGTATTGAGCCACCACGCGGTTTCGTATCTGTTAAAGCGTCGAAAGACGGTATCTTGAAGCAAGTTGTGCCAGATTTCACTGAACTGAAAGACAACTACGAACTGCTTTGGAACATCGGTTCTAACGACGGTTACCTACACCTTGTTGGCATCATGCAGAAATTCGTTGACCAAGCGATCTCTGCAAACACAAACTACGACCCTTCTGGTTACGAGAGCGGTAAGGTTCCAATGAAGAAACTTCTTCAAGACCTTCTAACTGCGTACAAGTTTGGTGTGAAGACACTTTACTACCACAACACTCGTGACGGCGCGAAAGACGACCAGAAAGACGCGGTTCAACCACAAGATGACGATTGTGCAGGCGGCGGTTGTAAGATTTAATCTTACCCACCCTAACAATCCGTAGAAACAAACAATCGAACACCTCCCCGCTTGGGGAGGTCTAAAAGGAATTGAGGCATTATGGCTTACAGTACTTTTAACCAGAACAAAAACGACCAACTAAAGGAACCAATGTTCCTAGGTCAATCAGTGAACGTTGCTCGTTACGACCAACAGAAATTCGAGATCTTCGAAAAGCTAATCGAAAAGCAATTGTCTTTCTTCTGGCGTCCGGAAGAAGTGGACGTATCAAGCGATCGCATCGATTACAACAAGCTACCAGACCACGAGAAGCACATCTTCATCTCAAACCTGAAGTACCAAACGCTACTTGACTCGATTCAAGGTCGTAGCCCGAACGTTGCACTGCTACCGCTTGTTTCTCTGCCTGAGCTAGAAACTTGGATCGAGACTTGGTCTTTCTCTGAAACGATTCACTCTCGTTCATACACACACATCATCCGTAACATCGTGAATGATCCAAGTGTGGTATTTGATGACATCGTTGAAAACGAACACATCCTTAAGCGTGCGAAAGACATCGCACACTACTACGATGACCTGATTCAAGCGACAAATGACTACCACCGTTACGGTGAAGGCGAGCACGTTCTGAACGGCGAAACGGTTAAAGTTAGCCTGTACGATTTGAAGAAGAAACTGTACGTGTGTCTGATGTCAGTAAACGCACTAGAAGCAATCCGCTTCTACGTAAGTTTTGCTTGTTCATTCGCTTTCGCAGAGCGTGAGCTAATGGAAGGTAACGCGAAAATCATCAAGCTGATCGCTCGTGATGAAGCCCTTCACCTAAACGGCACGCAACACATGATCAACTTGCTACGCAACGGCCAAGATGACTTCACATTCATGCAAATCGCTGAAGAAGCAAAACAAGACTGTTTTGATCTTTTCAAAGAAGCGGCTGAGCAAGAAAAAGAATGGGCAGAATACCTATTCAAAGACGGTTCAATGATCGGCTTGAACAAAGATATCCTGAGCCAATACGTTGAGTACATCACCAACATCCGTATGCAAGCGGTAGGTCTACCAATGGCATACCCTGAAGCAACTTCAAACCCTATCCCATGGATCAACGCTTGGTTGTCATCGGATAACGTTCAGGTTGCGCCACAAGAAGCAGAAATTTCATCTTACCTTGTTGGTCAGATTGACAACGAAGTAAGCGCAGACGACTTCGAAGGATTTGAGCTGTAATGCCAAGCATCAAAATCAACAAACTCGTCAGCATTGAGTCCAACCCATCCAATACGATTTTGGAGACGATGGAACAAGCTGGCTTACTCCCTGAATACAACTGCCGTGACGGACACTGTGGTGCTTGCCGATGTAAGCTAGAGTCAGGTGAAGTGGAGTATGTTGGTTTTGCTATGGCTTATACTCAGCCAGATGAGATTTTGCCGTGTATTTGCAAAGCGAAATCCAGTGTTTCGCTCAGTGGTGTGAACTACGCGATGAAAGAGAAACGCGCGTAGATTTAGCAGCAGTGAATACTAAAAAGCCAAGGCATGTGCCTTGGCTTTTTGTTATCCACCGTTTTAAAACAACAGTATTAAAGTGCGCTGCTCGGAATATGCATCTCTTTCACTTTCTCTAAGAAAGCGTATTGCGCTGACATTGGCTTTCGCTCCAAATAACGGCGCAGCATATCTAATGCCGCCGCACTGATGACTTTAACTTGGTCGTCGCGTTGATATTTTCTCGATAGCTTGTACAACGCCCCCCACTCTCCCGTAGAAGTGGAAAGTGCGACAGAGAAAAAACCCTCATCAAGCTTACCTGTGACTAACGCTAAATCAGTACCACACTTCTCACGCGTCGCTCCCGCGAGCGCAAACGTCGCCGCTAACGGATCACCTTCGTCTGTAATGGTTTGGCTCTGACCTGCTAATACCCAGCCATGACCAAATTGCTTTTCAACGTTTTCATCACCGTTAAGCCAATAAGTTAAGTGCCCGGCACTGCTCTTCTCTGAAACGGACAAGGTTAATCCTTTATCCACCAGCAGTTGACCTACATGGTCGACCATTGGCATATCGACACTCACCGTATTGCTTTCAAGGTGCTTGTGGATGATCTGCATGAGCTTCATGCGCTGCTCTACTTGATTGGATGGACCAAACAGCTTCACTTCAATAAAAGGTAAATACGAGCGATAGCCAAGCTCATAACCTTGTGGCAGTTTCATTTGGTCAAGCTTATCTGAGATACCAGACTCCGACAGACCAAAGGTATAAATTCGACTGCAAGACGCACTTTCTACTTCAGGGAACAGTTTTTTCAAATCTGGCAAAATTTGCGTTTCTGCCATCAGCTTAAATTCGCTTGGTACGCCAGGGGTAAAATAAAAGACAGCATCATTGATCAGCATCTTAAAACCACAAGCAGTCCCAATTGGGTTATCTACGATTTCTGCCGTCTCTGGCAACATCGCTTGTTTTAGGTTGCTGTCTGGCATTGGAATACCACGACGCGCATACATTGCCTCTAGATGCTCTAACCAATCTTTGAACAACACAAGCTTACACTCAGCGGCTTTTGCTGCTGCCGCCGCACTCATGTCATCGGTGGTTGGTCCTAAGCCACCATTAACGATGACCACATCGTTATTGAAGCTGAGCATTAGGAATTCTTCAATTAGACTCGACTGCTTGTCACCAACGGTTGAGCGTTTCGTTAAGCCAAATCCATGCTGATAAAACAAGCTCGACAGCCAAGCAGCATTTGTATCAACAATATCACCGTGAAGGACTTCTTCACCGGTACTAAGCATAGCAATTTTCACAACTGACTCCTGAAAATAGGCAAAATCCACATTTTTTCGACATTGTGCCTATATCGTTTTCATTTTATTAGACTAATCTCTTAGTTAATTTGTTGAGATTAAATGTAGGTCAAGTATTTAAATGGCTGTTCTTTTAAGGGATAATTGTGAGCCCGATCATCAAACCAACAACTCGGAGACCTCTGTGTCAAAATCATCCATGTTCAAGAAAACTCTAAGTGGTCTTGTTCTGACTGCGTCAGCTGCGGCGAACGCGAGCCAGTACGATATGAGTAACCATATCGAGTTCTCTTACACGCCTGATTGCCTGTCAGGTTACTGCGAAACGACTACTCTGTATAGCTTCGAACCACAAAATCGTAGCTTTGCTATGGGGTTGGATAGCGATGATTCCTTAAATCTCGACGCAGGTCTTCAACCAAAGCACATGATCGTGCCAAAAGACAAAGATTGGGATTACCTAATGGGTCAAACTTATACCATTCTCGGTTTGAGTGTGGCGACTGTTGGTTTGATGACATTGCTACCAGAAAGCATTACCAAATGGGATGAAGAAGACCGTGACATGAGTAAGCTTGGTAGTAAGTGGAAAGATAACGTTTCAGACGGTCCAGTTTGGGATCGCGATGAACACTTCCTAAACTACATCATGCACCCTTACTTTGGTGGTGTTTACTACACGGCAGCACGTCACGCGGGTTACAACGAGTTTGAATCGTTCCTATACTCAGCGACCATGTCGACTTTCTTCTGGGAATACGGTGTCGAAGCGTTTGCTGAAGTCCCATCATGGCAAGACTTGTTTATTACTCCATTTTTTGGTGCCGTGGTAGGTGAAATGATGCTAACAGCCGAACAGGACATTATTGCCGGCGGCGGTGAAGTGATGGGTTCAGAGACAATGGGTGATGTATCTCTGTTCTTCCTAAACCCTGTAGGTCATATCCACTATTGGGTATCCGATGCTTGGGGTGGTAGCGCAGAATTCCAGTTCAGCTCATCTCCTTGGTTCGGCAACCAAGACGCAGCGAAATTCGCGATGGACGCTGGCGCAAGCTACGATAACGTCTTCTACGGTTTCGAAATGAAGGTAACCTTCTAAAACCAAACATTTAAGAAGCAGCTCACGGGCTGCTTTTTTTGTGCCCCAAGCATAGTTTTCATTATTTGCATCACGAATTAGCGTCAAAAATTGACCTTCGTCAAACATAACCCTCCCCCAGCACCTACACTGAAATTAAGGAAAAATTCCAATAACTTAAGTTCTTAAACCTTAAGCTCAAATCACTACAGCGATACGTCTAACCGTGCCGCACCCAAACCTTATTCCGGGAGGGGACATTATGAACACAGTGTTTATCGTTAATTTTGTTGGTCAGGCATCACCCGCAACCATTAAACAGCTAGCAGCGGTTACACATGAGAACGACGGCAAATGGTTAATCAGTAAAGTGAACTTTATTGAGGATCAGGTCGCCGGTGTTATCAAGGTTGAACTTCCTGAAAAGAACGTAGATATCGTTAAAGAGGCGTTCTCTGCTTGCCAAACATTGGTAGTGAGATTTGTTGATTCAGAACCGCATGCTCACGCTCAGGAGACGGTTTTTCAATTACGTCTGGATGCCAACGACCGAGCTGGTATCGTCAATGAAATCACTCATGTCCTAGACGGGCAAGGTATCTCTATTCTTGATATGGATTGCCAACGTGTGTTTATTGCTGGCGGCGGCGGTGTCAGCTCAAGTCTATTCAGTGCCAAAATGGCGATTAAGTTACCAAGTGAGTTAGGCATCGATGACGTAGCGAATGAGCTAGAAGCATTAAGTGAAGATACGCGCGTTATTGTGGAAGGTTAACGCACTGTTCCTATTCTTTCATCCAATAAAAAGAGCAGCGTTATGCTGCTCTTTTTCGTTTTGTCTTGGACAATTTGGTGGTTACTTGACTGTCCATTGAGACAACGAACGTTTGAAATCTGAGTAATCAAACTCGTTCAATTTTTGAATCTCGCCGCTTGAACGCTCGCAGTACACAGATGGCATACGTAGACCGTTAAACCAGTTCAACTTCACCATGGTGTAACCCGCGCTATCCAGAATATGCAGACGCTGACCAATCTCTAGTGGTTGCTCAAAGTTCGCCACACAGAACTGGTCACCGGCCAGACAAGAACAGGAACCAATCACGTATTCATGCTCGCCGCTTTCAGACGCTTCCAGAATCGACGCTGGCTCGTTGTAAATCAAGGTATCTAGTCTGTGCGCTTCCGTTGCCGAATCCACAATCGCTGTCTTCTTCACGTTCTCAACGATATCTACCACAGTCACGACAAGATCCGTGGTCTTGGTGATGATGGCTTCACCCGGCTCTAGGTACATTTGCACACCATGTTTTTCTGAGAAAGCTTTTAGCGCAAGACCTAGCTTCTCGATGTCGTAGCCCGGCCATGTGAAGAATACACCACCGCCCATGCTTACCCAGTCTAGCTTGTTTAGGTACTCGCCAAACTGCTCTGAGATCGAATCAAGCAAGCCGATAAATGCGTCTACGTCTTTGTTCTCACAGTTCATGTGGAACATCACGCCATCAATACCATCGAAAATTTCTGGCTTGATGTGGTCAGCTTGTACGCCCAAACGAGAGTATTGGCGTGCTGGGTTCGCTAAATCTTGACCCGCGTAGCTTACACCCGGGTTTAAACGCAAACCAATCGATGCTTTACCTTCAACAATATGACGGTATGCCGCCAGCTGTGACTGAGAGTTGAAGATCATCTTATCGCAGATATCTGCTACTTCACGGACATCATCTTCGCTGTAGCCAACGCTGTATGCGTGCGTCTCACCACCGAAAGTTTCGTAGCCAAGCTTTACTTCAAACGGGCCAGAGCTGGTTGTCCCGTCTAGGTAAGGTTTGATGATGTCGAACACACCCCATGTTGAGAAGCACTTCAGTGCCAACACCAGTTTCACGCCAGAGATATCTTTCAGCTGTTTTGCTTTCTCTAAGTTCTCAACCAACTTGTCTTCATTGATCATGAAGTACGGGGTTTTCAGTTGTTCTTTGCTCATAACTAACCATTTATCAACGATTAACCCCCTCTAACTCCCCCTTAGAAAGGGGGAGGATTAAACCAAGCCACCTCTACTCTTGCCAAAAAAGTGGAGAGATTGAAGCCACTATCAGTCTGTTTATGCTACTCCCTTTAAAAAGGAAAGTGGAAACTGTACTCGGTTTGCCTCAACTTCCCCCCTTTTAAAAGTGGAAGATTTGAAACTAAGCTCGGCCTTTCTTTACTCCTCCCCTTTTCAAGGGGAGGCTGGGAGGGGTTAACCTTAAATACGACAAAAGCAGTCACGGCTTCACGCCATGACTGCTCGAGTAACCTAAATAAGTTTAACCTTAAACTTATTTGTTCAGTTCGTGAATCAGCGGCAAACCTTGACCTGCTTCTAATTCCTGAACATGCCAATCAAGGCCGATTGTTGGCATCGTTTCTAGGAACGGGTCTGGGTTTAGCTGTTCCATGTTGAACACACCTTTATCTGCCCATTCGCCACGGAAGAATTGCAGCGCTGCAGTAATAGCAGGAACACCCGTAGTGTAAGAGATCGCTTGGTGTTCTACATCTTCGTAAGCCACTTCGTGGTCTGCGTTGTTGTAGATAAACACGCTACGCTCTTTACCGTCTTTCTTACCTTGAACCCAAGTGCCGATACACGTTAGGCCAGTGTAGCCTGGTGCTAGAGACGTTGGATCTGGTAGCATCGCTTTTAGTACATGAAGAGGTTGGACGACTGTACCATCGTGTAGCGTCAACGGGTCTGGGCTCAATAGGCCGATATCACGCATTACATTGAAGTAGTTAAGGTAACGGTCACCGAAACCCATCCAGAATTCAATGCGTTTAGCAGGGATGAACTCTTTCATTGAGCGAACTTCATCGTGTGCCATTGAGTACACTTTGTGTGAACCACAGTTCGGGAAATCGAACTCTAGCATACGAGAGTGACAAGGTACTTGTTTCCACTCGCCGTTTTCCCAGTAGAATGAATCGCCTTGGATCTCAAGCATGTTCGTTTCTGGGTCAAAGTTCGTCGCAAACTTCTTACCGTGATCGCCTGCGTTCACGTCCATTACGTCAATCGTGTCGATTTCATCAAACAGATGCTTCACTGCATACGCCGCGAATACTGATACTACGCCTGGATCGAAACCCGCGCCTAGGATACCCGTGATGCCCGCTTCTTCGAACTTCTCACGGTAGCCCCACTGCCAATCGTAAGCTTCAGGAACCTGCTGACCTTCAGAACATAGGTCAACCGCTACTGATGTATCTAAGTATGAAACTTTTGCTCGGTAACACGCTTCCATGATTGGCATGTTAACCCACGGAGGACCCGCGTTGATCACTAGATCCGGTTTTACTTCTTCAATAAGAGCAACCAGAGAATCTACGTCGTCAGCATTCACTGCACGCGCGTCTAGTTTCTTAGCTGAATCTTTCAGGTTGTTTTTCTTCTGAATCGATTCGATGATCTTCTCACACTTACCGATAGTACGTGATGCGATTGTGATATCACCCAGAACGTCGTTGTTTTGTGCTGCTTTATGTGCAACAACCCAGCCAACGCCGCCTGCACCAATCTGTAGAACTGCCATAGTTTTCCGTTACCTTTATTAAACTAGCTCAACTGCTAGCGTGTTGATTTTCAAGAGCAAAGATTCAAAGTCCGCTGTCGTTAGACAAGGATTCAAAATCGTAAATTTAAGAGCGGTTTTACCATCAACGATGGTTTCACCAAGTACCGCGATACCACGAGTTAACGCTTCAAGACGCAATGCTTTGTTCAGTTCATCTAAATCTGCAGATGCGTTGTTTGTGCGTACATTGGTTGCACGGAATAGAACCGTTGAAAGTGCTGGTTCAGCAAGAAGTTCAAACTGCTCGTGGTTGCGAACCATGTCGGCAACCTGCTGCGTTTGTACCAATAAGTGATCGTACATATCGCCAAGTGCCTTAGGACCAACGTTTTGCATCGTCATAAAGACTTTCAATGCATCAAAACGCTTCGTCGTTGCGATAGATTTGTCGACCAAGTTTGGTAGCTCATCATGTTCACGGTTTAGGTAGTCAGCATGATGAAGCAGGAACTTAAAGTTCGACTTGTCGTTCACAAGCAACGCGCCACAGCTGATTGTTTGGTAGAACAGTTTGTGGAAGTCGACACTGATCGAATGTGCACGCTCTACACCTTTCAGGCGTGATTTGTGGCTGCTAAGAATCAATGCGCCACCGTAAGCACCATCCACGTGCATCCACATCTCATGTTTCGCTGCCATATCAGCAATGAAATCAAGATCGTCAATTGCGCCGTGATCGGTCGTACCCGCGGTGCCAACAATAGCGAATGGAATCAAGCCTTCTGCTTTTGCCTGAGTTAGAACGTGATCTAACTGAGTAATGTCCATTGTGCCGTCAGCGTTCGCATCGACGGTCATCACGGCTTTCTCACCCAGCCCCATCCAAGATGCTGACTTTTGAACCGTGAAGTGCGATTTCTTCGAACATACGATACGAAGTTTGTCCGCGTATTCTGGAAGACCCAGCTTCTGAATTGAGTGGTTACTTAGCTTGTCAGCAATCCAGTCACGCGCCAGCATTAGGCCCATTTGGTTGCTTTGTGTGCCACCGCTAGTGAAAATGCCATCCGCCTTCTCACCAAGCTCGTACTTGTCACACAGCCAGTTAATTACTTTCTGCTCAACGTAAGTCGCAGACGATGCTTGATCCCATGAATCCATTGATTGGTTCAATGCTGCAATCATGGCTTCTGCCGCTACCGCAGGCATGAGAGGAGGTGTATGTAGGTGAGCAATGCAATCTGGGTGCTGAGTGAAAATCGCATTCTTCGCAACAAGCTCTGCTGCTTCATCAATCACTGACTTTAGCGATGCGTTTTTGTTATCCAGATCGACGGCGTTAATCGCCGCTTCCAGCAGTTTAGGATCCATTCCCGAGTATGGTGCATTCACCTGCTCAAACACCGATTTCATTGCTGCAGTCATGTGATTCATCACAGACGCAAACTCAGTGCCACCAAGTTCACCGGTTTGAATAAAGTTCTTTTTCCACTCTTCTTGTGGGTCTGCTTCAACGTGGCTACCGCCTGCAGCGATAATTGCGTCTTCCAGAACACGAAGTGCAAAGTCAATTTGCTCGAAAGAAATGATAAGCGGAGGAAGGAAACGAATGACGGAGCCGTCGCGGCCGCCCTTTTCTACCATCAATCCACGCTCAAGCGCCGCACGTTGGATAGCAAGAGTAAGCTGGCCATCTGACAACGGCTCACCAAACTTGTTTAGCTCGCCACTTGGATGTTTAATCTCAACGCCAAGCATCAAACCTTTGCCGCGTACGTCTGCAATACAGTTTACGCGTTTTTGAATGCTCTCAAGACCAAAACGAAGGTATTGGCCTGCAACATTGGCGTGCTCAACGAGGTTATCACGTTGGATGATTTCTATTGCTTTCGCGCCCGACACCATTGCAAGTTGGTTGCCACGGAAAGTACCAGTGTGTTCACCTGGCTTCCATGTGTCGTGTTGCTTGTTGATCACCAATAGTGACATTGGCAAGCCACCACCGATCGCTTTAGACAAACACAAAATATCAGGAACAATGCCCGCTTCTTCGAATGCGAAGTTGTAGCCCGACTTACCAACACCACATTGAATTTCATCAAAAATGAGTAGGATACCGTGATCGTCACAGATGCGGCGCAGCTCACGTAGCCAGAATGCAGGCGCAGGAATCACACCGCCCTCACCTTGTACTGGCTCTACAATGATTGCAGCCGGTTTCATGATGCCTGCTTCGTCGTCGTTCAGTAGACGCTCGATGTAGCGGATGCTTGCTTTCGCACCTTCATCTCCACCTAGACCAAACGGGCAACGTAAGCTGTAAGGGAATGGCATGAAGTGCACATCTGACATCAAACCAGTACGACGAGCTTTGGTGCCCAAGTTCCCCATCATACCCATGGTGCCGTTCGTCATACCGTGGTAGGCACCGCGGAAAGCGAACATAGTGTTACGACCTGTGGTTTGCTTGGCAAGTTTGATTGCTGCCTCAACCGCGTCTGCACCTGAAGGGCCACAGAACTGAATCACACAGTTGTCGCTCAGCTCTTGCGGTAAAAAGCCTTTAACAGACTTGATGAAGTGCGTTTTCGCAGACGTTGCGATATCCAGAGTCTGGTACGGCAACCCAGAATCCAATTGTTCTTTTAGCGCTTGGTTAATCTCTGGGTGGTTATAACCCAAAGCCAATGTACCCGCACCAGCAAGACAATCTAGGAAGATTTGACCACGCGTATCTTCAACCAAACAACCATAAGCTTGCTTAATCGCGATTGGTAGACGACGTGGGTAAGAACGAACCTCAGATTCATGCTCTGCTTGTTCGATAAGAACTTGCTCAGGCGTTAAATCGTAGATTCCTTCAACAACAGGAACCTGGGAGGAAAAGTAATTTGCGATAGTGTTATCGACTTCAAAGGCAGTGCTCATACTACATAATCCCTTGAATTATAATGATTCTCTTTCCTGTATTTATTCTCGTTAGTATTAAATAACAGGAGATATAGATACACCTCCGCATTCGTCATCGATTAAATGACAAATACAGATAACCCGTCACGACGAGCGTGACTTTTTATTTTGATTGGGGAGTAATCAAGGTTCCGTAATGCACCCGTTTTGTAAAACAGGACATTTCGGCAGTATGAAGCTGATTAGTGTGTGTTTGTTTAAAGGTTTCAATGTTGGGTTTCCCATTAACATGCTGTTTCTTACAGCACTAGTATCCCGTCTATCGACAAATGGCTTTGCCGATACCTACCCTACGTAGTGTCACAATCAGCTTGAATGTTCACTACGCGTATCCCCCAGAGAATCAAAGTCGTAATAATACGCTCCGAGATTGCGCGCGAATTTATCACAAACTAAAATCTTCTGGCAATATGTTTTCACAGGTTGCATATTGATTGAGATCACAATCACAGCAAACGTTTACTCAGTTCATTTTCCGTAATATTGATATCTATCGCAGAAATTAGCGTCAGAAGTGGATCATCTGAAATGCTCAAAGGAAGGCTAAGAAAACTGCAACAGTAAACTTAGGGAACCCTAAAGTTACTATTGAAGATGTGAGAAACCGATTCTGATCAGCGGTGTGAAGCTCAGGGGATGAGAAAAGTGAGCTCATTGAAGTTGAATCGATAGAAACGAAAAAGCCCAGCATAAATGCTGGGCTTTCCGAATCTGGAGCGACACACGAGGTTCGAACTCGTGACCTCAACCTTGGCAAGGTTGCGCTCTACCAACTGAGCTAGTGTCGCAGATTTGAGATGGTGCCCCGGGCCGGACTTGAACCGGCACAACGCGAACGTCGAGGGATTTTAAATCCCTTGTGTCTACCAATTCCACCACCAGGGCACACAAATTTCTTTGTGATGCCTTTACAGAAAAGTAAAACACCATCATCTGATACCGCTTAACGCCATATCATTTTTATTTGGAGCGACACACGAGGTTCGAACTCGTGACCTCAACCTTGGCAAGGTTGCGCTCTACCAACTGAGCTAGTGTCGCATTCATTCTAAAAAGAATGATGGAGGCGCCTCCCGGAGTCGAACCGAGGTCCACGGATTTGCAATCCGCTGCATAGCCACTCTGCCAAGGCGCCTCATTTGTGAAGTAAGCATCGCTTCTTTCACCACCCTTTCAAGCCGTGCTCTCTTGGGTACGGAATGCATTCTACGGATTCGGACGATCGAGTCAACACTATTTTTATTTTTTTAAATCGTTTGACCAGAATTTGTGCGAAAGACGGTAAATTGATTAGTTTTAATACTGAGATTAGCCCAAATACTCTTGTTTATCATGAATATCGAGCTACACCTTTCACCTATTCTGTGGCGTTCCTTCTTGTATTAACTATCGATAATTAAAGGAACAAACCGCACCAAGCGTTTAGTCGGATTAAAAACAAGACTTATGTCACATTTTTCTTCATCACAAATCCGAGGCACAAAAAAAGCAGGCTATATCGCCTGCTTCTTAAAATGCTATTTATGTGTTGTCTGATTAATGGTGTTCTTCGTTGAGCAAATCATCTTTCGCTGCAGCTAAGTATTGAACCATCGACCAATACGTTAGGAAAGTCGCGATATAAAGAGCGCCAAAGCCTAGCCATACCATCCAATCATCGTAACGCCAGATCAACACCCACAATGCGAACATTTGAGACACGGTTTTTACTTTACCGACCCAAGAAACCGCAACACTGGCTCGTTTGCCGATTTCGGCCATCCATTCACGCAATGCAGAGATGATGATTTCTCGCGCTATCATAGTTACCGCAGGAATGGTTACCCAAATCGTGTGGTAGTGCTCCGTAATCATAATCAGAGCAGTGGCGACTAAGACCTTATCAGCGACTGGGTCGATGAAGGCACCAAAACGAGAGGTTTGGCCTAACTTACGAGCTAGCATGCCGTCTAACCAATCGGTAAACCCTGCAACCCAGAAAACCATTGCTGCTGCAAAAGGAGCCCAAGAGTAAGGTAGATAGAAAACAACCACAAAAACTGGGATTAGGAACAGTCTTAGTAGAGATAGAATGTTCGGGATATTCAAACGCATTTTATTATTCTCTTACACATTGCGGCTTAATGTTGCGGGATTTTCCTTATTGTTTCAATGCTTGGAAAATAATTTCTGCCAAAGAGTGACTAATTCCCGGTACTTTGGCGATTTCTTCGACACTTGCACGCTTTAATTCCTGTAAACCACCCATGTATTTGAGCAAAGCTTGACGACGTTTTGGTCCAACGCCTTCAATTCCCTCTAAAGCACTGGTACGACGCGTTTTTCCACGTTTCGCTCTGTGCCCTGCGATGGCATGGTTATGGCTCTCATCTCGAATATGTTGGATCAGGTGCAACGCTGGTGCATCACTTGGCAAGTTGAATTCTTCACCATCTACGGTAATTAAGGTTTCAAGACCAGGTTTACGTGTCACCCCTTTCGCGATACCAATCATAGTCGGACGCTTTGGCCAATCTCCCCAGTACTGCGAAATGATTTCATGAGCACGATTCAGCTGCCCTTTACCACCATCGATAAAGATAATGTCAGGTATCTTCTCTACATCAAGTTGCTTCGAATAACGGCGCTCTAATGCCTGTCCCATCGCTGCGTAATCATCACCACCCGTAATGCCTGTGATGTTGTAGCGACGATACTCTTGCTTGACTGGACCTTCACTGTTGAACACCACACAGGAGGCAATAGTGCTCTCGCCCATCGTATGCGAGATATCGAAACACTCCATCCGAGCGATGGTTTCCATACCTAAGACTTCTCTCAGTGCTTTGAAACGCTGATTGATGGTCATCTTGTGATTGATCTTAGTGGTAATCGCCGTCAACGCATTGGTATTGGACAACTTAAGGTAACGACCGCGTGAACCTGTTGGAGAACTATGGAATTGAACCTTGCGCCCCGCTACTTCACTCAGAGCTTGCTGAATCGGCTCGATATCGCCACCTAGCTCTTGATTCAAGATAATACGAGAAGGAATAGTACGCGCCTCGTTATGGCTCAAGTAGTACTGGGTAAGGAAGCTATCAAACACTTCTTGTTGACTGGTGTTCTGTGGAATCTTAGGGAAATGACTACGACTGCCTAGCACCTTACCCTGACGAATCATCAAGATATGGATACAAGCAATGCCGTTTTCTTGGGCAAAACCAAGCACGTCCATATCGTCCATACTGTCTTCTGAAACGTACTGTTGTTCTTGTACGCGTCGAATCGCTTGGATTTGGTCACGGAATTTGGCCGCATCTTCAAAACGAAGTTGTTGGCTTGCCACTTCCATCTTCTCAATAAGCTGCTCAAGTACTTGCTTATCTTTACCCTGTAAAAACAAACGAACAAAGCCCACCAGCTCGGCGTATTCTTCATCCGAAATAATCGTGCTCACACACGGCCCTGCACAGCGGCCAATTTGATACATCAAACATGGACGTGTTCGGTTGGAATAGACCGTATCTTCACACTGGCGAACAGGAAGGGTTTTCTGCAAAAGGTGCAAGGTTTCTCTTACCGCGCCCGAATCAGGATACGGCCCAAAGTATTCACCTTTGCGCTTTTTCGCACCACGATGCATAGACAATCGCGGATGTTTGTGACCGCTAATGAAAATATAAGGGTACGATTTATCGTCACGCAGAAGTACGTTGTATTTCGGTAGATATTGCTTGATGTAGTTATGCTCAAGGATGAGCGCTTCCGTCTCGGTATGGGTGACCGTGACATCAATCTTAGCAATATTGCTTACGAGGGCGCGCGTTTTCTCGCTATCTACTTTTTTACGAAAGTAGCTTGAGAGGCGCTTTTTGAGATCTTTGGCTTTGCCTACATAAATGACAACAGCCTCGGCGTTGTACATTCTGTAAACGCCGGGCTGATGAGTTACTGTCTTGAGAAAGGAAGCCGAATCGAAGGGTTGATTCACACTAAAGGGTCTCGGTGTCCAGCATTCCGTGGCGGATCGCTAAGTGTGTTAACTCAACGTCACCATTAATGTCCAGCTTGCTAAACAGTCGGTAGCGGTAACTGTTGACTGTTTTTGGACTTAAATTCAATTGTTCAGAAATATCCGTTACTTTCTGGCCTTTGGTGATCATCATCATGATCTGCAGTTCGCGTTCAGAAAGGTCTTTAAATGGGTTTTCTGAGGCAGGTGAGAATTGACTCAATGCCATCTGCTGCGCAATCTCTGGAGAGATGTAACGCTGCCCACTGTTAACCACACGAATTGCGTTAACCATTTCATCAGGACCCGCGCCTTTAGTTAAATAACCAGAAGCACCCGCCTGCATCACTTTAGTTGGGAACGGATTTTCCGTATGAACGGTTAGTACGATGATTTTTACATCAGGATTCACGCGAAGAATCTTTTTCGTGGCTTCCAAGCCGCCTATTCCTGGCATGTTCATATCCATTAAAACGACGTCAGCATGATTACTACGACACCATTTTACTGCTTCTTCACCGCTGTCAGCTTCTCCTGCTACGTTCATTCCACGGACGTCTTCAATAATACGTCGTATCCCTGTGCGAACCAGCTCGTGATCATCTACAAGGAAAACATTTATCAAACTTGTATCTCCACACTTTTATTGGCTCTGCACCCACATAACATTTGTCAAATGTGGATATCAGTATGAGTGCCTATATACTAACGCATATGGCAAAAAATTGCTTTCTATGAATATGTGCTTAAACGCAAAGTTTGGCAAGAACTTATTCATAAACCACTCTATTATTTGAGTGTGCTCTGTGCAAAGCCGAATTTTAAGACAAGCTAATTAACAACATAAGCTCCAATAAATCAAGCAGCTAGATTTCACTTTGTTCAGCAAAACGCAATATCACCCATAAATGGTTATTCCATAAGCGACCTATCTCAGCTTTTGTACACCCAAGGCACTACGATTTAACCAGCAAAATAGAGCATTACTTTTCACTGGTTATTTTTACAGTTCTTAATGATAGAATACGTTCTTCACTGATTTACAAGGTTTCTCTCTATTGAACATCCAACAAGGCTTCCTTCTCACTCGCCAAGCCCGAGACATCAAAGGTCAAACTCAAATAGAGTTGTGGCTTTCGACCGAGAATGGTCCGACCCAATTGTTGATTCAAGGAGAAAGACCTGTCTTCTTTATTGAACAAGCGCAAATCGAACAAACCAAGCAATTTGCCACTTCTAAACAAATTGCTGTCGACATACGCCCGCTAGAATTAAAGAACTTCCAACTCACGCCTTTAGCTGCATGTTATACCCAGACCACAAAAGACGCGTTCGCCCTACAAGATGAACTTAAGCAAAACGACATCGTACATTTCGAGGGCGATGTACGACTTGCCGATCGTTATCTGATGGAACGCTTTATCAAGGGCAGCATGGAGTTTACTGGGAATCTACAATCTCGAAACGGGTTCCAACGCGTCCAAAACGCAAAGTGTCGAACAGGCGAATACCAACCTAAATTACACGTGGTCTCCCTCGACTTAGAGTGCTCTGAAAAAGGCATCCTCTATTCCATTGGTTTAGACAGCCCTGTCGATTCACGTGTAATCATGATTGGTGAGCCAGAACAAGCAGACACGCCAATTCAATGGGTAAAAGATGAGAAGGCTTTGCTCGATGCTTTAATCGCGTGGTTTAAGCAGTTCGACCCAGATGTGATTGTTGGCTGGAACGTTATCGACTTCGACTTCCGCCTGCTGCATAAGCGCGCAGAGTGGCACAACATGAAGTTGATGTTAGGCCGAGCAGACCAACCGAGTTTTTTCCGCAGCTCAGCTCAAAGCCAACAAGGTTTTATCTCTATTCCCGGTCGTGTAGTGCTGGATGGTATCGATACGCTTAAAACCGCGACGTACCACTTCCGCTCGTGGTCACTAGAATCTGTCTCACAAGAACTGCTTGGCGAAGGCAAAGAAATCCATAACGTGCATGACCGAATGGATGAAATCAATCGCATGTACCGTTCAGACAAGCCATCTCTGGCTAAATACAACCTGCAAGATTGCGTGTTGGTAAACAAGATTTTCGACCACACTCACCTACTCGACTTTGCGATTGAACGCTCTCGCCTCACAGGTGTAGAACTGGATCGTGTCGGGGGCTCTGTGGCCGCATTTACTAATTTGTATTTGCCGCAAATCCACCGAGCCGGTTATGTTGCGCCAAATCTGCATCCAGAAAACTGGATCGCCAGCCCTGGCGGCTACGTGATGGACTCTATCCCTAACCTTTATGACTCCGTATTGGTGCTCGATTTTAAGAGTCTGTACCCCTCTATTATTCGCTCATTTCTGATTGACCCTATGGGCTTAGTCGAAGGTTTGCAGCTTGAAATCGGCAAAGCAGAAGATGAAGCCGTACCGGGATTTCGTGGCGGTCAGTTCCATCGTTCAAAGCACTTCTTGCCAGAGATGATCGAAAAGCTCTGGGCAGCGCGAGATGTTGCCAAGAAGAATAATGAGAAAGCCTTCTCACAAGCCATCAAAATCATCATGAACTCTTTCTATGGTGTGCTTGGTTCTTCCGGCTGTCGTTTCTTTGATACCCGCCTTGCTTCTAGCATCACTATGCGTGGGCACGAAATCATGAAGCAAACCAAAGTTCTGATTGAGGACAAAGGTTATCAAGTGATCTATGGCGACACCGACTCAACCTTTGTTTCTTTAAATGGCGCGTATAACCAAGTGGACGCTGACAAGATTGGTAATGAACTGGTCGACTACATCAACCAGTGGTGGAATGACCATCTGCGCAGCGAGTACAACCTCAACTCGATTCTTGAACTTGAATATGAAACCCATTATCGCAAGTTCTTGATGCCGACCATTCGAGGTGCGGAAACGGGCTCGAAAAAACGCTATGCAGGCCTGATTGGTGAAGGCGAACAAGAACGCATCATCTTTAAAGGGTTAGAGAGCGCACGTACCGACTGGACACCGCTGGCGCAGCGATTCCAAAACACCTTGTACCAAATGATCTTCCATGGTGAAGACCCTAGTGATTACGTACGAGAGATGGTTGAGAAGACCAATGCCGGAGAGTTTGATGATCAGTTGGTGTATCAAAAGCGCTTGCGACGCAAATTGCATGAGTATCAGAAAAATATTCCGCCACAAGTACGTGCTGCACGTTTAGCCGACGACATCAATGCCAAACTCGGTCGCCCTCTGCAATATCAAAACCGAGGCCGAATCGAATACTTAATTACTGTGAATGGACCTGAGCCACACGAGTACCTCAATAGCCCTATAGACTACCAGCACTACATTGATAAACAGCTAAAGCCGGTTGCGGATGCGATATTGCCGTTTATTGGCACAGACTTCGAGCAGTTATCTGCGCCGCAGATGGGGCTGTTCTAAATCAGATTCTAGATTGAATGGAGTTAACGCTAGCTGACGTTACCCAATACGAAATTCGGTCTTTTGGTACTGAACCACCAACCATTCACCAAAACCGTCAATTAAACCAATCACAGAACGTTTCGGGATAGCACGACCAGAGAGCAAAATGCCAAGGCGTTCTATCTCAAGCTGCTTTTCTGGGTGGTATCGTAAAAATTGCTCCCCGCATTCAAGCGGATCATCAAACCAACGTTTGTCTCGATACATGACAAGCGAGTACGACGCACGAAGTAGCTTCTTAGCGATAGTCACTTGGGCACTGACCAACTCTTCAATGCTTTGTGCTTGTACTATCTTAGTGCGATACACCGATAGCCAGTCTTCGACATCCATGTTCCAGTGCTTAGCAATCTCCCAACTTGGCACATAATCGCCAAAGCAATCCGCCAGATCATCTCCGTAGACGCACACACAGCAGTGTTTGAGCATAAAGCCCCAAGTAAAAATGCTGTCTAGGTTTGCGACCTCACTCACCAAGGCGGTACGAATAGATACCCCTTTAACGTGAGGGTACCCCTGTTGAGCACGCCATTTGATGGTGTTCAACAAAGTAGCGCGATTGTTTTCAAAACTCGACTTAGTGACAACGACCATATCGAGATTCGATTTTCCTGCAACCGCCGACTTGCGTGCCACACTGCCATAGACGTAGACACTATGAAGATTGGCCCCTAGCCCGCCTTTGAGGCACGCCAGAACTTCTCTGAGCAGAGGTTCAAATTCAGGTTGGAATGGATGCTTTGGGTCGATGACAGGGAGAGACATTGAAGAAAACGCGATCTCAAGCTTTTAACGGACGATGGGCTATATGATCCACTAGCCTAGCGTTTGAATCAAGCCCATTAAAGCCCTTATTGACGTGCAAATTACTGTGCGGAATTTTGATGCCAGACAAGCAACTTAGCGCTATAATCACCAAGTTTTGCTTAATAAGTGTAAATAGGAAAATACAATGCCAAAGGCAAGTGAAATCAAAAAAGGCTTCGCAATCGAGTCTAATGGTAAAACTCTTCTAGTAAAAGACATCGAAGTAACCACTCCAGGTGGTCGTGGCGGCGCTAAAATCTACAAAATGCGCTGTACAGATCTAAACACTGGTGCGCGTGTAGACGAGCGTTACAAGTCTGATGACGTTGTTGAAACAGTAGAAATGAACAAACGTGCAGTTGTGTACTCATACGCTGATGGCGATGAGCACATCTTCATGGATAACGAAGACTACTCACAATACACATTCAAGCACAACGAAGTTGAAGATGAGCTTCTGTTCATCAACGAAGACACTCAAGGTATTCACCTTATCCTAATCAACGGCTCTGCTGTTGGTATCGAGCTTCCTTCTTCTGTTGAGCTAGTGATTGAAGAAACAGATCCTTCAATTAAAGGTGCATCTGCATCTGCACGTACTAAGCCAGCACGCTTTGCTTCAGGTCTTGTTATTCAAGTTCCTGAATACATCGCGACTGGTGACCGTGTAATCATCAACACGACTGAACGTAAATACATGAGCCGAGCATAAGTATGTCTGATTTGATTTCTTACGACGACGTTATCGACGCTGCGTACGACATCTTCCTTGAGATGGCTCCAGACAACCTAGAGCCAGCTGATGTCATTCTGTTTACTGCGCAATTTGAAGATCGTGGTGCCGCAGAACTTGTTGAAACTGGTGATGACTGGGTTGAACACGTTGGCTTCGATATCGACAAAGAAGTGTATGCAGAAGTTCGAATCGGCTTAGTAAACGAGGAAAATGACGTACTTGATGACGTTTTTGCTCGTATGCTAATCAGTCGAGACCCAGAACATAAGTTCTGTCATATGCTTTGGAAACGTGATTAACGATTTCCTCATCATGATCAAAAACACCAGCCTCGCGCTGGTGTTTTTTTATATCAGTAAGTCAAAGTTCCTTGTGATTGGCAAACAAGAAAGAACGCGAAACGCTAGATAAGAAAAAGGCTTGCCAATGTGGCAAGCCTTTCTGATTTTCTGCTATCGATTAACGATGCTTGTTACGTGCGCCTTGGTCACCGGCAGCCTTCTTCGGCTTACGACGAGAAGGGTTGTTGCTGCGACCTTTTGGTGTGTTAACACGCTCTTCGTGACGCTTAACTGCGCGACGAATTTTTTGGCTACGAGCACGTTCACGCTTACGTGATGTGTTGTCTTTGTCTAGATCAAGCATGGTTTCTTTTTCTGGACGAAGTTCTACAAGCTCACGCAGGTAGTTTACTTCTTTCAGGTCTAGTTCCATCCAACCGCCACGAGGCAGTTTCTTGTCTAGGAAGATATCACCGTAACGAACACGCTTTAGACGGCTAACCGTACATTCTTGAGATTCCCACAAACGACGAACCTCACGGTTACGACCTTCGTTAATCACTACGTAGAACGTGTGGTTCATGCCTTCACCACCCGCATGTACTACGTCTTCAAAACGAGCCATACCATCTTCAAGTTCAACACCACTTACTAGGTTGCGAACTTTCTTTTCGTTCACTTCACCAAATACGCGTACTAGGTATTCACGCTCAACCTGGCGGCTTGGGTGCATTAGGCGGTTTGCCAACTCACCATCCGTTGTGAAAAGCAGCAGGCCAGATGTGTTCGCATCAAGACGACCAACTGAAATCCAACGAGAGCCACGAATTTTTGGCAGACGATCGAAAACAGTGCGACGACCTTCAGGGTCGTGACGAGTACATAGTTCACCTTCTGGCTTGTAGTAAGCCAATACACGACAGATCACTTCTTCTTGTGCCTTTGCAGACACAATGTGACCGTCGATACGAACTACGCTGTTCTCATCTTCTAGTCTTTCACCAAGTTTAGCTACGATTCCGTTCACGCTAACGCGACCAGATTTAATTAACGATTCAATCTCACGACGAGAACCGTGTCCAGCACGTGCTAATACTTTTTGTAACTTTTCGCTCATTTATCTACCTATGTGTCGTCTTCACAGACGTCGAGACCAGAATTGGTCTTCAATTGTGCAAGTTACCCAACCTATTGGGATTTTTTCGGTCGGACATTATACGAGATTCTCTGATTTAATGTAAGCAAAATCGTCGATATTGTCACTGCAGAATGTCCTTCGGAAACTCACACTAAACTCATCATCTTCTCCAACTTAGTACCAGACTCATTGGCATTAGAACCGCACTATTATGGGTCTGTGTCCACCTCTTAAAAAATCCCCTACCTGATAAAATTGTCAGGGCTATAAGAAAGATAACCCTACAGCTTGCTAGCTCCCTTAATCAGATGAAAAGGAATAATAAATGTCTCATACAAATCTTGACCTAAATTGGATATTTGGCACCTCAGAAGATGACAATATGACCGGCACAAAAGGCTCGGACACGACTGATATTTTTGTCGGCTTTGGTGGCGACGATAAGTTTGTTGGCTTTGGTGGAAACGACTATGTCTTCGGTGGTCGTGGTGACGATACCCTACTAGGTGGCAGAGGGAATGACCTACTCTCAGGCGGTTCAGGCGATGATTACTTGTCTGGCGGCTTAGGTAATGACCTGTTATTTGGTGGTTGTGGTGACGATACAATTTTCGACTACTCAGGCAACAACTTTATCAATGCGGGATGGGGTGACGACACCGTAGTTGTCGGTGATGGTCATTCTGTGATTGCTGGCGGTTGCGGCGATGACACGTTCGTAATGACCAACCGTCTTGCTGTTGGCGTTCCAGATCAGCCTGTCTCTTCAAACGACATCGAAGTGAAGTCAGAAATTCTCGATTTTAACATTTGTCACGACAAGCTTGTCTTTGATATGGGTTTAGATACTAACAACGATGGTATTCGCGATACGTTCTTGGACTCGGCAGACGACTTAACACTGTCTTACAACGACTTCGGTTGGGCAGTTTACTCAAGTGACGAATTTAATGTAGAAGTGACACTGAAAGGTATTGATGCAGGTTACATCAACTACATTGAGCACCACGGCATCGACATCTTCGATTTCGCCTAAACTGGCACCATTCCATTGAATCAAAAATAAGCGGATTCAAAGTAAAAAGGGAGGCATTCACGCCTCCCTTTCTTGTTTTGTTAAGAGTAAAACCAGTTACTCAAATGGTGCCGGGTCGCCAGAACCAACACGAGCAACAACCGCTTCACCTTCGCTGAAGTCGATAACCGTTGTTGGTTGTTCACCTAAGTAACCACCGTTAAGGATCACGTCTACAGCATGCTCTAGTTTGTCACGAATATCTTCTGGGTCCGATTCCGTCACATCGCTTCCCGGTAGGATAAGTGACGTAGACATCATTGGTTCACCAAGCGCTTCCAACAGGTCTAGTGCAATGCGGTTATCGGGTACACGAATACCGATGGTCTTACGTTTTGCATTCATCAAACGACGCGGCACTTCTTTTGTGCCCTTGAAGATGAAAGTGTAAGGACCCGGCGTGTTATTTTTCAGTAGTCGGAATGCCGCGTTGTCAACGCGTGCGTACAAAGAAAGCTCCGACAAATCACGACACAACAAAGTAAAGTTGTGCTTATCATCCAGACGGCGGATCTGACAAATACGTTCCAACGCCTGTTTGTTTTCTAACTGACAGCCTAGTGCGTAACCTGAGTCGGTTGGGTAAACCACCACACCGCCGCTACGAATGATTGCTACTGCTTGATTGATCAAGCGAGCCTGTGGGTTTTCTGGGTGAACGTAAAAAAACTGGCTCATTGTAATTCCTCATTATCGAACCTCTCGGCTCTATATTTTTATCGGTTCTCGATTTCGTCTTGTTGAGCGTTATCCAACGAAGGATCAATACCCCAATCTTTCCAAACTGGTTCTACGCCCGCGGGTAACCAGAGGTTTCTTCCCAATTCCATCCACGGAGATGGATAGTGAAAGTCGCTGCCTTGAGAAGCTAATAGTTTGTATTGTATAGCATAATCGGCCAAGTTGCGTCTTTCTTGTTGCGCTTGTTGAGGCTGTGCTACTTCCATTGCATCCCCGCCCGCTTCAACAAACGCGGCTAATAGGCGTTTTACCCACTTCGCAGTCAGTTGATAACGACCCGGATGCGCAAGAACGGCTGAGCCTCCAGCAGCATGAATTGCATCAACCGCATCTTTCATGGAGCACCAATTTGGTGGCACGTAACCTGGGTTAGAGCGGGTTAGAAATTTCTTGAACACCATCTGCATGTTTTTGGCATAACCATTATCCACCAACCATTTGGCAAAGTGTGCACGAGTGATTGGCGCATCACCCGCGATTTGCTGAACTTCTTCCAGCACACCTTCGCGAGTCGCTTTTTGCAAACGTTCAGCAATCATCTCAGCTCGGGCAACACGATGCGCTTTTTGCTGTTGAATCAGCTCTGCCAGCGCAGGACTTTCTGGATCGATGTTCAATCCAACAATATGGATGTCTTTGTTCTGCCAAACAGTCGAAATTTCTATACCGTTGATGATTTTTATCGGCAGATTATTCTCTTCAACGTATTGCTTGGCCGGAGCTAAGCCGTCAACCGTATCATGATCCGTGATCGCCAAAACCTCGATATCAAAACTCAATGCCCTATCCACTAAATCGTGTGGTGCAAATCGACCATCTGACGCGGTGGTGTGACTGTGTAAATCAATTCTCATCTTTTTGTCGTTTTAATGCTGTTTTGGGGTTGACTTTTTATCTCTGCACTAGTTAACTAGTACACAAATACGAAGTACCTAATTTAAGGCTCACCATGTTACAAGAATTTAACCAAAACCAGGAAGCGAAAGTTGCAGTTCGTCTGAATAAGATGAAATCTGCTGACCTTGCTTGGTGGCGCACTTGGACAAGTTCTTGGTGGGCGAACGTGTACTTCTAGTTTAGAGAATTAAATGTCACAAAGCCCGCTACTTCAGCGGGCTTTTTGTTTTGTCGTCCATCTCACATTCAACTGCTCAAACATTCATCGGATATGACCAAAACTTGATTGGGTGAACGTTTGCTTTATGCGACTATGTACGGCAGGAAGATGTAAAACAGCTATAAGGAGGTCTTGTGAACAAGGCCATTGAAATTAAGAAACTTGGACAGCTTGAAGTGCTAACGGCTTCCGTCCCTTATACTCAAGACCCGACTCGTTTGTTCCACACTTTGTGTGAGAACAAAACTGACAGCCTGTTGCTGGAATCTGCTGAGATCGATTCGAAGCAAGATTTGAAATCCCTGCTGATCGTAGATTCAGCGGTTCGCATTGTCTGCTACGGCCATACCGTTAGCATGCACGCCTTGACCAACAACGGTAAAAACCTACTGTCTCACCTAAACCAGAACATCCGTGGTGATGTTGAGAGTAAGTTCGATGGCGAAACGCTAACTTTAGAATTTGACCAGCCATGCGACACGCTAGATGAAGATTCTCGCCTACGTGAAGCCTCTTCTTTCGATGCGCTGCGTTTGGTTCAGCATAGTTTTGATATTTCACAGCAAGACAAACACGCGATTTTCCTTGGTGGTCTGTTTGCCTACGACTTAGTCGCAAACTTCGAGCCGCTTGGTAGTGCAGAAGCAACAAATCAGTGTCCAGATTACGTTTTCTACGTCGCGGAAACACTGCTTGTTGTCGACCATCAAACAGAATCTTGCCAGCTTCAAGCGACGTTGTTTGTTGATGGCTCAGAGAAAACAGTGTTAGAGACTCGCATTGCAGAAATCAGCGCTCAGTGTGCAGCGCCAAAACTACTGCCAAGCGCAAAACAAATCGCTGACATAACGGTAGAACCTAGCGTATCTGATACAGACTTCTGCCAAACTGTTCGCGACTTAAAAGAGTTCGTAGTGAAAGGCGATGTATTCCAAGTTGTACCATCTCGCCGATTCACTCTACCTTGCCCTTCTCCACTAGCGGCATACAAAGAACTGAAACAAAGTAACCCAAGCCCTTACATGTTCTACATGCAAGATGAGCTGTTCACTCTGTTTGGCGCATCACCAGAAAGTGCGCTTAAGTACGAAACAGACACTAACCAAATTGAAATCTACCCAATCGCAGGCACTCGTCGCCGCGGTAAGCGCCCTAACGGCGAGATTGATTTCGACCTAGATAGCCGCATCGAACTTGAACTGCGCACCGACATGAAAGAAAACGCAGAACACATGATGTTGGTTGACTTGGCACGTAACGACGTCGCTCGTATTGCTCAAGCTGGTACTCGCCACGTAGCAGACCTACTAAAAGTCGACCGTTACAGCCACGTAATGCACTTGGTATCTCGTGTGGTTGGCCAACTGCGTGAAGACCTAGACGCGCTGCACGCATACCAAGCTTGTATGAACATGGGCACGCTCACTGGTGCACCAAAGATTCGTGCAATGCAGTTGATTCGCGATGTAGAAGGCGCACGACGCGGTAGCTACGGCGGTGCTGTGGGCTACCTAACTGGTGAAGGCACACTCGACACATGTATCGTAATTCGCTCAGCGTACGTTGAGAACGGTATTGCTCAAGTTCAAGCTGGTGCAGGCGTGGTGTTTGACTCTGATCCACAAGCGGAAGCAGACGAAACGCGCGGCAAAGCACAAGCGGTAATCTCTGCTATCCAAGCAGCGCATAAGTCACAATAAGGAATAGGGTTCAGAGATGGCTAATATCATTTTTATCGACAACTTTGACTCGTTCACCTACAACCTTGTGGATCAATTCCGCTCGCTAGGTCACTCAGTCAAGATTTACCGAAACAACATCCCAGCAGAAACCATTGAACAAGCGGTAAACGCGCTTGAAAACCCAGTGGTCCTGCTATCACCAGGTCCTGGTGCACCTTCAGAGGCAGGCTCAATGCCAGAGCTTATCCAACGTATGAAAGGCAAAGTGCCGATGATCGGCATTTGTCTTGGTCACCAAGCGATTGTTGAAGCGTACGGCGGTACTGTTGCTGGCGCAGGCGAAATCATTCACGGTAAGGTCTCTATGATGGAGCACCAAAACCATGCGATTTACCAAAACCTACCATCACCACTTGCAATTGCACGTTACCACTCGCTAGTTGCGACCAAGGTTCCTGAGAGCCTAACCATCACAGCAGAAGTGGATGACTTGGTAATGTCTGTTGTACATGAAGAAGATAAAGTTTGCGGGTTCCAGTTCCACCCGGAATCTATTATGACGACCTACGGAGCGACACTGTTGGCCAATGCCATTGAATGGGCACTTGAAGAACAAACTTCAACGAACCCACTCACTGCTTAAAAAGCACTTGGCACATAAGAAATTTAGGAGAGGAAATATGGAAGCAATCATCAACCCTATTATTACCAAACTGTACGAGCAAGAATCGCTTACTCAGGAAGAGAGCCAACAGCTATTCGACATCATTATCCGTGGTGAACTAGACCCAATTTTGATGGCATCAGCACTGACTGCACTAAAAATCAAAGGCGAAACGCCGGATGAAATAGCAGGCGCGGCAAAAGCACTACTGGCAAACGCAAACCCATTCCCTCGCCCAGATTACGATTTCGCAGATATCGTAGGCACTGGCGGCGACGGTCACAACACCATCAACATTTCAACCACTGCGGCGTTTGTTGCTGCAGCATGTGGTCTAAAAGTAGCGAAACACGGTAACCGCAGCGTTTCAAGCAAATCTGGTTCTTCTGACCTTCTTGATTCATTTGGTATTAACCTAGCAATGAGCGCAGAAGATACGCGCAAAGCGGTAGACGAGATCGGTGTTGCTTTCCTATTTGCACCTCAGTACCACGGTGGTGTGCGCCATGCGATGCCAGTGCGTCAAACCATGAAAACACGCACCATCTTTAACATCCTTGGTCCACTGATTAACCCTGCTCGTCCTAACATCGAATTGATGGGCGTTTACAGTGAAGAACTGGTTCGTCCTATCGCAGAAACCATGCTACAAATGGGTATGAAGCGCGCCGCTGTAGTACACGGTAGTGGTTTGGATGAAGTGGCGATTCACGGCGAAACAACCGTTGCTGAAATCAAAGACGGTAAGATCACAGAATATAAACTAACGCCTGCAGACTTCGGTCTAGAAGCGCACCCACTAGAAGCGATCAAAGGTGGCGATCCTGAAGAAAACAAAGCGATCATTACTAATATTCTGACGGGTAAAGGTACAGACGCACAATTGGGTGCAGTGGCAGTGAACGTTGCTCTGCTAATGCGTCTATTCGGCCACGAAGATTTAAAAGCCAACACGCAGCAAGCGATTGAGGCAATGAATTCAGGCAAGGCGTACCAATTGGTACAACAACTTGCCGCACACGCTTAAGGAATTGAAGAAGATGACTGACTTCAACACTCAGAAAGCTGACAACCTGTCTGAACACGTTTCCAAGAAAGAAGCAGAAATGGCAGAAGTACTAGCGAAAATTGTCCGCGACAAATATCAGTGGGTTGCAGACCGTAAGGTGTCTCAACCGCTAAGCACATTTCAGTCTGATTTGCTGCCATCGGACCGCAGCTTCTACGATGCTCTGAGTGGCGAAAAGACGGCATTCATCACCGAATGTAAGAAGGCATCTCCTTCTAAAGGTTTGATTCGTGATCACTTCGACTTGGATTACATTGCATCGGTTTACAACAACCATGCAGATGCAATTTCAGTCCTAACAGACGAGAAGTACTTCCAAGGTAACTTTGACTTTCTTCCTCAAGTGCGTGGTCAAGTCAAACAACCAGTTCTGTGCAAAGATTTCATGGTAGATACTTACCAAGTTTACCTAGCACGTCATTACAGTGCTGATGCTGTGCTATTGATGCTTTCTGTCCTGAATGACGAAGAGTACAAAGCGCTAGAAGAAGCAGCACACAGCCTGAACATGGGTATCTTGACCGAAGTCAGCAACGAAGAAGAGCTTCATCGTGCCGTTAAGCTTGGCGCACGCGTTATCGGCATCAACAACCGTAACCTTCGCGACCTAAGTACTGATTTGAATCGTACTAAAGAACTGGCACCGACAATTCGCGAACTGGCTCCTAACGCAACAGTAATCTCAGAATCTGGCATTTATACACATCAACAAGTTCGTGATTTAGCGGAATACGCAGACGGCTTCTTGATTGGTAGTTCACTGATGGCGGAAGACAACCTAGAACTTGCTGTACGTAAAGTGACGTTAGGCGAAAACAAAGTGTGTGGCTTAACGCATCCAGATGACGCAGCAAAAGCGTATCAATCTGGCGCAGTATTTGGTGGCCTGATTTTTGTCGAGAAGTCGAAGCGTGCGGTTGACCTTGAGGGTGCTCGCTTAACCATGAGCGGTGCTCCACTGAACTACGTGGGCGTTTTCCAAAATCACGATATCGATTTTGTTGCTTCTGTCGTGACCTCTTTGGGTTTAAAAGCGGTGCAACTGCACGGTCAAGAAGATCAAGCTTACGTAAACCAACTCAAAGCCGAACTGCCAGCAGCGGTAGAAATTTGGAAAGCTTACGGCGTGACTGATGCCAAGCCAGAGCTACTTGCAGAAAACATTGACCGCCATTTATTAGATGCACAAGTTGGCACTCAAACTGGCGGAACCGGTCAAGTGTTCGACTGGTCACTGATTGGCAACCCAAGCCAAATTATGCTAGCAGGCGGACTGTCGCCAGAAAATGCTCAACAAGCAGCGACACTAGGTTGCTTGGGATTAGATTTAAACTCTGGTGTAGAAAGCGCACCAGGCAAAAAAGATTCACAGAAGTTGCTCGCGGCCTTCACCGCCATTCGCAACTACTAAAGCTGGATATCAGCTAAAAAATTTAAAGCTATTCGTAGCGAAAAATACGAGAAGGAATATAACGATGGCAAAACTGAATGCCTACTTTGGCGAATACGGCGGTCAGTACGTTCCGCAAATTCTAGTTCCAGCACTGGAGCAACTAGAGCAAGCGTTTATCGACGCGCAAGAAGATCCAGAATTCCGCAGTGAGTTCATGACCCTTCTTCAAGAGTATGCGGGCCGCCCAACGGCTTTGACTCTAACTCGTAACCTAACCAAAGGTACGAAAACCAAATTGTACCTAAAACGTGAAGACCTGCTTCACGGTGGTGCGCACAAGACCAACCAAGTGTTAGGTCAAGCGCTACTTGCGAAACGCATGGGCAAAAACGAAATCATCGCTGAAACCGGCGCAGGCCAACACGGTGTTGCAACCGCACTAGCATGTGCACTGCTTGGCCTTAAGTGCCGCGTTTACATGGGTGCAAAAGACGTTGAGCGTCAAAGTCCGAACGTGTTCCGTATGAAGCTAATGGGTGCAGAAGTCATTCCTGTCCACTCTGGTTCCGCAACACTTAAAGACGCATGTAACGAAGCGCTACGCGACTGGTCTGCAACTTATGAAGACGCGCACTACCTATTAGGTACAGCGGCAGGTCCTCACCCATTCCCAACCATCGTGCGCGATTTCCAACGCATGATTGGTGAAGAAACGAAGAATCAGATTCTGGCACGTGAAGGTCGTCTTCCTGACGCTGTTATCGCGTGTGTGGGCGGTGGTTCAAACGCGATTGGTATGTTTGCTGACTTCATCGAAGAAGAAAGCGTTCGCCTAATTGGTGTTGAGCCAGCAGGTAAAGGCATCGATACTGACCAACACGGCGCACCACTTAAACACGGTAAAACGGGTATCTTCTTTGGTATGAAAGCGCCATTGATGCAAGATTCAAACGGTCAAGTTGAAGAGTCATACTCTGTTTCTGCTGGTCTTGATTTCCCTTCAGTTGGTCCACAGCACGCACATCTAAACGCAATTGGCCGTGCTGAATATGACAACGTGACGGATGATGAAGCACTAGAAGCGTTCCAAGAAATTGCACGTCATGAAGGCATCATCCCTGCACTTGAATCTTCTCACGCCGTGGCACACGCACTGCGTATGGCACGTGAGAATCCAGAAAAAGAGCAATTGCTGGTTGTTAACCTATCTGGTCGTGGTGATAAAGATATCTTCACTGTACATGCCATCCTAGAAGAAAAAGGAGCGATCTAATGAGCCGTTATGAGAAGATGTTTGCGCGCCTAAACGAAAAGAACCAAGGCGCATTTGTACCGTTCGTAACGGTTTGCGATCCAAACGCAGAGCAGTCTTACAAAATCATGGAAACACTGGTTGAGTCTGGCGCAGATGCCCTTGAACTTGGTATTCCATTCTCAGATCCGCTAGCCGATGGCCCAACCATCCAAGGCGCTAACATTCGCGCGTTAGACTCAGGTGCAACACCAGATATCTGCTTTGAGCAAATTGGTAAGATCCGAGCTAAATACCCAGAGTTGCCTATTGGTCTTCTGATGTACGCGAACCTTGTTTACTCTCGTGGTATCGAGAACTTCTATGAGCGTTGTGCAAAAGCAGGCATCGATTCTGTTTTGATTGCAGATGTACCAACTAATGAAAGTGCCGAATTTGTTGCTGCTGCAGAAAAGTTTGGTATTCACCCAATCTTCATCGCACCACCAACGGCAAGTGATGAAACACTGAAGCAAGTATCAGAGTTAGGTGGCGGCTACACTTACCTACTCTCTCGTGCAGGTGTTACTGGCGCAGAAACCAAAGCAAACATGCCTGTAGGTCATATGCTCGATAGACTGAACCAATTTGATGCTCCACCAGCGCTACTTGGTTTTGGCATCTCTGAGCCTGCACAAGTGAAACAAGCACTAGAATCTGGTGCGGCTGGTGCAATTTCTGGTTCAGCCGTGGTAAAAATCATTGAAGCGAACGTTGAGCAGCCACAAATTATGCTCGACAAGCTAGGTGAATTCGTTTCTGCAATGAAAGCTGCAACACAAAAATAACGTATCACTGATTTAAAAATATGAGATCGATTCCTTATCAAACATTCGGAATCGATCTTTTTTTTAACATTTAGTTTCTAAAACCGCCCCTCTATTACCATCCATTTTATAAACAACACCAACCAAAACCATTACCTCGAACAATAGCAAACGATTGCTATTGACTAAAAAACTATCATCAATCAAGAAATTCCCAATTAGTCGGTGAGTTTGTACCGGAATTGTATTGCTAATTGTGAATGATAAGTGTAAAAAGCAAGGCGATATAATTATCCAAATAACAACTTTAGATTGGTGGGTAATTTTAGGATTTTACATTTTATTAGCACAGAGGTTATGGAAGTGTTAAAACAAAAGAGTTTGCTAAACAACATTGGTGTGCAAGTCGTCATTGCAATGATCGTAGGTACTGCCGTTGGTGCCTTTATGGGTCAAAGTGCGACTGTATTCGCGCCACTTGGTGCAATCTTTATCAACCTGATCAAGATGCTTGTGATCCCTTTGGTCGCAGTAGCGCTTATCTCAGGTGCAGCAGGTCTAGGCAACAGCCAATCTGCAGGTAAAGTGGGCTTGGTAACCCTAGGTTACTTCGGTCTGACATCCGCCCTAGCAGTAGCACTTGCGCTAGTCATGGGTGAAGTATTCCAACCGGGCATGGGCATCGACGTCTCTGGCGTTGAGGGCATGTTCTCAGCAGAATACGCTTCAAAAGGTGAGCTACCGACTTTCTGGGCAACCATCACTGGTATGATCCCAACTAACGTTTTCCAATCACTAAACGAAGCGAACATCCTTCAGATCCTTGTGTTCTGTATGTTCTTCGGTATCGCGATTTCAAAACAAGAAAAATCACGTCGCGAGCCAATCATCAATGGTGTTAACTGCATCGTTGACGCTATGGTTTGGATGATCAACAAGGTGATGATCATTGCTCCTATCGGTGTATTTGGTCTGATGGCTGAAGCGGTAGGTACGTTCGGTTTTGGTGCTCTGATGGTGGTATTCAAACTGTTCGTTGTTTACGTAGCGGCAATCCTAGTGTTCGGCTTCGTGGTTTATCCAGCAATGGTGCACGTGTTCACTAAGACATCGGCGAAGAAGTTCGTTTCAGCAATGAAAAAGCCACAAGCCGTTGCACTGTCTACAGCTTCTTCAATGGCGACACTGCCAGTAACAATGGATACGTGTGAGAAAGAGCTAGGTGTTCGCAACTCAACAGCATCATTTGTTCTGCCTCTTGGTGCGACAATCAACATGTCTGGTAACGCGATTTACTACGGCCTAGTGGCCATTTTCTTCGCGCAATTATTCAACATCGACCTAGGTATGGGTGCTTACATTGCGATCATCGTAACTTCTACACTAGGAGCAGTAGGCCAAGCAGGTGTTCCTGGTCCTTCATTCCTTGTTGTGGCTGTACTTCTAGCGGCAGGTATCCCAATTGAAGGTCTACCACTATTGTTCGCTCTTGACCGTATCTTCGATATGATTCGTACGGCACTAAACATCACAGGTGACGCAGCATGTGCCGTTATCGTTGATGCTCTAGTAGAAGAAGAAGCACAACAAGTTGAGCTTCAAAAGCAAGAAGCTTAAGCCTGAATGCAATTTAAACAAGCCGCTCAAAAGAGCGGCTTTTTTTCATCTCAAACTTGCCTTACGTAACCGTTTAAATAGAAACCGGTAGCATATTTTTTCTTTAGTGATATAAGGACGACACAAACATAAAAAATCAATAAACCTAGGCTAGGTTGTCCCATGAAATTAACCTTATCTTTAGGCTCACTGTCGGCTAACAGTTTGTCTATCGAACAAAAACAGCAGGCGCTGCTCGATCTTGTGATCAACGCTTATGAACCACATGAGCGCACCGCGCTTTTTCAAACCATTACGGATTATCGTAAAAACCAACTCACCTCTCTCTTCCCGGAGCATCAACACAAAAGCTATTCCGTTCTCTTTGAGTTAATGGATTATCGCGATCTTATTCAACGTTATCCAAGCACACTATCAGAGGAAATTGCTCTACTTGAAGGTGTTGTGGGACAGTGCTACATGCATTGGTTGGACTTTTGGTGTGAGTGTGAGATCGCTGCGATTAAAGCCAAGTTTCCATTAGAAGAATACGCCTCAACAGCGCCCAAGCTGCCCTTTGAAGACAGCGCTTATTACGGCGCTCTAATTGAGCGCGTAGAAGATGCTCAACTTATGGTACAAGCTCCGAGTCATCCGCAGGCAATGCCATTGAGTGATGCGATTGCACTCAGCAATCTTGAGCTTTTTATACAAGGTGAAAAGTGGTACGAAATGCTACCACTGCTGTTTTTGTCCCAAGTTGGTAAACACTTCATCGTGTTAAAGCACCCAGACCAAGAACCTTGCCCTACTCTTGTTGCTTCTGCACTTATCCAAGATTGGTCCATTCATGATACTTGGCTCAGCTACGCGCCGCAGTTTAGTAACGAACAGTGGAATTACTGCTTTCCTAGTTATGGCTACTCCGAATTCACGCGTTTACAGCTATTTACACCATCTGCACTGTTAAAATGTTACTCTCTCCCAGAATTTGATAGTGAATTCAAGTTACAATTAGCTGATACGCAAGCCGTATGTGAAGTGCTGCGCCTGACAGTAAGTGGAAATGCTCAACAAAAACTCTACTTCCTCTATCTCGCTCAAAAAGAACTGATGAGTGTGTTGCATCAAACAGGCTATAAAATCGGCTTCACCATTATCGAGCAGCCTTTCATGCTCAACTTTTATCAAGCCATCGACGCAAAAGCGTATTTCCATTCAGGTTATTGCGACTTAAATAACGATGGCAAAGAGACGTACCGTGGATTCTGGAATTTTGAAATGATGGTCAAAGCATTCAGTGATACCGACTTTCGAGGCTATAAACGTGCCGTTCGAGAGATCAGAAAACGTGGTTCCCTAGAAAGAGATGAGCATGTTTGATTTTAGCTTAGAGGCAATAATCTACGCCAAGGCCGTGACGCTCCTCGCGACTGTTGCCGTGGTTATGATGTGGCTCTTCTATTATTGCTATCGCCTGAAACAAAAAAATGAAGTGATCTTCGGTACACACCACGCGCCTTACATCGCATATTCGGTGTGTATCATTGCGTGGATCAGCAGCAACGCTTACTTCCATACGGACTTATTGCCTCAGCTTGGCGCAACGGCAGGCATATTCATGGCAAAGTTTGCCAACCTCGCCTCGTTTTTTGCCTTTGCGTTTGCGTACTACTTCTCTTGCCAACTCGCGGCAGAACAGCGAAAAGGCAAAGTCCATCTATGGCAGCAGGCGATTTTCGTTACTCTTACGGTCTACTCCCTGTTTATCAATTTGCGTCCCGATTTGACGGTTGAACATGTGGACATCGTTGGGCCAAGCCAATTCGTCATTGAGTTCGGTCCTCATACCTCGTACTTCTTTATTGGTCTTGTCAGCTTTGTTGTCCTTACGCTAGTAAACCTTGTTGCCATGAGAACCAACAGCAGCAAGCTAACCTTAGCGAAGACGAATTACATGATCGCCGGTATCTTGGTGTTCATGCTGTCTACCGCAACCATTCACCTTGGCATGACCTATTTCATGGGGGATTTCTCACTCACTTGGTTACCACCAGCCTTGTCCATTAGTGAGATGTTGTTTGTCGGTTATGCATTGTTGACTTCTCGCTTCTACAGCGTGAAATATCTGGCCTACATGTGCCTGAGCGCACTGCTCGTTTGTGCGATATTTGTTCTTCCGCTGGGGGCAATATTCATTCCGCTAACGGATAGCAACCAATGGCTTATCGCCACACCTATCTGCGCGCTCATCGGTATCACGTGGCATTTACTTTACAAACGAGTGAGTCGTTACGCATCTTTCCTGATTTACGGCAACAAAAAGACTCCGGTGCAACAAATCCTAGCGCTAGAGGAAGATTTTAAGCTGTCAATTGATGAGGCTATGCGTCACCTTGGTAATCTACTGCAAATTCCAAATGACAAGTTGCGTCTCGTAACCAGTAACTACAACGAGACCTTCTACGAAGATTACCTTTCTTCTAATAAGTCGGTGTTGGTTCTTGATGAGCTTTCTGAAGAGTTGGATTATAAGGTTTCCGCAAAAGGCTCGCTCAAAGCCCTCTACGACAAGATGAGCTCGAACGACACTGCTTTAGTGATGCCTTTATTTGGTCAAGGTAAATCCGTGACACACTTGTTGGTTTCTCCACACAAGAGCAACAATCAAATGTTCTCTAATGAGGAGATCTCTGCGCTGCAGACCTTGCTCACGCGAGTCCAAAGCACCATTGAGGCCGACCGCCGCATTCGTCAAAGTCGCGCTCTAGCGAACTCGATTGCCCATGAGATGCGCAACCCTCTTGCTCAAGTTCAATTACAATTTGAAGCCCTAAAGCAGCATATCGAAGATCAAGCCTCCGTCGAACAGATCAAACTGGATATAGAGAATGGCCAAGCGGCAATTCAACGTGGCCGCCAACTTATCGATATCATTTTGCGAGAAGTGAGCGACAGCTCTCCGGAGCATGAGCCTACCGCGATGACCTCGATTCACAAAGCCGTCGACCAAGCCGTCAGTCACTACGGTTTTGAAAATGAGAAGATAATTGAAAGAATTCGCTTACCGCAACACACTGACTTTGTTGCAAAACTCAACGAGACCTTATTTAACTTTGTCATTTTCAATCTGATTCGTAATGCAATTTACTATTTTGACTCGTATCCAGATAGTCAAATTGAGATAAGCACCAAAACGGGCGCTTACGAAAATATTCTCGTCTTCCGCGATACCGGTCCGGGTATCGACGAGACGATCTCTCACAAGATCTTTGATGACTTTTTCTCTTACCAAAAGAGCGGTGGTAGTGGCTTAGGTTTAGGTTACTGTCAGCGTGTAATGCGTTCATTTGGCGGCAGAATTGAGTGTGAATCTAAGCTTGGCGAATTTACCGAGTTTCATTTGTACTTCCCTGTTGTGCCAAATGCACCAAAAGCCGAAACCTTACGCACGCCTTACTTCAATGACTGGAAACACAGTAAACGAAGCACTGAACATAAAGTCACGGCCAACGTACAAATAGATAGCCAAGCACCAACAGTGCTCATTGTCGACGATAAAGAGGTGCAACGTGCGCTTGTACAAATGTATTTGAACCAATTGGGCGTCAATAGCTTACAAGCGAATAACGGTGAAAACGCAGTAGAAGTATTTAAAAACAACCACGTAGATTTGGTTCTAATGGATGTGCAAATGCCTGTTATGAACGGGTTTGATGCAAGCCAAAGAATCAAGGCGCTCTCTTCTCAAACGCCTATCATTGCTTTGTCGGGCGAGTCTGGTGAGCGCGAATTAGACATGATCAAAAAGCTGATGGACGGGAGACTAGAAAAGCCAACGACATTGAACGCTTTGCGTCATGTTTTGAACAACTGGTTGAATAAAGATGCCGCGTCTAGCTCATTTGAAAAAGAGAACGAATAGTTGGCATCTGATATGCATTGCTGAAGTACAAATCGAATTATCCACAGATTCAAGTCCTCTACAGGATGGAGGAGCAGCTTGATAAGGAGTGAACATGATGCTTCATCGACACACATATTACGGCTTGATTCACCACGGTATCAAAACACTATTGCTTGATCGCGTTGGTCATTACACTGAAGAAGAATACCACCAGTACCTAAGCCTCATGACCGGAAAATCGACGTGTTTTACCATGTCTCATGATGAGTTAGAGGCGACCGTCGATAACCTTCTGAGAGAGGGTTACCTAGAAGACGTTAAGACATTAATCACGCGCTATCAAAACGTCGCGTAGCCATTACTCCTCTCAAAAAATTGCCGTATTGATTACGGCAATTTTTGTTTCCACTAAGCTATAAATGTTCACATTGCCTCAGATTTCGCTAGACTGTCCTCAACTCAACAACTCGGTATTTTTGCAGCATGAAGCAAATCCTTGATTTTATTCCACTCATCGTCTTCTTTGCACTTTATAAGATGTACGACATTTACGTTGCGACTGGTGCTCTTATTGCCGCGACTGCCATCCAGATTGTGTTGACGTTTGTACTGTACAAAAAAGTAGAGAAGATGCAGTTCATCACTTTCGCCATGGTGGCCATCTTTGGCGGTATGACGATCTTCCTCCACGATGAGAACTTCATCAAATGGAAAGTGACCATTGTTTACGTGATATTTGCTGTGGGCTTGGCTGTCAGTCACGCGATGGGCAAATCAGCAATCAAAGGCATGTTAGGTAAAGAGATAACGCTGCCGGATGCGGTTTGGACCAAGATTAACTGGGCGTGGGTCGGCTTCTTTTCGTTCTGCGCAGGCTTGAACGTTTACGTTGCGTTCGAACTCCCGTTGGATGTTTGGGTGAACTTCAAAGTGTTTGGTTTGTTGATTGCGACGTTCGCTTACATGATTGCAACGGGCTTCTACATCTATAAACACATGCCAAAAGAACAGAAAGAGCAAAAAGAGAACTCATCCGATGTATCGGTTGATGATTAAAAACTCAGTTTTGCTATAATTCGCTCATATTGATTATTCACAGCGACCTTTGGGTCGCTGTTTTGTTCTTGCTGTCTGGACTTTTGGTGTTGCCTTATTGCAATCCACCCAGACTAGCTTTGCTAGAGTTAATGGATGTCAAAATGAGTCAGGAAATTCAATCCCCTCGCGGCCAACTGCTGCTTCGTACCCTTGCTATGCCAGCCGACACTAACGCCAATGGCGATATTTTCGGTGGCTGGATCATGTCTCAGCTCGATTTAGCGGGCGGTATTCTTGCTAAAGAAATCTCTTCTGGTCGAATCGTAACGGTCTCAGTCTCAAGTATCACTTTTAAAAAACCCGTGCGAGTCGGCGACGTTGTATGTTGTTACGGCGAATGTACTAAAATTGGTCGCACATCAATGAGCATCGATTTAGAAGTCTGGGTTAAGCCAATCAAAGAACACGGCATTGAAGACCGTTTCATGGTTTGTGACGCCACCTTCAACTATGTTGCGATCGATACTGAAGGCAAACCACGCCCAATTCAGAAGTAATCAAGCACGCCAGAACCAATAAATGCTAGGAAGAACCTCACAATTTTTCATGTTCGCTTGTGAGTGACACAAAAAAGGCGTTAAATTAAGACTTTACCCTACCAATTAAGGAAATATGCTATGTGGTACGTCATCTTTTCTCAGGACGTCGAGAATTCATTGGAAAAACGTATGAGTGTTAGACCGCAACACCTTGAGCGCTTACAACAGCTTCAAGACGAAGGGCGACTACTCACAGCGGGTCCAATGCCAGCGATCGATTCTGATAATCCAGGTGAAGCGGGCTTTACAGGCTCAACCGTTATAGCAGAGTTTGCTTCTTTGGAAGATGCTCAAGCATGGGCTGATGCCGATCCTTATATCGCGGCGGGTGTTTACGAAAATGTCATCGTAAAACCGTTCAAGAAAGTGTTTTAAGTTATGAAAAAATTACTGTGTCTATTCCTCGCATTTGGTGCCTTAGCTGGCTGTTCATCGAACGATGACAAACAGCGCCAGCTCGAATTGATGGCCTCAAACCGTGCGGGTGTTCTTTCTGCGGGCTTACCGCTTGAATACGGTCCTCTTAAGATTTTACGCATCTCATCCAATAAGAATGTGGTAGAGATGATGATGATCTACAACGACGATGCACTGGGTGCTAAGCCGTTAAACCAAGTTTTGAATACCAGCATTTACACCTACTGCAACACGCCTTCAGTTCGTGAGCAAATCGATATGGGCTTGATTTACCGCATTAAGATCCGTAACTCTCGCGGCCAATTAATGGCAGATGAGCTAGTATCAGAGCAAACTTGTACTGCGACTCAACAGCCACAGTAATGCGCTTATTCGTTCACTAGAATGAGTAAGAAATCAGAGAGAAAAAAGCGAGGCTCAATGTCCTCGCTTTTTTATTTTCGTTGGCTAGTAATAACTAAGCGAGCTCAGTGCGTAACTTTTTCGCGGCTGAGACTAGATTTGCTAACGCCGCTTCTGTCTCTGCCCAGTTTCTCGTCTTCAAACCACAGTCTGGATTCACCCATAAGCGCTGTACTGGCACCTTCTCTGCTGCCTTCTTCAACAAACCTTCAATCCACTCTTGTGTTGGAATGTTCGGCGAATGAATGTCGTAAACGCCAGGACCGATTTCGTTTGGATAATTAAACTCTTCAAACGCTTTGAGTAACTCCATGTTCGAGCGAGATGTCTCAATGGTAATGACGTCAGCATCCAACGCTGCTACCGAATCAATAATCTCATTGAACTCGCTGTAACACATGTGGGTGTGGATTTGCGTTTCCGGTTTCGCGCTTGCCGCAGAGATCTTAAACGCATCAACAGCCCATTGCAGATACGCTTTGTGGTCGCGCTTCTTCAAAGGCAGACCTTCACGTATTGCAGGTTCATCAATCTGGATAATATTGATGCCTGCATCTTGTAGGTCGGATACTTCATCACGTAAAGCAAGCGCTAGTTGGTCTGCAATTTCCTTACGGGTAATATCTTCTCGCGGGAATGTCCAACATAGTATCGTCACCGGACCTGTGAGCATGCCTTTCATCTGCTTGCTGGTTAATGACTGCGCGTAGGTAGACCACTCAACCGTAATCGGCTTTTCGCGTTCAATATCTGCCACGACAATGGCTGGTTTCACACAACGAGAGCCGTAGCTTTGTACCCAACCAAACTTTGTGGTTTGGAAGCCAGCCAAGTTTTCGGCAAAGTATTCCACCATGTCGTTACGCTCTGCTTCGCCATGCACCAAAACATCAAGGTCGAGCGCTTCTTGGCGTTTTACCGCATCAGCAATATGACCTTTTAGCGCTTGGTGATACTCAGCTTCTGAAAGCTTGCCTGTGCGATACGCGCTGCGCTGAACACGGATTTCACCCGTTTGCGGGAAAGAGCCAATGGTCGTCGTCGGAAGTAGCGGCAAATCAAGCACCTCAGCTTGGTGGGCAGCACGCTCAACATACGGTGCACTGCGCTCACCGAGTGACGCGGTAATGCTATTCAAACGAGCCTGTACCTGAGGTTTGTTCACATGAGTGGCCGTTTTACGATCCTTGATAGGTTGGCTGTAAGTATCGCAAGCGAGAATGGCGTTTTGGTCACCATCTAGCGCACGCCCAAGTAGCGCCACTTCCGTCACTTTTTGCTTCGCAAACGCAAACCAACTTTTCACTTCTTCACTCAAAGAAGGCTCGAGATCGAGGTCGACAGGGCTATGTAACAGTGAGCAAGAGCTCGCAACCCATAATCGGTCGCCAATTTTATCTTTAACGGGCTGTAAACGTTCCAACTGTTTGCTTAAGTCAGTACGCCACACATTACGTCCGTTCACCACCCCCGCAGACAATATCCAATCCTCTGGCAACTTAGCGACAACTTCATCTAGTTGCTCTGGTGATGCAGACATATCAATATGCAGGCCATCCACTGGCAGCTCAATAATCTTATCCAGCGTATCACTAACAGAATCAAAATAGGTCGTCAGTAGAACTTTCACATCGCTGCGAATCACCTGATACGCGAGCTTGAATGCGTCAGCCCACTTGTCTTCAAGCTCAAGTGAAAGAATAGGTTCATCAATCTGCACCCACTCGCCCCCCAAACTTGCCAGCTTAGAGAGAATGGCTTGATACGCAGTCAAAATCCTCGGTAATAGTGTTAGGCGGTCAAAGTCCTCTTCCACTTCTTTGCCCAAATACAGGTAACTTAATGGCCCAAGCAGAACTGGCTTCACTTTATGCCCTGCTTTAATCGCATCGTTTACTTCCTCAAACAATTGCGGCCAACTGACCTCAAATGAATCATCCTTACTAAATTCAGGAACAATGTAGTGATAATTAGTGTTGAACCACTTCGTCATATCAGAGGCAGCCGCTCCTTTGCAATCACAGCCAGCTTGAGACTGCCCACGACCAACTTTGAATAACGTGTCTAGATCTGGAAACCCATTGGCGTGACGCTTTGGTACATGCCCAAGCAACAAAGTGGTCGTAAGTACATGATCGTACCAAGCAAAGTCACCAGCCGCAGCGAAGGTTAAACCCGCTTCCGTTTGCGTGTTCCAGTTCTTCTCACGTAATGCAGCGCCGACTTGTTTGAGTTCGTTTTGATCTATTTCTCCTCGCCAGTATTTCTCCTGAGCAAATTTGAGTTCGCGTTTTTCACCAATGCGTGGGTAGCCAAGAATATGCGTTGTCGTCGCCATGTCCGTATTCCTTATTCAGTGTCTGATGTTTGAGTCAGAGCATCGAGGATGAAACTCACCAAGATATCTGGATGGCTAAAACTATCTCTCTGACAGGCGAATTGAACAACATCCAATTATTCAACTTGTTTATTAAATAATTTCATAGTGAGGGATCTCTCTCGCACTCAACCAAAACAAATAGACGTCTAGACGTTTACATCTCCGTTTTTTATCGGTAAGTTAATAAAGCTCATGGCAGACACATAAGGATGAATGGGATTCATGATAGAGTTGAAACACTTACGTACCCTTACCTCGTTACGAGATACCGGGTCACTCACAGCGACAGCGACAGCTTTGCATCTAACGCAATCAGCCCTTTCTCACCAAATCAAAGATCTCGAATCTCGTATTGGCGGTCAGCTATTCTTGCGTAAAACTCGCCCAGTGAAATTTACATCTGAAGGTGAAATCTTGCTTCGACTGGCCGATGACGTTTTGCCAAAGCTTGCCAGAGCCGAGAACGAGCTCGCGAGTCTTAAAGAAGATGTGAATGGCCGCTTGCACATGGCAATCGAATGTCACTCTTGCTTTCAGTGGTTAATGCCTGCGCTTAAGGAGTATCAGATCACTTGGCCAAGCGTCACGCTCGACTTCTCGTCCGGATTTGGCTTTGAGCCTCTACCTGCATTACTCGCCGGAGAACTTGATTTAGTGATCACTTCCGACATTCAGCCACGCTCTGAAGTGCATTATGAACCGCTGTTTGATTTCGAAATGCGCTTGATCACGTCCACCAGCCATCCCCTTGCCAATAAAGAGATCATTGAGCCTGAAGATCTTGCCGATCAAACCATGCTTTCTTACCCAGTTCAGAAACAAAGATTGGATGTGGTGAAGCACTTCTTACAGCCAGCAGGTATAGAGCCAGCAAAATGGAAGCAAGCAGATAACACGCTAATGCTCGTACAAATGGTCTCAGCAGGCTTGGGCGTCGCGGCATTGCCTAACTGGGCTATTTCGGAGTTTTCACGTCAAGGGCTCATTACCAGTAAGCCGTTTGGTGATGGGTTATGGCGTCGCTTGTTTGCTGCAACACGAAACTCAGAAAAAGATAAGCGTTATTTACAAGCCTTCTTTGCCACCGCGCGCCAACAATGCAAAAGCCACCTTGACGGCATCAAGATGGCTTAAAAATTCGGAAAGCGAGACGAATTTAACGTTCGTAAGATTTGAATTGATTAGTGAGTGGGTCGTATTGATAGCCAAGCATATCAAGCTTGCCCACTAGCGATTCCACATCCATTTCGTACATGGAAACGAGCTCTTCAAAGCTGTCGCACTCTAAGCGCAGCTTTTCATTAACAATACCCAGCAAAATAATGCTGTCCCAGTTACTAACATTGCTTAAGTCCATAGCGACACTCCTCTAAGACAAGGTATTCGACCTCAATTCTGTTGAGCACATGCGTCTTGGCGCACTCTAAACGAATAGAGGCTATATCTAAAGCGTAGACTTAATCGGATGATTTGAAAGTGAGCTCGGTCTAAATCCCAAGCTCATTAAGCAGAATTCTGAGAGGATGTAAGGTCACTTAGGCTTATGCGCCAAGTAAAAATAGACCTTGAAGGCTGGTCATTGAAGCAAGAGCCAGTAATAGCGCCGCCGCCAACTGAACTTTATTCGGCGCCTTGTGAGTAAAGATATGCCAGCACCAAACGACAATGGCCATAATCAGCATCGCCAATGACGCTAAGATGTGTTGCGTCACCGAGTTTAGCGTCGCTTCATCCAATTGATACGCCGAGAATAAGGTCATCACGACCAGCAACATACCAGAAACCACGCCAGTCACAGGCAAAATACGGTGGAAAGCTTGCAGACGGCTACGTGCGATAACCAGAAGCAGTTGAGCAAATGCTGCACCTAAGAAGAAGATCATCAGCGCCATCGAAGCTGAAGCAGCCCAATGCGGTTGCTCGAACACTTGAATGCTCACATAAGCAAATGCCAAACCGTTAGCGAGGTGCAGCGCCCATAGCGGACCTTTTTCACGAGTCTTTTTAGTCTGAACTTGAGAGTAGAAATAGAAGATCGCGAACACGACCATAAACGCTTCAATACGTAGCGAAGCCACTGCCAACCAAAGAATACCAATTGATGGCAACATCTTATGCAGACGACCACGTTGACCCGGACAGATATCGCCTTTAATCAAAAGCAAAGTCAACAGCGCTTGAGCGCCAAACAGCATTGGAGGAAAAGTTAACAGCAGTTGTTGAATCATGTTGAATGCAAACTCAAAAGTCATTTTGGGGTGGCGATAATAGCAAATCGCCTACCGCCAAACCACCTAAACACAACATGGCTTTTCGTTATTACTTATGGGTAAGCATCCATTACAGTGAGGCCAAATAACTCAACACATCCTCTTGCGTCAACAAACCGCGATATTCGTTTTGCGAGTCACATAAAATCCAAGGGAACTTGGTGCCTGCTTTTACTAAAGCTTTCACTTCAGAAACCGGTAGGTTTGCATCCACTCTCTCAAGCTCTGTATTCATCACTTGGTTCACTGGTCGCTTCCAAATGCGGTTCTCTCTTTCTGATTCCAGATCCGTCCCCATCGCTGGTGTTAAATGCAAATTGACTTGTTCTTTAGTAATCAGACCAACACAACACTTTTCATTGATCACGACCAATGGTGCGTCTGGGCTAAGATTCATGTACTCAACCGCCAATGATAATGGCTCTCCAGGGTCTAAACGTCTCACATCACGATGACTCAATGAAAGTAAAGATTCATCACGTGTTGGCTTGATCGCTACCCCGTAAAATCGCTTCTTGTGACATTGAGGCTTGTCCAATAAAACCACAGGAATGGCTTGAGAAAACAAGAACCCCTGCATGTAATCGACGCCAACACTAGCAAGTACTTTTAGTTCCTCTTCTGACTCAACCCCTTCGGCAACCACTTTAACATTCAGCTTATGGGCGAGCTCAGTGATCATCTTAACGATGTTGTATTTTGTGCTGCCCTCTTCGATATTCTTCACGAACTTGCGGTCGATCTTGAGTAGATCAAACTGGCCTTTTTCGAGATAGGAAAACGAAGAATATCCCGTACCAAAGTCATCAATCGCGATCTTAATGCCCTGCCCGCGCAACTCCTCCAATGCGACAGTGTGTTCTTGGTCTTGTTCGAAATACGCGGTTTCAGTTAGTTCAATGGTAATACGGCTTGGGTCTACGCCGCTCTCTGCAATTAAGTCTAAAGAGCTTTGAAGAACTTGAAGGGAATCTAATTTGGTATTTAACGAGCGGTTGAGTGTTAAGCCAATCTCCTCACCATAGACTTTTTGAATATGAGGCAATTGCTTCAGTGCGGTTCTGCACACTACGTCGTCGAGTGCAGCGATCAACTCTAGGTCCTCCACCACTGAAATCATCTCCTGTGTGTCGTAGGTTTTGTTCTGATGGTAGAAACGCGCTAACGCCTCAAACTTCACGATTTTACCAGTGCGCGTTTCAATAATCGGTTGAAAATACACATCGACCAATTGGCTTTCAATTTGTGTTCTTAAAAACGCCTCCAAATGATGACGCTTGACCAACTCATCATGCAAGTCACTGTTGTAAAAACTAAAGTAACTTTGGTCACCTGTCGGTGCAGAGACCATCGCTTGCGCGGCATGCACCAAAGCTTGTCTTGGATTATTGGTATCGTAACCCAGTACTGATACCCCTGTTTGACCTTCCACAATAACATCATGCATGCTCGAACCCAGCTCACTTCTTAGTTCAACAAAAAAGCCTCTTAACGCAATCTGAATCAGCCTCAATGGGCTAAGCCATTGACAACGCGGCGTCTGCAAACAAACGACAAATACATCTTTGGATAATTGACCTGCTATGCTCGCGTGTCGACTACGCATCATGAAATCCGCTAAACCGAGCTGTTGCTCAAGCAAATTTTTACGCGAGAAATTAGGACGTAACGTCATGACGATGTTCAAATCTTTGTTGCCATTTTCTCGTGCTAGGTTGGCAAGCTGAGATTCGAATTCGTCACGAGGGGGAAGAAAAGCCGACCATTGTTGAGCTTGTTCTCCCGCTTTTTTCATCCAAAGCAGGGAGGCAGAGATATCCGTCGAAAAGCCAAGGAACAGTGTTCGACCAGAGGTAAAGTTAAGACGATAGATACACAAATGGTGGGCTTGATTGCTTCCGTTTGAAGCACGACTTAATAGATTGCCACTCCAGTAACCTTCTTCGCCAATCTGCTCCCAGATATCATCGTAGAAGGCTTTACTGTGATGGTCAGAGCTAAAAATGTTGGTTTTCAAGCCGACAATATCGCGATTTTCATACCCCATTTGTTGCTCAAAAGCACGGTTACAACCAAGGATTCGCGTCTCTTGATCAGCAACTAAGATACCTACGTTAGGTAAATCGAAGATGGTTTCGAGGATTTTTGCCAATTCCTCACAACCGGTGATACTCAATTGTGGAATAACATTGCCTTGAACGATGTGATCATTCAGTCGTTCAAAGCTCATGTCGACATGAACCAACATGGCCTCATTTGGCATCAAACAACAAGACAAATTGCCGTGCCCGCCATCTCGTTCAATTTGCGCTATTTTTTCCCGTGCGACATCTTGTTGGCCTAACAACATGTGTTCGAGCAAGTCGTCTAATCCGCTAATGGGTTTCTTTAAGCCGAAAGCGGCCATCATGCCCTTCTGGTCACATTCAAATTTTCGGGTCTGAATATCGTAAGACCAATCGATAACCTGAGAATGACCGGACGCTGGCTGCACTTCTCCTTGTGCAATAGACAATAGTTCACTCATTACCTAGCCCCCTATTTTTATCAGCCATTGCCTCTTTTTACTGATTACCCATGGTGTCGCCTGATTTTGCTGTAGTTTTATGATTGCAAAGTGGTCATACACAATTTGGAACGTCACGGCGTTCGGTCAGTATTCAGAGTCAAAATGACGTATGCATTAGCATGCACTTAAATAAATTATAGGAAGAGTTTTTAATAAGCACACCATTGCTTATCAATAAATTTTTACCATGAGCAAAGCCAATAACCACAAGGCTTTGAAGGACATAACGCAGTAAAAAACACCAATGCAATTGCGAGTAATTTTCATCTACGAATAAAACTTACTGAACTAAGCTTGATAAGGGAACTTGGGTATAGATACCTGATTATCAAATCGCTATAATTCGCGCTCCCTGGAACAGAGAGCAAAATATGACCAACGACATTACTCCTATTCATGAGTACAAAAAATACTGGGCTGAGTGTTTTGGTACGGCACCCTTCTTGCCGACCAGTCGCAAAGAAATGGACGCCCTAGGATGGGATAGTTGTGACATTATCATTGTCACGGGTGACGCGTATGTAGACCACCCGAGCTTTGGTATGGCGATCATTGGCCGTCTATTGGAATCTCAAGGTTTCCGTGTCGGTATCATTGCTCAACCAGAATGGCAAAACAAAGATGCTTTCATGCAACTGGGTAAGCCAAACCTGTTCTTCGGGATCACTGCGGGCAACATGGATTCCATGATCAACCGCTACACTGCTGATAAGAAGCTTCGTCACGATGATGCTTACACACCTAATAATGAAGGTGGTAAACGTCCAGATCGCGCAACGTTGGTGTACTCACAACGTTGTCGTGAAGCTTACAAAGGCACACCTATTGTTCTTGGCGGTATTGAAGCGAGTTTGCGTCGTGTCGCTCACTATGACTACTGGTCAGACAAAGTTCGCCGCTCTGTTCTGTTCGATGCAAAAGCGGACATCCTGTTATTTGGTAACGCCGAGCGTGCTCTTGTTGAAGTAGCGCACCGTTTAGCCGATGGCGAAGACATCGCCAATATGACCAATATCCGTGGTACTGCGGTTAACTTACCTGCAGAACCAGAAGGTTACACGGTTATCGATTCCTCTCGTATTGAGAAACCTCGTAAAGAAGCGTTCGTGCCTAAGAACCCATACGAAGTAGAAACTCAGTGCGACACCAAAAAAGAAGAACCAGAAGCGAAGCCAATTACGATTCGCCCATCACGTCATGATGCTGCGAACACCGCGGTGCGCTTACCTGCCTTCGAAAAACTAAACAACGACCGTATTCTGTATGCGCACGCAAGTCGTGTTATGCACCTAGAGACCAACCCGTACTCTGGCCGTGCCCTATTGCAACGTCATGGTGACCGCGAGCTTTGGGTAAACCAAGCGCCAATCCCATTGACGACAGAAGAGATGGACTTTGTATTTGGCTTGCCTTATGCGCGTGTTCCTCACCCTATGTATGGCAAAGCGAAAATTCCTGCTTACGACATGATCAAAACCTCGGTTAACATCATGCGTGGCTGTTTTGGTGGCTGTTCTTTCTGTTCGATTACCGAGCACGAAGGCCGCATCATTCAAAACCGTTCTCAAGATTCCATCATCAACGAGTTAGAAGAGATCCGCGACAAGGTTCCAGGCTTTACCGGTACGATTTCTGACTTGGGTGGCCCTACAGCAAACATGTACCGTCTTGGCTGTAGCGATCCAAAAGCGGAAGCAAACTGCCGTCGCCCTTCTTGTGTGTTCCCGGGTATCTGTAACAAACTGAATACCGACCACAAACACACCATCGATCTTTACCGCGCAGCTCGCAAAGTAAAAGGTGTTAAGAAGGTCATGATCGCATCTGGTGTACGTTACGACCTTGCAATTGAATCACCAGAATACGTGAAAGAACTTGTGACTCACCACGTAGGCGGTTACCTGAAGATTGCTCCTGAGCATACCGAGAAAGGCCCGCTGGACCTGATGATGAAGCCGGGTATGGGCACTTACGACCGCTTTAAAGAGATGTTTGAGAAGTACAGCGCGGAAGCAGGTAAAAAGCAATACCTGATCCCTTACTTCATCTCGGCGCACCCAGGCACAGAAGACGAAGACATGCTGAACTTGGCACTATGGCTGAAGAAGAACAACTTCGAGTGTGACCAAGTACAGAACTTCTACCCATCGCCAATGTGTAACGCAACGTCGATGTACTACTCAGAGACTAACCCTCTGAAGCGCGTGAAGTACAAACAACGTGAAGATGTGCCAGTGGCGAAAGGTGAACGTCAGCGTCGCCTACACAAAGCCCTACTTCGCTACCACGATCCAGCGAACTGGCCAATGATCCGCGAAGCACTGATCAACATGGGCAAGAAGCACCTGATTGGTGATAAACCAAACTGTCTGGTTCCGGCAGAAGACATTGATGCGCAAACACCAGCACAGCGTCGTAAGTCTGGTCGTCACGGTGCAAACCGTTTTGCGACCAAACACACCAAAAACCAACCGGGCTTCGGTGGTCACTTGAATAAACGCTCTGAAGGTGGTCCACGTGATGGCAAGCCATCTGGCAACCGCAACGGTTCAGGTAAAGCGCAAGGTGGTCAAAACGGCCAAGGTCGTGGCAACCAAAACGGCCAGCGCCCTAATACGGGATCACGTCCTGGTAGCAACAACCAAAGCCGCTCAAACGGTGCAGGTTCACAAGGTCAGGGTCGTCCTCAAGGACAAGGCAAACCAGCGGGTCAACGCAAACCAAAACGCCGTTAATTCAATAGAGCTTGAACAGTAAACTTGAATAGAAAAAAGGGCTTCAGAGGTTACTCTGAAGCCCTTTTGTTTTGTCTTTCGTTTGTGACTATCACTGCGATGCCATTAAAAACTGCACACTAGAAACTCCCCCCTCCGAGAAGCGCCTTTCTTGGAGCATCCGATTATCCCTTTCTATAATTAGATAGAAGTAAGCAAGCTCTTGATATCTAACCATGTAAATGAGCACAGAAATACAAATTACTGAATTGACGCAATGTTGACATAATTGATCTAAATCAATTTTACTGTGTTTCGCATAATTAAAACAGGAAATCTAAGTATGTCAAACAAGAACTATGTAACCACCTTAATGTTGTTGTGTGCCTTTGCCTCGAGTGCGAATGCGGAAAGCAAAGATGACATTGATAACATTAAAAACAAAATTGGCGATATCCAAGATAGCCTCTCTCAATCGCAAGACACCATGCAATTCGTGAGATCGGTTTCTGGGTCAACCTTTGTGCCGGAACCGAAACACAGTAAAGATATGCCTTCTTACAGTTACTTCACGATAGAGAGCTACGACATATTCAGCAGCCCTTCTGGCAAGCGTATGATTCAAGCCGTTATCACCAACAACTCAGGCGGTGGTATTAAGCTCAAATCATCTCAAATCAAAGCGTACTTTGGCGGCCAAGTATACTTATCCCCTTCTTCGATTGAGCAGGACGGTAAATTCGCTCAAGGAGAAACAAAATCGGTCACTCTGCACTTTAACCAGAATAGCGCTTCCATTCTTGGCCTGATGACCAGAAACTACTAAGTGATTTGGGGGCTATAGCTTCTCTCCAACAATCGATGGTAATAAAACTGATGCTCTAAACTTTATAATCTCTTTTTAAGCCATCAGCTTCCCCAAAAATCATCCTAGAAACCGATACTAGTGTGGCTCCAGAGGTAACTCCGGGGCCTTTTTGTTTTGTACGCAGCTCTCAACAGTCCCTATCACAAGTCACAATTAGGCTCTAAGTCCCCCTTAAGCCCTATCGTTACAAAAAATGGTATGGGCCAACCAACTTATTGGAAAAACAAACAACTTTTTGGTTAAAGCAGAATCACGAAAGAAATAACCCACTGATTTTTAGTCGTTTTATTTTGGTGCGATATTTGCCTAATGGAGTAAAACTCTTAAACATAGGCTGACGATGAGTAATCCACTTCCTCCAAAAACTTCGATGTTTTGGCACGACAACAGCTATACCCACGAAGAGGCTGTTCAGGCATTTGAAAGCGATGGCACGTTGAAATCTCTGAATACCGTTCCAACCACCGCATCCGATGATATGGCTGGCTCGCCTCCAGAGCGCAGTATGTTTTGGGAGGGAGAAACAAAAAAAATCGACCCGCCACCGCCGTCTGAACCAGAACCTCTCAATCTAAAAACCGAGAAAGAACCAACAGAGGCTTTACCGGCACACTTCATCCCTGTTCGCTACGCCATCGATCAGCTAGAAACAGAAGAAACACAACCTTTTGGTTTGCCTGACGAATGGAAAGGCCAAGGCCCAGCCAAACTCAATACCGTTGGCTACACCTTGCGTCAGCTTCGCGATGGTTGGTTGTATGTCTATGATGCAATCAACAAAAGCCTAGACGAATACGAAATCAAAGGAACGCAATTCACGCTCTACAAGCTGGGAGAATCGGAAAGCCCAGAATCCGAACAGCGTGGGACACCAGAAGGTGCAAAACCTTTCCTTACTTACGAAGACGGGAGCGTGCTGTCGATTTGTTACTCTGAACACCGCTGGACATGGAACATGTTCATGCGCGTCCTTAACAATCCGAGTAATCATATCGATCGTATGCAGACTGTTGTTCTATCTGCAAACGAGAATCAGCACAACATTGCACCAATCGATAAGTTAACTCAAGTGGCTGATATTGAATCTTCCGCCGTCGATGATGGGCGTTTTGCTGATTCTGGCATCGCCACCAAAGCTGATGAAGATGGTTCTATCTTTAAACCTGTCGCAGCCGAGGGTGATTTAACCTCTGCGATTCCAGAAGAAGAGTCAGGCTACTTCGTCGCGATAAAAGATTACGCTGCAGACATTCAAGATATGTCGCTGCATTTTGTTGGCGCTGCAAGCCCCTACCGCCTTTTCACTGACCAGTTTTCGAACCAGTGGAGCTTGATGCAGACTGCCATGCAACTGTGCATGTTTGGGGCAAGTGACGAGATAGACATGCCAGCTAGCGTTAAGCGTAACAGTGAAGAGCTGTCGTTTTATACCGACATGGCAGAATATTATGACTCATCCAGTCAACTCGATTTGGCAGAACAAAACAAAAGTTCAGTTCAATCAGGCTATCCCGCTAAATTTTCCGCTGGAGCGATTGAATCACACCAGCATACCCAAAGTGACATTGCCAAAGCAATACAGGACAAATATCGAATTTCTGCGAGTCGATTTGGTAAATACGAACAATGGATAGCGACTGAACGCTGGCGCAAGCAGCTCAACTGGAAGCAAATGCTGAGTGAAATGCAAGAGCTGTCAGAACAAAAAGAGACCATGCTAGCTCAAGTTGTCTCGGTAAAAAGCGACTTTATTGCTGTAATGGAATCTTTGACACCTCATCATCTCGAGAGAACCTTCGACCTATATAGCGAAGACACGCAGTACAGCTTGTATCAACTGCACAAGCAAGCCGTTGAGTCATTTACTCTGGTGATGCAAGAAGAAGACCGCCAATGGGCTGAAAGCCAATGGGAAAAACCAACCAGTTTACTTGCTCTCTATGCCTCTGGGTTCAGCCGAAGCTTATTTAAAGTAATAGAGAAGAATATTACTGAGGCGCAGAATGAACAGTCGATCGCCTCGGAAAATTCTGATGCTGATAATCAGTTGATGGACCAGATCTCTGCTACAAGCAACCGTGTGAGCATGTACTCTAAGATCATGGATTTTGTTTCCAACCCAAACACTGCGGAAACGGACTTTCTCAAAGATATCGCCAAAGGCTTCCAAGAGCTGGATATTATCTTTAAATCAGCAATAGGTGCGCTTGCAAAAGGAGTTTTAGAGTTTGGCGTTAGCATGACTTCACAAGCATCGATTATGCTGATGCCTGTTTTTGCTAAACCTCTGAACCGCCATAGCTATTATTTGTTTGCTGTTATAGCAGAGCATATGGCACACAATATGCCCGTAACAATAAAAGAAGGTTACGCTCTCGATTTTAAAAAATGGAAAACACGCGTAAATGATTATCTGATTAAGCTCGAAAAAAATGATGCAATCATTGCTGACTTCCAGAAAAATAACCGCAAAGCTGACTCTAAATACACAGCAGCTTTAAAAAATAAAAAGGCTATTAAGAAGGCACTCGCTGTGGCTACATTGGAGTACCCACAGCGTATTGTATTACCCGATGATCTGCCTCAAAAAACCGTCGAACTGCGAATGCGACTCGTGACTAATAAGCTCAATGATTTGAATAAACTGTTCGAGAATGCAGGTGGCCTTGGCTTTATGGCATTAGTATTTAACTGCATCGCGCTTGGTGATGCCATGAGCAGTATCCAAGATACAGAGTTAATGTCCTCAGATGAATTTTTGGATATCCAGCAAAAGTTTTTTTATACCGCCAACGCGTGGACGGGGATTCGTACGGGTAAACTGTGGAACCAAGTAAAAGGAAATGACAAGCTCAGAAAAAAATCATTTAATACGTTAAAGTCTTTAGTTTCAAATCAAGTAGAAGGCTATGAAAACCTAGCAATTGATGATCTAAAGGTCTTCAATAAATGGCTTGCTATCACAGGAGCTCTCGGAGCCCTAGCCTCGGGTATAGAAGCGTACCGTTCTTGGTTCAAAATTGATAACCTCACAGGTCAAGAGCAAATTTTCGAGCGCATCAATTTTTACTCATTATTAACGCTAACAGGTACTAGTGTAGTTCAGGTGCTTGGGGCGACGGGGGCTCTAACAACGACTTTTACCTTTGGTTGGCCGATGATGTTTGTCATAGCAGCTGCTACAGCAATTTATCTACTGAACAACTACATCAGAAACAAGAATAAATTAGATGAATACCAGAAGTGGTTAGATAATTTACCCTGGGGCTATAGCGCAAATCGATTAAGATGGAGTCGTTCTGAAGTGTTACTAGAAAGAAACGTGCACAATTCAGAAGTCGTTCAAAAAGCACTATTTGATTTGCACACTATTATGGAACAACCAACAATATATCAACAGCCGATACTGCGAGTAGCGCCTAATTCACAAACCCAATATCCAGCAGTGAAACAGGAGTTATCTGGTATTGAACTACATATTCAGCTCCCAATTAGTGCAGCAAGAAACGGAATCAAATTCAGAACAAATACTGCGGCAACTGAAGAGGAATTGATATCAGGTGTTTGGCACGCAGGAGTCGAATTGGAAACCCTGACTAGCTCGACTAACTCTTCAGATTCTCAAAGTATTTATAAGTTGAATTTACCCATCAAAGGCTCGACTGACTACTTAGCATTGGAGATAGAGTACATCCTAGACGATGAGAGCGAATTAAGCCGTAAGTACTGGTTCCAAAACAGTGCAAAACAACGTGCAACCTATACAGCAATTTCAGACAATACTAAACAAGTAGCGATCATAAGCTCATTGAACTCAAGTGTTAGTGAACTTAGCTTACAGGAGTAACCCTTTGGCCTATTTACCATTTTATATCACCCCAGAAGAGCTTGCTGCTTACCAAGAGGCACAAGAGCATGAGATTTCTTCTGGTCAAGGCTTTAAAAACTGGCAAACAAAAAATGTCGAAGAAGCTTCTAGATACATTTATTTGAAGATGACTTCGATTCCTGCGGCTATCTTCATTATTCTCTTTTTCGTACTTGCTGATTTAAACAATTTATCATCCGCACTAACTCTAGCTAGCGGGTTTTGTTTATCCACGTCAGTTATATATTTTCTTTTGAGGCTCAACTTTGTCAAAAGGTATACTTATACCTTATCTGATAAAGGCTTTGTCATTAAGTCACAAAGCACTGTACCGCGTTGGATGAACAATGCTACACAAGCTGTCGGTTGGATTGGTGCTATCGTATGTATATTAATGGTAGTACTTGTTGGCCCAATGGCGCTAGCAGGCGCAGGTGCCTTTATATTGGTTTCCTTTAAAATGCTTAAACGCCAACCAGATGAAGTAGCCGAAATTAAAGTTGGCAAACGTGAGGATTGGCTGTTCGCCTACTACAACAAAAAGCGTAAAGTGATTCGCTTCTACCACAAGTATGACGAGTGTTCCAAATGGAATCTAGAGAAGCACACCGTCTTCAGAGCTCAAACTCGTGGTTATAGCTACATATTCTTTAGCACTGTTCAAGACCTTGATGCAATGCTAGAGATTCTTTCAAACAAGTACGGCATTGAATGTATTGATTTTCCAGACCATAAAGCGTTTTTTGAAGGAAGACCTGAGCCTCGAATTGAAGATATCCCTTCTCGTAGCCTTGAATTTCCGGTAGCCGATACCTTTGACCTGAGAGCTAAAAACGCCCCACTTCCTGAATGGCGACGTATTTACAACGGCAAGTGGCAAACTGAATCAGAAATAGAACGCTTAAAAGCGGCTGGTGAACAGCAAGCTACTCCCGCTTCATAGTTCACAACAAGCATTAAAAAGGGCTCCAGAGTTAACTCTGGAGCCCTTTTGTTTTGTTTGATTTACGTGGATAGCTAACTTATTTCGCTACGTTACCTGCAACGTTTAGTGCATCCCATGTACGTGCGAATGGTGGTGCGTAGCAGAAGTCCATGTAACCTAGTTGCTGTGTGGTCATCTTCGCAGTGATAGCAACAGCGAGTGCGTTGATTCGGCCTACAGCACCCTTCTTACCCACGATTTCTCCACCAAGCAGCACATTGGTTTCTGGGTGGTAAACCAGCTTCACTTTAATGTCTTCTTGGCCTGGGTAGTAGTCAGTTTGGTTCTTATCTGAAATGGTTGAAACCTTCACTTCCAAACCGTGCTCTTTGGCAAGCAACTCAGATACGCCTGTGCATGCCAGCTCGTAGTCCAGCACTTTCAAACAAGACGAGCCCAAGAAACCACTCATGTAAGTATCTTTGCCAGCAAGTTTGTCAGCCATCATGCGCGCTTGCTTGTTCGCTGTGGTTGCCAGTGGAACATACACTGATTTGCCTAGCGCCATGTGGTGAACCACGGCACAGTCGCCAGCGGCGTAAATGTGTGCATCTTCTGTTGCGCCAAACTCATCGACTAGTAGTGCGCCGTTCGCGGCTTTTGGTAACTCGAACGCTTCTGTGTTTGGTTTGAAGCCAAGTGACATGATCACAACGTCTGCTTCAACATTGCCGTTGTCGGTTTCTACGATGTAACCGCCCTGCTCTGCGTCGCGAATGGCTGATACGCTGCAACCGGTTTTAAGCTCAGCGCCAGATTCACGAATCGCGCCTTCTACCACTTCAATCATTTCAGGGCTGAACTGACGGCTCATCACGTGTTGTTCGCGCTCAATGATGGTGACGTGTTTACCTAGTAGGTGCGCTGCATCGAACACTTCAAGGCCGATAAAGCCGCCGCCGATAACGCAAACGCGTTGTTTGTCGATGTCCTTAAGCGCTTCTTTTACTGCCAAGCCATCTTCCATGCTGGTTAGCGTGTATACGTGCTCTGGGTTGAACTCGCCAAACGATGGCACGATTGGGCGTGCGCCAGTGGCAATCACTAACATATCGTAATTGATCGTGCTTTCTTCGCCTTGGTGACGAACTTTGATCTGCTTTTCTGTGCGGTCTAGTGCCACCATTTCAGTTTCAATGCGCACGTCTAAACCAGATTTAATCGCTTGTTCTGGCGTACGAGAAATCATGCGCTCAGTGTCATCAAACATGCCACCAGCAAAGTAAGGTAAACCACACGCACCGAACGAGATGTAATCGCGCTTATCTAGCACAATCACTTCATCTGATGGCTGATTACGTTTGTATTTCGCTGCGAAACTCATACCTGCAGCGCTACCGCCTACGACAACAACTTTCATATTTATTACCTAAATAACCTGAACTCAGGAAAAACGGAGAGCACCCATGTTGGGTGCTCTTTATTAAGTTTGGAAATTACACTGCTGCTTCTTTTGTTACTGTTGCAGCCACATCTGCGTTGTATTGCTCAGTGTTTAGTGAGCCATTCTTCTTCGCGGTTAGTACACCTGACAACATTGAGCCAGAGATGTTAAGCGCGGTACGAGCCATATCGATAAGCGCTTCGATAGAAACCAGAATCGCCACAACCGTAATGTCTAGACCCATGATGGTTAGTACCGCTACTGCTGCGAACGTTGCACCGCCACCAACACCTGCGATACCGAATGAAGCAATCGCGATTACAGCAATCAGTTGTAGGATGAAGCCTAGGTCAACTGGCATGCCCATTACTTGAGCCGCCATGATAGCTAGCATTGCTGGGTAGATACCCGCACAACCGTTCTGACCGATACTGGTACCGAATGTTGCTGACATGTTTGCTGTTTCTTCGTCCACACCTAGACGTTGAGTTTGAGTTTCAACGTTTAGTGGGATTGCCGCCATGCTTGAGCGAGAACCGAAGCCAAATACGAGCACTGGCCAGATTTTCTTCATGAACTTCGCAGGAGACAGACCGAACATAGACACCATCACGAAGTGGATAGCGAACATTACACCGATTGCCACGTAGCTTGCTAGTAGGAAGCGACCCATTTCTGCTAGTGCGAACAAATCGTTTGTCATCATGAACGTGGTCATCAGAGCGAATACACCGTAAGGCGTCAGCTTCAGAATCTCACGTACCATTGAAAGTACCACTTCTTTTGCAGAGTTGATGAAATCAACGAAGTTTTGCACTTTCTCAGGCTTACGGTTTTTCACTTGCAGAATACAGTAGCCAAGGAACATACCAAACAATACCGTTGATAGCGTCGACGTACGTTGAGAGCCCGTTAGCATGTCAAAGATGTTGGTCGGGATGATAGACAGCGCCATACCTGACAAGCCGCTGCTCGCCATCGCATCTTGTGTTGCAATCAGAGAGTCACCACGTGCTTCGATAGCGCTGTTAGTGCCGATAGTGCTGACTAGCGCGTTAGCATCGATACCGAATAGGTAAATACTTGCGATGCCCACTGCCGCAGAGATAGCACAAGTGAAAAGTAGAATACCGATGATTTTTGGTGCGATACGCGATAGTGCACCACCGCCTTCTACGTTCATGATCGAAGAGATCATCGCCACAAATACTAGCGGGATTACGATCATTTGTAGAAGCTTGATGTAGCCTTTACCGAACACAGAAATCAGTTCAGCAAAACCTGCCGTTGCAACGTTGCCAACACCGAATACGAGCTGAATCGCACCGCCAAATAACAGGCCGGCAGCAAGCGCACTCAGTACGCGGAAGTTAAAGCTTTTCTTTTGTTTTTTGAAGTTCGCAAGCAATGCGTAGAACCCAAAGAACAGGATGCTTAATCCAATAAATGAAACGCTCATGAGAATCTCCTATTGATACCCATTTATGTCCGAAAATCGGTTACTTTTTGTATGCAATGGCTTCAACTTCAACCAATGCGTCTTTTGGTAGTCTTGCTGCTTCAACACAAGAGCGAGCTGGTGCGTTTTCTGTACCAAAAACCTCTGTGTAAACTTCGTTAAATGCGGCGAAGTTTTCCATATCTGATAGGAAGCATGTCGTCTTCAATACAGTGTCTAGTCCCGCACCGCTTGCTTCTAGAACCGCTTTTAAGTTTTCTAGAGACTGACGAGCTTGCTCTTTGATGCCGCCTTCAACAAACTGCATGGTTTCTAGAACCAGTGGTAGTTGGCCTGATGTGTAAACCATGTCGCCGTAAGACGTACCTTGAGAGTAAGGACCAATAGCGGCAGGTGCTTGTTCAGTGGCAATGATCTGTTTCACGATATAACTCCTAAGTTATTAGTTTTATTCTGATTTAAATTCACGGATAAACTTGTAAACCGCCTGACGGCTGATCCCAAGTTGCTCTGATACTTGTGTGGTCGTCTCTTTTAGCTCAAATACACCGTTATCAAACAAACAACGAATGATGGCTTTGTTACGACCTTTAGCGGAAACCGTCTCGTCTTGATCCACCTCTTGCATGGCTGCGCTCAGGGCCTGCTTAATCACGTCGTTCGCGTTATTGCTGAAGGTTTCACTGACCAAGGTTTGCGATACGTGACACTGTGGCATCAGCGTCTTGACGATTTCTGGGAATGGGAAAGATAAGTTCATGTTGATGCACAGCATGCCAATTGACTTTTGCTCTGGGCCAGCCAAAATGCACGTGGTCGATTTCAATAGCGAGCCATCAGCAGCATTGGTGAAATAGCTCTTCGGAGAGACTTCGCCCGTTTTCTCGAATGTGCTCCACATACGTAAGCCCAAATCGGTGATTGGCGAGCCAATTTCACGCCCGGTATGATGACCATTCACGATCTTCACGACTGAATTTTCCAAGCTTTCAAATGAATGAATAACCACTTCACAGTACGGTCCGATCAAATCGGCAATCGTGTCTGCTAAACGAAAGTAGTTGCTTAAACATTCTCTGTCTTCGTCGGTGAATCGAACTTGCTTTACACTCATCATTTCGGTTTACATTTTTGAACTCAATGACTGCAAACTACTCCTTTCGGGTGAGTTCAGCAATACAGAGTAAACTTCTGTAAACCTAAAAAATGCGCTTAAAACACCAACAAATTACGAAGAGTTGATCGAAATCACGCACAATAGTTGAACAAGATCACCAAAAACATATGAGTCAGGTTTAATTTCTTAAACCACATCAAAGTTTAAATATTTAAAATCAAAGATTGCGTTTTTGAACACTTTAATGATCTAGAACAAGTTCCAAAATCCAGTAAAAACTGCGTACGGTAATAATAAATTTGAAGCGCAACTTGATTTATAAAATCGGCGTCAATTACAGCTCTCTCAAAAAGGCATTAGATGAATAAAACATCACCATGCACACATCACTTAATTCCGTTCCATGCCTATAAGACGAAGTCATTTTCAAAAAGACGCAGCGAAAGAAGAAAAAGTTGAATTGAATAGTTTGGGTTAGTGTTATTGGCACGAACAAAAAAGCCGAGCGCATAATGCACTCGGCTTGTAAGGGAGACTCAATAAAAGAGACGATTAAGACAGCTTGAACTTACTCAGTTCGCCGTGAAGATCGCTCGCTTTTACCGTCAACTCGTTACTGATTTCTACTGATGAGGTCATCGTATCCATCACCTCTACTGCCGTGTCGTTGATGATCACAACGTTACGGTTAATCTCTTCCGATACTGAGCTTTGCTCTTCTGCTGCCGAAGCGATTTGGTTGTTCATGTCATTGATGACTTCAATCGCTTGGTTGATTTCAGACAGAGCCAAATGCGCTGCTTGAGTCTCGCCCTTAGTATCGATGGCTTGTTTTTGGCTTTGCTCCATCAGCACTACGATAGATTGCGTCTCTTGCTCTAGTCGAGCCAGCATAGCGCGGATTTCTTCTGTCGAACCTTGAGTACGATTAGCCAGATTACGAACTTCATCGGCAACGACTGCAAAGCCTCGGCCTGCCTCACCTGCGCGAGCCGCTTCAATCGCAGCGTTAAGAGCCAACAGATTGGTTTGTTCTGCAATACCACCGATCTCGCTCAGAATGCCTTGAATCGCTGTGCTGGAATCGACCAAGTTCTGTGTTTGTTGCTGCGCATCATTCACTTGCATTGCCAAGCTATCTACCGCATTTGCGGCGTTATCCATGCGTGTCATGCCGTTCAAACTGTTGCTTTGTACTTGGCTTGCCGCCGCTGCCGCTTGAACTGCTGAGTTCGCGACCTCTTGCGCAGTAGCACTCATTTCATTGATCGCGGTTGCTAGCGAGTTCACCTCATTTACTTGAGCATTCAATTGGTCACGAGAAGCTGCAGCACGTGTTTGGCCTTCTGTGGCGTTCTTATCGACTTGGTCTGCCGTTGCCATCACAGTCAGCAGCATCTCTTGCATACGTGATAGGAAGGTATTGAACCAATGCGCCAGTTGCGCGGTTTCATCTTTGCCTTTCACTTCAATACGGTAAGTCAGATCACCCTCGCCTTGTGCAGCATCTTTAAAACGTTCAACCAAGTTGTTCAGAACTTTACCAAGCGAGCTTGCAATAAATGCCATTGCAGCAATGCCTAGAAGAGCAGCGATGATCCCCGCCCAGATACCTTTTTCAAGCGCTTCTGAATTCTGGTCATCACTCCATTGTTGGTAGTCGTCGACGCTTTTTGTAAGGTGGTTGCTGGGAACCGACACCATGACTACCCATGGAGCATCGCTCGTATCGATAGCTGTGATCGCGTATTCATCACCACCAAAGGTCACCAAACCTGCGCCATCACGTTTCGCAATAGACTGAATGTTTGACCATTCTGCAGCAAGCTCTGACGACACTTTCTTACCGACCATATCGGCAGCACGGCTGTTCGCGAGCGTAATGCCTTTCCAAGACGTGATAAGGATTTTGCCTTCGCCATCAAACAAGTTATGCGCAAAACGTTCACTCTGGCTTTGCAGCTCATGCAGCGACAAATCGAAGCCTAAAGAACCGATGATTTTGCCATCCTGCTTAATGGGTTGGCTGATGGTCGTGATCAGCTCTTGTTTGCCTCTCACTGGATAGAAGTAAGGCTCCATGACAAACGTCTTGCCCGTTTCGTAAGGCATAAGGTGCCAATCATCTTTGCGCTCGCCATTGCTGTTGAGTTCTGTATTGCTAAAGCTTTCCATGGCGACCGCATCAAAGCTGTCGTGATCGTTAGGCGAGAAAAACGGCGCGAGGTAACCTTGGCTATTAAACCCATCTTCTGCGTTGAACGTCACTTGCTGTGGCCATGCTTTATCTTGCCAAACCATGTAGCCAGCAAATACGGCTTTATTCTGAGCCTCTAGCGCGGCAGTAAACTGTTTAACAATAAGGTCTGCGCTTGCGTTACGTTCTGCGCTTAACTCAATAATAGAGCGCGCTTGCTTTAGATTTGCCAAAACAGGATCAAGCTGGTTAGCGATATTCAAACCTTGCTGAATCGCAGTATTTTGCAGATCTGTGTTGGTCGCATCGGTCAATTGCGCTTTCACTTTTTCGTTAATTTGCTTGTTCACATCCGTGAAAGCGTTGGTGGTCATGCCCATTGCAATCAACAAAGTGAAAGCCATTGCTCCACCCGCACTCACTGCAATTCGCGTACGTATACTGTTAAACATATTAGCCTCTATGACTGATGATAAATTGGCGTTAGCTTTTGAAATTTCGTGGATTTTAAACAACAGAAGTGAATAGAAGACGCCAAAATATGAACAGAAAGAGAACAGATAGATCTGCATTATTAACAGAGTTACGGCGGAGGGCGGTTTTATATTTTCGAAGTATGAGCTGCACAATAAATAAAGTACATCAGAAGAAAGCCTAAGCTCTTGTATTTATAGAACTTAACCCTTAATAATAAAATGGTTTTTATATGAAAATAGAGAGATATCAGAGCGCATGAATAGAGAGAGATAGATTACTCAATACGTGATATGGATCACACTTAAATTTCACCCATCTCCCTGTTTTAAATGGAATTATCGTCACTCTCGACAACTCCACCCTACTTACCCTTGGCGAAACACCCATTTTGCACTGAGTAAATAGTTACTCACCATGCCTGCCAATATGCCTAAGATCAAAGCCAAATAGACTATCAACCCTTGCGTCCCTAACGCGAGCGTTACGCCTTTGAACACAATAAAGTTCGGCAAAGCACTGATACAGGCACTCGCCATAAATTTTTGCCATTGAGCGAAAGGGTTGGTTTTTTCTGCTTGAGAGAAAGTTAGCCAGCGATTGCCAAGCCACGTCGTGGTTGCCGCAAACAAAAATGCTATCCCACGAGCCAGCATCAGATCCAGACCAAACCTATGGAACAACACAGAAAAGATAAGGGTGTCGATCATAAAGCCGACACCACCTACTAGAGCAAACCTTGTTAACGAAGCAAACCTTTCCAGCGAAGCAAATTTTGGTAATTTGCGCATTCCGTTATCCAACCACACAGGTGTAGAGTGAGCGTTTCGATTTTGCTGTGAACTCGTTGGTACAACTCAACGCATTTTCATGAATCATGCTATCCACTTGCTGCGATTTACCAATCAGGTGGAATTTCTTCAGATTGTTTAAGTCATTCTTATCTTCAAGCTTTTTCGCCTGACCATGACTATAGAACTGGCCTGAGAACGGGCGCTTACCAATGTAGAAGACCGGAGCATTGTCATTAATTTGTGCGAAGATTATGCGGTCGCTGCGGCTGTCTGCTTTACCCATATTCAAAACCAACATCGCAATCATAAGCAGGGCTGGCAACACCGCTGCCGTTCCGGTCAGCCATTTGAAATCGTGTTTATCTACCAGCATCGCAATCAAGATCCCCAATGCAGGCACACCCGGTAGCACGTAAGCAGGCAAAATATTCCCAGCCATGGTGAACAAGATCATTGGAGAAATCAGCCAACACATCAGGAAGCTAAATAAACCTTGATGATCGGTTTCAATGGCTTTGAGCACCTTACGACGTTTCCAAGCCAAGATAGGTAATACAATTGACCAAGGCGCAGCCGATTGCAGCCAGAATACCCAGATCATCCCACGTGGTTGATCATGAGCAGAGCCATACAGGTCCCCTTCCCAACCGCTGACAACAAAACGCTTAAAGTGCTCGCCAACAATGAAGTAATCAATAAATCCAGGCGTCGCCATTTCAGCCATGATGTACCAAGGCAGAGCAATCGCCAGCATGAGCACCAACCCCGATACAATTGGAAAACGCTGCCACAGGGCTTTGAAGGCACCGAAGAAACCATGCTGAATCACGAGCCAAGGAAACACTGCGATGCCCATGATCACGATCGCCACTGGGCCTTTTGCTAACAGCCCGCAAGCCAAGCCAAAGAAACCGAGATAACCCCACAATCGGCTGTGTTTGTCTTTGCCAAGCCAGCAGTAGTAAAAGCCGACCATCGCCATCGTCATTGCCAACGTCAGTGCCATGTCTGTCATCACCGCACCCGCCGCAATTGAAAAGATGCCACACGTCGCCAGTACCAACGCTGCGATGACTGCATTAAAGCCAGCGCGATGCGCCATGAAAGCAACAAAAACAATCGTCGCAACACCCGCTAACCAATGAGGCGCGCGCACTGCAAATTCATTCAATCCAAACAGCTCAATGCCATAAGCACTCATCCACGTGAACAGGGGTGGCTTCCCCCAGAAAGGCACGCCGTAATCAAACTGTGGGGTAAGCCAATTGCCGGTTTCCACCATTAAGCGCGCCATTTCGCCGTAGCGGGCTTCCGTGGTGTCCATCAAAGGGTAAGCGGCAAGTGAAATAAGACGGAGTAAAAGAGCAAACGCCAACAACAACCACAAATGGGTTTTATTAATACTCATGATTACGCGGTTTCTCCCAGTTTAAACTTCATGGTTTGGATGGATTGATGTTTTGCAGGCTGCTCGTAAACAGACTGAACAAGATAAAGAGGACGTTGCTTGGTCTCGACAAAAATGCGGCCAATGTATTCGCCCAAAAGGCCAATCGACAGCAGTTGCACACCGCCCAAGGCAAGTTGGACGACCATCATGGATGGGTAGCCAGTGACAGGCTCACCAAACACTACGGTTTTAATCACAATGAATGCGCCATAGATAAAGGCACTGAACGCCACTAACGCACCGGCAAGTGTCGCTAAGCGCAAAGGACGAATGGAAAACGAGGTAATACCGTCCATTGCAAGGCCAATCAGCTTGAGGTAGTTCCATTTGGTTTCACCACAGAAACGAGCGTCACGCTCAAACTGAACCGTCACTTGCTTGAAACCCGGCCAAGAGAAAATGCCTTTCATGTATCGGTTACGCTCTGGTAGCGCATTGATGTGTTTGACCACTTTTGCGCTCAGTAGACGGAAATCGCCAACATTCTCTGGCACCTCCAATTTCGCCATGCTGTTAAGAACTTTGTAAAAGCAAGCGGCCGAAAAGCGTTTGAACCAGGTTTCACCATGGCGCTCGCTGCGCTGCATGTTCACCACGTCATACCCTTCACGCCATTTTGATACCATTTGCGGGATCAACTCCGGCGGGTCTTGCAAGTCAGCATCAATCACGATCACCGCTTCACCTTGGCAGTGTTCCAGGCCCGCACTCATGGCGGACTCTTTGCCGAAGTTACGGCTTAGTGCAATACAACGAACGTCGCTAGAAGATTGAGAAAAGTTTTGCGCGATCATTAGGCTGTCATCTTTGCTGCCGTCGTCCACATAGACGATTTCGCAGCGTTCTGGCATTTCATCCAAAACGGCAGCTAAACGACGATGAAATTCAGGCAAGACTTCTTGCTCGTTAAAGAATGGCACCACAACAGACAAAACTGTTTTAGGCTCAGTGTGTTGGCTCACCTTTGAAAAGGTTGCAGCGTGAATGTTGAAGGTTGACATGCTACTCTTCCACTAAATCCGATGAATGAATCCAGTCTACAAACATCAATGTGAAAGAGATGTTGTTGACATCTTTTTCACGTTCTTAGTGAATAATGTTCGGTTAAGACGAAGTCTTATTTTCGAAAACCCGCCCACTTGGAGAGAAATACATGAAACGCGTACTTTTAGTCGAAGATAATCGAGAAATCGCAGGCATGCTGTTCGATTATTTTGAGTGTGCAGGTATGGAACTCGATTATGCAGACAACGGCGAACTCGGCCTGAAACTGGCGATGGAAAACACCTTCGACATCATCTTGCTCGATCTCATGCTGCCACGCATGGATGGCCTGACCATGTGTAATAAACTTCGCGACGCGGGCAACAACACACCGGTACTTATGCTCACTGCACTCGATAGCCGCGACGATATGCTCAAAGGCTTCCAACACGGTGCCGATGATTACCTGACTAAACCCTTCGATCTGGATATTCTTGAAGCGCGCATGATGGCACTGATCCGCCGTTACCGTGGCACTGTCGCGTCGAGTAAGTTGGAATACGGTGAAGTGTCTATCGACCAAAAAACGCGTAAAGCTTACCGCCAAGATAAACTGCTGGCGCTAAACCCAACCACTTACACCATTCTGGAAATGCTTGTAAAAAGCGCGCCAGATGTGGTGACACGCGAAGAAATCGCCTTCCAACTGTGGCAAGAGAACGAGCCGAACAATGACGTTCTGCGCAGCCACATTTACCAACTTCGTAACCAACTTGATAAGCCATTTGAACAACATGTTCTGATCACCGTGCCGAAAGTTGGCTTCCGCTTGGAGACAAGTGCATGATCAATCGCTTACTTGCTAGCACGCAAAGCACACAAAGTATGACAGGGCGACTCGCTCTGTTTTTCTCTTTTGTGTCGGTCGTGATTGGCATCTTCTGCTTTTTGTTGATTACTGGCTCCCTGCTTTGGTCTGAAGACCGCGTGGGCGAGCGTCGTATTATGGTCGACAAAAAAGAAGCGATTGAACACTTCCAGTCCCACCCAGAGCAAGGCAGTATTCAGCTTGACCTGCTCACCACCGCATACAACGACATCTCATTGGTTGCCGAGCGCTACCAAAAATACCTAATAGGTCAAAAGCACTTTCTTGATGAAGTAGAAGACGGTGAATACTCGCGCATGGTTTACATGAGCACTTACACCTACAAAGGCGTTGAACATCCCGTGATTCTGGTTTCCTTGATTGATGAAATCGAGATCACCTCAGAGGAATTCATTCTCGTCGTCGCTATGGTGCTGTCCATTGTCGCCGTGCTGGTGTTCCTGTTTGGTAGCCTCCTGCTGCGCTTATCACAACGCTTGATTGAACCCGTCAATGCACTTAAAACTCAACTCGACCATCATCAAGGCGATGCTACGCAGACTTTTAGCGTGCCAGAGGGATCAGCCAAAGAGTTCCAAACCCTCGCGGATGAGTTGAATGAGTATCGCCACAAAATCAACCAAGTCATCAAGCGTGAGCAAGCCTTTGCACGATACGCAAGCCATGAACTGCGTACACCATTAACCGTGATGAAAGGCTCAAGCAGCTTACTCGCGAGAAGTGCAAACACGGATTTCCAGACCCGCCAAGTGAACCGAATTCAGGATGCAACGCAGCAGATGTCGACCATGGTGGATGCCCTACTCGGCTTAGTGCGTTACGAGCGTAATGCAGATGATTCACCAGTGCGCAGCATCACCGAAGAAGAACTCAACCAAATCATCTTCCAAAGCCAAGCTCAGGCGGATGAGAAAGCACTCAACTTTAATGTACAGATAGACGGCAACCCAAGAACGCGCGCGACCAATGCCGTGCTAACCATTATTCTTGGCAACCTGATTCGCAACGGCATCGCCGCGACACCATCGGGATCAATTCATATCAATATGGATGAGAACACCATCTCGGTGCGTGATGAAGGCGAAGGCTTTTCGACCATTCCGCACTCTGATGGGCACGGATTAGGTTTGATGATTGTGGACGATTTGTGCCAACGCTATGGCTGGCAATTTAAGATTGGCACACACCCAGAAGGTGGTTGTGAGGCAGTAATTGATCTTGCGTCAGAGCATCAAGAGGCTTGCTCAGAGTAACTTCCCCAGCGCCTAATTCAATTGAGAGGTATCTACTTTGCTCAGTCTCAAAACGAGCAATTCGATACCTCTTTTTGATTCAATTGAATGAAACCTTATGCCGCAAGCGATGCTAGTCGATTGAATGCTTGCGATGCCGATTCCGACGCTTCACACACAGAAAACATATCTTCGATAAAGTACTTCAACGCTCTCGATTCAATGGTTCTGATTGCCGCTTGCTGCTCGTCCGATAAGTAACCGTAAATGCTCGCCGCACCAAAGTCGCCGAAGATCATCTCACCTTGCTCATTCACCAAAGTATTGTGCGCATACAAATCGCCATGGCAAACCTTGTTGTCGTGCAGGTGATTAAACACGTCCACCATCTGCTCCACAATAGAATTCACTTGCTCGACCGTCAGCGTAAACCCTTGTGGGAATGTATCTCGGGTGCAAGTTTCCAGTGTTGGCGGTAAACCCAAGTTGTAGTAGCTGTTTGGGATCAGCTCCATCACCAAAGCAAGCTCATTACCGTCATCCACTTGCGCGATGGATTTCACCAAGTTGTTGTGATGCCCGGCTTGTAAACATGCTTCAAGTTCATCATGTGGGTAACCGTCACTGGTCACTTCGCCCTTGAACACTTTCACCGCCACTTCGTTCGGGAAGTCATATTGAGCGTCAGTCCAGTTAGCATGAGAAATCACACCACTCGCACCTTGGCCAAGAACATGATTAAGTGAGTAACTGTTTGTCGTCACTTTCGGCACACTGTCTAACGAAGATGGGTGTTTGCAGAATGGGTTACCTGCGAAAGCAAACCATGCCAATTTAGGCAGCTTCATCAACACATCCGGGAAGTGCTCTAACTGGTTCGCAGAGAGGCGAATCAATTCTAAATTGACCAAGTTTTCCATGCTGTTTGGCAGTTGTTTGATGCGATTGCCCGCCAATGCAAGCTTTCTTAGGCGCGGTCTTTCACCCAGACTGTTTGGAAGAACTTCAATCTCATTGTCGGTCAGAATCAACCAACGTAACTGAGTTGGTAATGAGGCTTCACTCACCACTTTAATCTTGTTGGTTTTAAACCCAACCATCTCAAGGTTTGGCAATTTACCCAAGACCTCTGGCAGATGGATGAACTGGTTGTTGGAAGCAAAGATGATTTTTAGCTTGGTCAGCTGTTCCAGCTCTGGTGGTAAATCTGACAGTGCGTTGCCAGATAAATCTAACACTTCAAGCGTTTCTGCAAGCTCTAAGATTTCCATAGGAAACTCAGTTAGCCCTTCCGCCAACTTCAGTTGTTTCGTTCCTACTAATTGTCCTGTTTTTAATTGTTCTAGAGTTTGCAAAACCAAGCCTTCTGATTGAGTTGAAATAAGCGGCGTAGTGTACGTGGCTTGAAGCAGAAAGGCGAGCCGTGGAATTGAATCCCCTGAAACCAAAGCGGCAAAACATCAGGAATAACCGAAATGGATGTACTGAAACCCAGACTTTTTATCTGGGTTTAATGGCGTTACACTACGCGCCCTTTTTAACGGCAAGGTCGCGTGGTTGGACACGTCAGCAGTAGCATGAAACTCTCTGAAAGCCCGATAACTCAACATAACTTCAACGGTCATACGTTTTTCCTTAAGCGTGATGACATGCTGCATTCTCACTTTTCTGGGAACAAAGCACGTAAGTTTATGGCATTGATGGAAACGCAGAACAGCGACATCAAAACCCTCATCAGTTATGGCTCTGCTCAATCCAACGCGATGTACTCGCTTGCCGCTCTGGCGCAAATCAAAGGCTGGAACTTCGAGTTCTACGTTCAACATATTCCGTCTTGGCTTAAAGATTCCCCTATCGGCAACTATCGTGGTGCGCTTGATTTGGGTATGAGTATCACGGCGATGCAGGACATTGAATCCGATTTGCATCCAACCGAATACATCGAACAGGTTCGTGGCTTGGACGACACGACCTTGGTGGTTCCAGAAGGCGGTAAAGCAAAAATTGCCGAAGCTGGAGTAAAGCAATTAGCGCGCGAGCTGCTTGATTGGACTCGCCTTGAAGGCAAAAAACAGTTTGTTGTGGCACTACCATCAGGAACCGGAACCACTGCGCTTTACTTAAGTAAACATTTGAAGCCACACGGAATCGAGGTTGTTACCTGTGCTTGTGTCGGTGATGCTCAATACCTCACTGAACAATTCAACACGCTAGAAACAGACAATCACCCAACCATTTTGTCGGTACGCGATAAGCACCATTTCGGTCGTTTATACCAAAGCGATTACGAGACGTGGAATGCACTCTACGATCAAACCAACCTAGAATTCGATCTACTGTATGACCCTTACATGTGGCAATGCTTACAGCCGTGGTTGGCAGAAAATGAAGATAAGACGTTGATTTACATCCATCAAGGCGGGTTGCTTGGCAATGAATCCATGTTGCCGAGATACCAAAGAGAGTTTGAGTAAGCTTATTGGTTCTTCCAATAGATCACGGCGCTGGTTAATGGTTATGATTGGCTATCGGTTATTAACTATCAGCTCTTAACTGCTGGTTATTAAGCTTTTGTCATTAATAACCAGTAATTAGCGCTTCACGCTTTCCTAAAATAAACCATCAATATATCTACCCACCCTTCGCATTAATATTATTTATTGCACCATCCTCTCGTTTTAATAAACATTATTATCACTAAATCCCTTACCCTGCGTGACTTTCGTTCTGACTATAGATTTAGTAACTAAGCAAAAAGAATTGGTTGTTTTGTCTATAGTGCGTTCTTTTATTTGCCGCTAAGCTATCACCAATTAAATCCAAGAGGCGATATTAATGAAGCGTCCAACATCAACACGTGTGAGGGGAGCTGGCTACTCGCCACTTATCGAATCCACGCCAACTACGTCAAACAAACATTCAACTGCTAGCCGTCATTCGAACACAAGTCACCAATCCAGTTCACAGAACAGTGCGCCAGCAAGCTACAGCTCGTCAGTCCACGACTATCAATCTCAGGCTGAGGCGGAATTCGAATGTCGAATTAAGATCCATGCGCCAAAAGACGATTTAAATACACTTCGACCGGGTGTTTTTTCTCTGGCAAAAACGGCAAAAGAACCGCTTATTAAACGCTGGGAAAAATTAGAGAAAACCCAACCGTCGCCCAGTACCGTATTATCAGCAGCATGTTTCGAAGCCGAAGACAAAACCCTTTTACACGAACTTTTTCAAGACGTCGGCTTACAACAAAAATACACTGTCACGCCAAAACCGATCGGCAGTGAATATACCAATGCTGAATTCATTCCTTTTATTCCTGCCGTCGAAACCAAAGGTCTACTGGGTTGGGCAGCGCAAGGCTTTTACTATTATTTCCATGATGGAAAGTTAATGCATGAAATGGCGATTCTTGGTAACGACAAGTTTTCTTGGCAAATGACCACTTCCAACGCCCATGGCATTACAGAAATACTGGCCAGCTCCAAAACATTCAACACCGTACTGTTACCGGTCGCAATCGAGGGTAAGAAAGCCGCACCCCAGCATATTTTCTACCGCCAAGAGAAGCTCACCAATGAACAGCTTGCTGAGATTAACCCAACTTGGTTGGAGCAAAATGCCACGCTCATTGATATCGCTGCGTTTAAAGCGATTGTGAAACAGTCTTTGTTACCAAGAGAAAGTACGACGACACAATCGAACAACGAAACAAGCAAAGCGAAGACCCATAAAGTCAGTACCAACGACGATGGGACGCCGGAACTATGGACAGATATTGCGCCTCAATATGGGTTGTCTGCAAAAGCATTACTCAAGCTTAATCCAAGCTATGAAAGCGATCCTATCGCACTCAAAGTTGGTGATGTATTAAATGTCAGTGTGGCTCAACAACCACAAAAAGCGACCAATGCTGAACAAACCTGTCCTCAAGAGACCTTTGTGGTTGGCCAAGCCTACCCGCTCGGAGACGTTTGGGGAAAGTACGCAAAACGCGATGTGTGGGGAGAGTATTCCGACTTAACGCAACCCTCTTCAGTGATCAATATATTTAACCACGCAGGATTGTCACAAAACACGCCGGTATTGAATGTGCAAAAAATTGAAAGCCGCGTATTGCGAGTGGCCGTATCTTTCGTCGAAGACGACATACAGTTGACGCACATAACCAGCCTATCTTCGGTCTAGTTTTTATGGCTTGCTGATCGACAAGGCAAATCAAGATGCCACTTGAGGGAGAGTCTCCCTCATCACTCATATTCAAAATAAGTGAACACACTCATGTACGGTGAAACGAACACTTCGGCGGCTTCCTCAAGCCAAGCGAAAAAAAGAAAGAATGATGCCTCCAACACTGCGCAAGGAGGTTCAGCAGCTAAGCGCTCGCGCGAGGATCAGACAAAAGAAAACGCCGATAAATGGGAAACGTTTCAACGAGATTGGCAAAACCACGTTGAAGAGAACAATCTCACTATCGCAGACAAACCCGCTGAAGCGCTGATACGCTTTAATTACCGCTACGTGGTTAACGACAACACAGGTGCGCTCAAGTATGAACCTGTCAGTGTCGATCAGGTTTTGAATAACTATCGCGAACTGGAGCGTGTTTACTACCGCCGACAAATCCACGATCCAAGTCCAGTGCAGACTCGACAACAAAGCCAACAATCAACGACACCAAGCGCCTCTCATTTTGAAGTAAGACTAGAGCCGCAATCCACCACAGGCACAGCTTTAATCGTTCCCTCCATCGGTATGCCGAAAGAGTTTAAGATCAAAGAAAAACTGGAAGAGTTATATTGGTACACAGAAGGCAGCGACAGACCCGTGTACTTGTTTGTGCACCAAAGCGAGCTGAACTTATATCACGACCAAATGGGGACACTACTTCAAGCTGCTGGCATAGGTTTGGTTGGATGGGCGTTCGAATCTGGCACCGTTGGTTTTGGTGCAACAAGAAAAGCCGTCGTCGATTTTTGCAAACTCAAGCAACTCAAAAAAGTCACCATGATGGACTGCAATGTGTTGATGTCTGAAATGGATCTTATCTCCGCAGCGGAAGAAGCCACATCGGAAGTAAAAGATGACACCACCTTGTACATCTCACTTGGTGTGACAAGTGGAGACACCTACGAAAAAGGCTCAAAAGCACCGAAAGGGTTGCTTAACGAGGGGGCTGTAAAAGGCCGACCAATCGAGCAGTTCACCATGCTCAACCGCAATGTATTGTTTGACCCTGCGTTTGTCTCTTCTTCCGAAGACATTGATGCGTCTAACGACATGAAGTTCTTCAACAGCATTAATCAGCAAAAGTCGATTGCTCTAAAAGACTTAAAGCTGCACCAAAAACTCAAGGATGAATTGGCGAGTCAGTACCCGAGAATCAACAAGCTCCGTTTAAGCCCAACATCTCAGGTTTACAACGAGCGGTTCACAGCGCATCTGACTCAAATTGCTCAGAAAGAGCAGAACATGGTGATTGAAGTCAAAACCGGAACCGACTCAAACACGCAAAAGCACAAAGTGACGGTGAAGGCGCTCAGTGAGTTTATTGCAACAAAGCTTGGGAAAGATGCCCTTCGCATTCAATCTCTGATCATTGAAAAGATGCTGGTGAAGTACAAAGACATGAGCATGAACTCGGGCTATCAATATGAAGCGGAAGGGCTGGAAGAAACACAAGCGGCGCTGTCCTCTAACAAGCGATCATCGAATAAGAACAGGGATGCCTAAGTCAGCACAAGAGGCCGATTTCCCTTGGTAAGCTGTTTAAAAAATCAGGTTACCAAGGGAGGAGATTTTAAAGTTCGAGGTTAAGCATTCAATTCCAACTGCCAATACCCGACAGATTTCTTCTCGCCGAACTTGAGCCCGATATTAGGAAACTCCCCTACCTTCTTGAAACCCAGTCTCTCATGCAATCGGATACTCGATTCGTTAGGCAACGTAATCACACCAATCACGTTCTTAATCTGTTTCTCTTTCAGGTTATCGAGCAAGTGTGAATACAAAGTGCTGCCAATGCCTTTGCTGGTGATGCCCTGCTTCACGTAGATAGAAGGTTCTACGGTAAAGCGATACGCAGAGCGCGGCTTCCATCGATTGGCATAAGCGTACCCCAATACTTGGCCGTCAACCTCGGCCACCAACCAAGGTAAACCTAAACTCAGTACCTCTTCTATTCGTTGCTGCATCACCTCGACGGAAATCGGTTCTTCTTCAAAAGAAATCGACGTGGACTCCACATAGTAATTATATATTTCAACAATTTGAGCTGAATCCGTGTCTTTAACTTCTCTAATTTCCATTCGTCATCCTTAATCCCTAACAAATACCCCCAAGTGAGGCAGGAACGAAACTCCATTGCCCTTTCTCCGGCTTTAAAGCTTTTCTACAGTCGCTTTTCCATGAGTAAAAGATCCCAAACCTCGTTATCAAAACAACGGGTTCCTGATTCATGAGAAGTCACTTTGAAACCAAGCGACTCGTAGCAGTTCTTCGCGACAGTATTACGCTCAAATACCGCCAACGACAAGACTTGAGCATGATGCTGAGTTTGAGACAGTTCGATGAGCTTCGTGAGCATGACCTTTGAAATCCCTTGCCCCCGAAAAGCGTTGGCAATGAACACACGACAAATACGAAAGTGTGAATCTGAAACTTTGAACAGCTCAACATACCCCGCCTTCTTTCCGTCGCAAATAAGGATAAACGGGAAGACTTCAGGTTTGGAGCAATGAGCAGTGATTTGTTCATCATCCAGAGGGAAATGAAAGTTTGGGCCTCCCCACTGGTAGTTCAATTTGTCTGAATCAATCCAGCGAATGAGTGCCTCGTAATCTTCCTTTTCAAATGCTCTCAGTTCCATCTTTGTCTCTGCCATGTTTCACCGTAACAATTGTCTACGGCTGAGATTGTGCTATTTAATGAGCCCTAAGATCTCTTTAAACTCCGGTGCTCGGCAGTCTTCTACCATTTCATACAAACACATTTCGACGCCCGTTAGACCAACGCCATTCGCGGTCAGCTTTGCAAGCGCTAACGCTTTGTTCGCTGGCGTTCGGGAAGAGACACAATCGGTCACCAATTCCACCCGATAACCCATTTGACGCAGCGACACCGCGGTTTGATAGACACAAATGTGCGCTTCGATACCACAAACTAGCCAAGTGTCGACTTTGGCGTTTTCTACCGCGAGTTTGAATGTCGGCTCTTTACAACCATCAAAGGTGTACTTGGCGATGGGTAAGTGATCTTTCGCGAGCACTTCACGAATCGGCTCAACCGTTGGCCCTAAGCGATCTGGATTTTGTTCCAACCAAACAATCGGCAAGTTGAGTGCTTTTGCGCCTTTGACTAGCTTGGTGGTGCTTTCAATCAGTGCTTCGCTTTCGTGCATGAGCGTTGCCAGCTTACCTTGCACATCGACAACAATCAGTCCGGTGGTGTTTTTCGATAACATTCTCATCTCCTATGAGCCGCTCGAACATCATTATGCCCAAGCATTGAATAAGATGAATGTACCAGAAGCCTTGCTTATTCAGATGAGCAAATTCGCAAAATTATTGCCCGCTCACGCTATTTGAATTTTTCCCTAAATAGATCAATCAACACTTTCACTTTGTTAGGCAAAAACAGGTTAGAAGGATAGATCAAAGTCAGGTGCTGCTTAGGATGGGTAAACTCAGGCAGCACTTCCACCAACATGCCATCTTCCAATGCTGGTTTAGAGTGCACTTGAGGGATAAACGCAATGCCGTTGCCGCTCATTGCCATCAAACGCAACAAATTCAAATCATCAGACCGCACTGCGACGTGCAATTCTGGGTCGAGCAAATTCGCGTTATAACGGTTGGTCAGCAGTCGGTGGTGTTTAAGATCATCGATTTTTTTTAGTGGTGGATGTGAATCAAGGTAAGCTTGTGAGGCAACAAAATGACTGCGGTAAGGAAGCAAACTGAACTGGACGTAACTGTCGTCGGAGACTTTTGAAACACTCGGCAGTAACTGAAGATCGAACGCCTGGCGCTTGAGATCCACACTCTCTTGGTGGTTCTCAATCTCTACCGACATTTCGGGATAGCGTGTTGTGTATTCGTTGATAATGGAGTTAAACGCCGCAGAACTCATCAGCGCAGAGGGAATCGCCATCCGCACTTTACCCGTCAGCTCTTGCTGATATTCGTGCATCACATTCAAGCCTTGCTGGATATGCTCAATGGGTTGTCCCACCAGCTCAAATAAACGCTTGCCGTGCTCGGTCAACTCAATGGTTCGCGTGGTTCTAATCAGCAATTGGCAGCCTAACGCTTTTTCCAACTCCTGTAGTCTGCGGCTCACTTTGGAGCGCTGTAACTGGTTAGCTTCTGCGGCAGCACTGATGCCTCCGTGTACAACGGTTTGGCTAAACAGGTGAAGATCATCAAAACTTACGTTCATTGTCCTACTTTTAGGTCATTCATGCACTTAATGTCATTCTACTGAACTGTGACCAACTTCTCTATAATCGCCTGTCTTATTTGCTTGTTAGCGCCATAAATTCAGGTATCTCTTATGACAGCGGATCATAAATTCAAACACTGGATGCGAACACTTATTGTCCTGTTCATTGTACTCTTTTTCTACATCATCATTGCTGACCGTCACGCGCCAATCACCACCGAAGGGCGAGTTCAAGGTTACGTGGTTCAAGTTGCGCCAGAAGTCTCTGGCAAAGTGACCGACGTGCTTATCGACAACAACCAGTCGGTACACAAAGGCGATGTGCTATTCAAAATCGATGACCGCAAATACAAAATTGCCCTAGAGCAAGCGGAGTTGTCATTGCAATCGGCTTACGAGAAAGAAGCCACTCTTTACTCCCAACGCGAAGCGGCATTGGCAAACATTGCGCGAGCAGAAGCGACCTACAATAACGCACACCGTGAATACTCACGTTTGCAAAAGCTGTCAAAACAGAAAGTGATTTCTCAATCCACGTTGGACAACGCGTTCGCACAAAACCAAGTATCGCGAGCTGCTCTCAAAGCAGAACAACAAAACTTGAAAGTGATTGAAGCGCAACTTGGCGATAAAAAAGGCCAAAGCACAGCAGTTCGAATTGCGAAAAACGGCATTGAGAAAGCACAGTTAGACCTAACCAACACCGCAGTTCTTGCTCCAAGTGACGGCGTGGTAACGAACCTGCAATTGGAAGTCGGCACCATGGCAAACACCAACATGCCATTGCTCACGTTTGTCCCAACAGGCTCAATGTGGGTAGCTGCGGATTTCCGTGAGAAGTCTGTGGCGGGAGTAAGCAAAGACTACCACGCAATGGTGGCATTCGATGCAAATCCAGGTTCTGTATACGACTTCGAATTATCGAGCCGAGATTACGGTGTCGCGGCCGCACAACAAACTCCGAACGGCGCACTGACCAAGGTCGAAGTGAATAACCGTTGGGTACGTGATGCGCAGCGCACTCGCGTGAACCTTACCAGCGAAGAAGCCTTGCCTTCCTCTCTATTCGTAGGTTCTCGTGCCACTATCGTCCTTTACCCAGATAACAGTCCTTTCTGGGCAATGATGGCACAAGTTCAAATCTACCTTGCTAGCTGGTTCCACTTTATCTACTAGGCGGCTGCGATGAAAACCTTACGCATTTGGTTCGGCTGCTCAATGGGTTTGGCGTTGAGCATGATCTTTGGTTGGTCTTACGGCTTCTTTGCCGTCATGCTGCCACTGTTTGTGCTCGGCCGTATGGACCACTTCAGTCTACCACTGGTATTGATGGTGCTGTTCTCGGCAGTTTGGACTACGGTTCAAGCCACCTTTATTCTCGAATACTTACAGTTCCATCCCACTCTGATGTTCGCGGCAGTCGGCATTATGATGCTGTTTAAATGCATCGCGATGATGAACCCAAAAACCTACTTGTTTGGTTACATGGGACTGTTGGTTGGCTCGATCGTGCTCAACTTCGCGAGCTACGACTTCATGGATATCGAAGAGTTCAACGTCAACCTTTGGGTGATTTCGTTCAGTAATATTTTCGTCTGTGCCCTCGCCTATTGGCTATTCCCTGAGCCAGAATCGAAGATCTTGCAAACAGAAATGACTACGCCAGTAAAAAGCGACATCGACTACATCAGCCAAGTCGCTATGGGTTGGGTGGTAGCGATGGCTGCGTTTTTGGTGTTCCAAATAGGTGATTTGTACGACTCACTTTCGGCGCAGGCTTCGATCCTCATAATCCTAACGCCAATGACACTCGCAGGCTCAATGGCCATGGCGAAAATCCGTATCATCGGCACAGCACTGGGTTGTATTGCGGGTATGGCGGTGCAGTTAATCTTGGGCAGTTGGTTTGGTCATGGGTTGCTGTTCTGGCTAGCGTTTACTATCGCTATGGGGCCATTCTGTTTGTGGCTAACGAAAGGACAAGTCAAAGCCGCCATTGCGTTCTCGGCGATGTCTGCTCTATCTGTTCCACTGACCACGTCATTAGTGCCTGAGCAGAAAGACGCGTTCTTCTCCATCTTGTACCGATTCAGTTCGATATTCGTAGCAGTGCTACTGACCGCAATGGTGATGTGGGTAGTACACCACTGGATTCGCGTGATGTTGTTGAAGCATCCAGAGATGAAGAATGTGGAATTGAATTAACGGGAAACGGGAAACGGGAAACGGGAAACGGGAAACGAAGTATGCCGCTCACTTTACTGTGAGCGGCATTTTTATTTAGCGAAGGTCAACGTTAACAGCGAGGGACGAGGTGATTCAGGATCTACCCACCCAGTGCTGTAAAGTTCTAAGGTTATCGCCACTTCCCAGCGAGTGGTTAGTGGATTCCTAGTCTCGCTTAAACTCACTGGAATGACCCAACTTTGGATACATACCAAATATAAGAATATCGCGAGCAACGTATCTACCAACGTCCGTCATCCTGTATATGGACTCCCAATTAATTACAACCGATTTTTAAACAGTGAAAGGTAGATAGGATGCGTGCGTATATTCGGGCTCTTTGTGAGTAGCGAACTCTGCCCCTTTATGCATTCGCACCTTAATGC
>Ga0209452_1000023_pt1 | contig 154708 bp, 130 predicted proteins | sample WorMetimpBELIZE1_FD_187388 | JGI IMG/M metagenome (GOLD analysis project Ga0209452, IMG submission 187388) | Marine gutless worms symbiont microbial communities from Max Planck institute for Marine Microbiology, Germany - Olavius imperfectus... | ecosystem: Host-associated > Annelida >... | reverse complement strand
TCGCTTCTCGCTTCTCGCTTCTCGCTTCTCGCTTCTCGCTTCTCGCTTCTCGCTTCTCGCTTCTCGCTTCTCGCTTCTCGCTTCTCGCTTCTCGCTTCTCGCTTCTCGCTTCTCGCTTCTCGCTTATTTATCAGCTAGCTTTTCTTCAAGCTCAGCCAATTTCTTTTCCATCTCTGTCAGCTTTTGACGTGTACGCAGTAGAACTTGAGTTTGTACGTCGAATTCTTCACGGCTAACAACGTCTAGCTTGTTTAGCTGACCTTGGATTACTTGGCGAACTTTTTGATCAACATCCGCGCCTAGCTCTTTTACTGGCTGTGGCATTGATTCGTGAATTTGTTTAGCGATTTGCTCTAATTTCTTTGGGTCAAACATAGTGGCTAAAACTCCTTTTGATTTGCCCACATTCTATGTAAATGATACGGGAAAGTCGCCATTTAGATGGCAAAAAAGAGAGCAGCAATAAAAAAGGTCACCGAAGTGACCTTTTTCTTAGTGCTTTATGCTTACTTGTTATCTGCTAATTCGCGGTGAGCGGCTTTCGCTTCATCCACTCGAGCTAGCTTTTCCAAGTCTTTGTCTTCAACAAACACTGGCAGTGGCTTGTGTTTCTCAGCTAGGTAGCTGTAAATCACAGGCAGTACGAATAGCGTAAACAGCGTACCGATCGCCAGACCAGCAACGATTACGATACCGATACTAAAGCGCTGTTCAGCACCTGCACCTGTTGCGTACATCAGTGGGATAAGACCTGCAATCATCGCTGCTGTTGTCATCAGGATTGGACGTAGACGAACTTTCGCTGCTTCCATTACTGCATCGATACGAGACAGTTTGTTATGTAACTGCTCTTCTTTCGCTACCTCACAGATCAAGATACCGTGTTTGGTAATCAGACCAACCAGGGTAATCAAACCAACCTGCGAGTAGATGTTCATCGATGCTGTACCCCACGCCAGAGCAATCAATGCACCACATACCGCTAGCGGTACCGATACCATGATTACAATTGGATCGCGGATCGATTCAAACTGAATCGCCAGTACTAGGAAGATGATCGCCAGTGCCAAGCCGAATGTTGCGTATAGTGCGCTACCTTCCGTTACGAACTGACGAGCTTCACCCATGTAGTCATGGTTGTAGCCTGATGGCAGTTTGTTTTGTGCCACGTCTTCAAACCAGTTGATTGCGTCACCCATTGCTACACCAGGTGCTGGTACTGCACCAACCGTTGCTGAGTTTAGCTGGTTGAAGTGAGGCAGTGAGCGAGGCTCTGCGACAACATCAATCGTGATCAAGCTGCCAAGTGGTACTGCTTTACCGTCAACTGAGCGTACGTAGTAGTTCTTCATCGACTCTGGGTTTAGACGCCACTTACGTTCTACTTGAGGGATAACCTCATATGAACGCCCATTTAGGTCGATACGGTTTACGTAACCATCCGCCATCATGGTACTTAGCGTTACACCAATGTCTTGCATGGTCACGCCGTATGCGCCTGCTTTGTCTTTGTCGATGCTGATCTTCATCGTTGCTGAATCGTAGTTCAGATCCAGATCCGAGTAGACGAACATTGGACTCTTCGATACGTCAGTCAAGATATCACTCGCGATAGTAAACAGGCTTTCGAAGCTGTTTGGTGTAGTGATAACGAACTGAATCGGCAGACCTGAACCTGCACCAGGAAGCTCTGGCATTTGGAACGCAGTTACTGACATACCTGGTACATGAGAAACAAGGTCACCTACACGTTTAGTGATGTCAGCTTGGCTTGCTTCACGCTCACTCCAAGGTTTCAGAGTTGCTAGACCGAATGCTTGGTTTGAGTTTGGTACACCGTTAAACACCTGAGCGTATTCTACTTCTGGTTGGTCAGATAGAATCTTGTTTACGTCGTTCATGGTGTTTTGGATGTAGTCCAAGTTCGCGTTTGATGGTGCTGTACCCATTAGTACAACTACACCTTTATCTTCCGAAGGAGCCAGTTCACTTGGAATGAACTTGAACAGAATCGGCAAACTTGCGAATACAATGATCGCAAACGCGATGATCACAGGACGGTGTGCCATCACTGACGTCAGCATTTTCTCGTAACGGTTGGTCATGCCATCCAATACGTGATGTACTTTCTGCTCAAATTTGCTTGGCTCTTCGTTGGCCTTAAGCATCTTCGAACACATCATCGGTGACAGAGTTAATGCGATAATACCGGATACAAATACCGCACCCGCTAGGGTTAACGCGAACTCTTTAAATAGCGAGCCTGTAATACCACCCATCAGCGCGATTGGCGCATATACCGCACCAAGGGTTAGGGTCATTGCAATTACAGGAACCGCAATTTCACGTGTACCGATGATAGCTGCACGGAACGGGGATTCGCCTTCTTTAATGTGACGGTCGACGTTTTCAAGAACAACGATCGCGTCATCCACCACCAGGCCGATGGCGAGTACCATTGCCAGAAGTGTCATCAAGTTCCACGAGAAGCCCATTGCCTGCATCACCATAGCTACGCCAATCAGTGATAGCGGGATGGTAACGATAGGAATCACAACCGCACGGAATGAACCTAGGAATAGAGTGATAACCACAAGTACGATCACCGCTGCTTCAAGAATGGTTTTCACAACTTCGTGAATTGATTCGTTGATAGCGATGGTTGAGTCATACATCACGTTCATTTTGATGTTACTTGGCAAGTTGCGCTCTAACTGAGGCAATAGCGCAAGAACATCAGCTGCGATGTTAATCGGGTTAGCACTCGGTGCTGCGTTGATCGCTGCAACTACTGCTTCCTGACCGTTCGCACTTGCACGGTAGATATCGTGGCTCTTCTCTAGCGTTACTTTCGCAATATCGCCAAGACGAATCACATCACCGTCGCCAGTTTTAACAACCAGAGCTTCGAGCTCAGCAACGTTGGATACCTGAGTATCTGCGCTACCGTTGTAAAGAACGAATTCACCTGTTGCCTGACCCGTTGCAGATTGGTAGTTGTTGGCATTCAACACGCCCATCACATCTGTCGCAGTCAGCTTAAGTGCACCCATTTTCGCTGGATCTAGCCATACGCGCAGTGCGTATTTCATACCACCGTATAGGTCAACTTTCGATACACCGTTTACCGTAAATAGCTGCGGGTTGATTACACGCTCAAGGTAGTCGGTGATCTGGCTCGAAGACAGTTCATCACTGGTGAAACCAATGTACAGTACCGCGGTAGTCGAACCTGTCGACATGGTTACTGTCGGGTCTTCTGCTTCTTTTGGAAGCTGTGAACGAACCGAGTTGGTTTTCGCCAGAATGTCAGACAGCGCCGCATTCGGGTCGGTGTTCAACTTCATGTTTACGGTGATGGTAGACGTACCTAGAACCGAGGATGAAGTCATGTAGTCGATATTATCGGCCTGCGCGACGGCTTGCTCCAAAGGCTGAGTAATAAAGCCTTGGATCAAGTCAGCACTTGCACCGTAATAACTGGTGGTTACGGTAACCACCGTGTTTGTCATTTCAGGGTATTCTCGAACCTGCATCTTGAATACGGCTTGTAAACCAAGCAACGCAATCAAAAAGCTGATCGATACCGCTAAAACTGGACGTTTAATAAAAACATCAGTAAAGCGCATGATGCCTCCAATTAAAGCATTGGTGTTTCAGCAGGTGGTGTCAGTGCCGAATCTTCAACGATGGTCACTTTCGCGTGGTTACTTAGACGGATTTGACCCGACGTTACCACTACATCACCTGGTTTCACGCCTTCTAGAATATGCGCGATGTCTTTAGTACGTTCGCCCACTTTTACCACGTGTTGTTTAACGCGTTTTTCACCGTCTTCTTCAGTTACGATGTACACGTTGTCGCCATATAGGGTAAAGGTGATAGCCGTTTGTGGCAGTGTTACTTGGTTCTCTAACTTCGGTAGAATGATGTTTGCACGAGCGAACATACCACTACGAAGTTTGCCATCGCTGTTTGGAATGTCAGCTTGAACTTGGATCAGACCACTTTGAACGTTAACCGCAGGCTCGATAGCAGAGATAGAACCTTTGAATGGCTTATCAGGGTAAGCATCAACAAAGATGTCTACTTCTTGGTCTAGCTTGATGCGAGAGATGTCTGTTTGAGGCACGGTGAAACGCAGGCGCATTACCGTTGTGTCTTCAAGACGCACGATGTCAGTACCTGCTTGTAGGTATTGACCAAGATAAACGTTACGAATACCAACTACACCAGCGAAAGGCGCTTTGATTTCACGGCGGTCGATGGTCGCTTTAAGACTTTCGATATCCGCTTTCAGTGAGAAGTAGTTTGCTTCTGCTTCGTCATACGCTTCTTTAGAGATAGAACCTTTTTTGAAAAGGCCTTGGTAGCGTTTGTACTTAGCTTGAGCCGCTGGTAGTTTAGCTTGAGAGCTCTTAAGGTTTGCGATTTCTACTTCAGAGTCTAGAAGAACCAAAGGCTGGCCCTCTTCAACTTGAGTACCAGAGTCGAAAGAAATCTTATCGATCACACCGCTGGTTTCGTTCGCAACAGTGACACCTTGGTTAGGTTCAATGAAGCCGATCGCCTCGATAACAGGAACCCAATCAACCGCTTTTACTTCTGTTACGGTTACTGGGAATTCTGGTTCCGGACGATTCGCCATGTATTCAGCAATTTTCTGTTGCTTGAATAAGTTGAAACCTATCACGCTTCCGAACAGAAGAATCGCGATAAGTAACATAAAGAAAGTCCACTTTTTCATTCTATTAAGAACTCCAAGTTAGTGTTTAATAATTGCATCCCAGCTGGCTTCAACGGCTGCTTCCAACGCGTCTTCATCCAACTGATAAAATCCCAAAGCATGTTTTCTAGCAAGCGCAACACTAGCTTCGAAACTTAACCCTGAAAGAATTTCGTTATCGAGAGGTTTAAATACCCCTTCCACTTTGCCTTGATTAAAAAGACGATCTACTTGGGCAAACATTTGCCTTTCAAGTTCCCGAGTACTTTTACGATTTCCACAAGGCAGTGATTCATATTGGACACGATTACTTAAGGTGTCTAAATTTGATCCAGCAAGGTGCCAAATATTGAGCCACATAGTGCGGTAACGCTCTTTCAGGGGCATATCGTCATGAACATCCGCTTGAACGGCCTCCGCGATACGTTTGGTAACGGTAAGGCGGACTTCTTCTAAAAGATGTTCTTTATCTGAGAAATATCGATAAATCGTGCCTGCTGCGACACCTGCTTCAGTTGCGAGCTTTTGCATGGATAGACCATGAAAACCCGATTCAGCAATTAAGCGTTCGGCAGCTGCGATGATTTGCTCGTATTTATCTCCAGTAGTGTTATAGGTCATAACCACACCACCCAATGAATGAACGTTCATTCATTATAGCGCAAAGACTGGTCAGTTATGCAACAAAATGTTGCAACTCTCTGTGTAAAAATTACGTGAAAATGACCGTAGCTTTCACACACTCACCCCTTTATCATAGGCGCCACTATTTCCACCCGCAGAGAATTTTTATGAAGCTGAACCCCAGACAAGACGAAGCCGTTAAGTACGTATCAGGCCCATGCTTGGTGCTAGCGGGCGCTGGTTCGGGTAAAACTCGTGTTATTACCAATAAAATCGCTTATTTGGTTCAGCAGTGTGGCTACAAGGCACGCAATATTGCTGCGGTAACCTTTACCAACAAGGCGGCACGCGAGATGAAAGAGCGTGTTGGCCAAACGTTAGGTAAATCTGAATCGAAAGGTCTGATGGTCTCGACGTTCCACACGTTAGGGTTGAACATTATCAAGCGCGAGTACAAGCACCTTAGCTTGAAAGCGGGCTTCTCATTGTTTGATGATCAAGACCAGCTCGCGCTACTCAAAGAGCTAACAGAGAAGCAGCTTGATGGTGACAAAGACTTGTTGCGCCAACTTTTGAGTTCAATCTCGAACTGGAAGAACGACATGCTGACACCGGAGCAAGCCAAGGCGCTGGCTCAAGGTGAGCAACAACAGCTGTTTGCGCTCTGCTTCGAGATGTACCAAAAGCAGATGAAGGCGTACAACGCGCTTGATTTTGACGACTTGATTTCCCTACCTGTGCAACTGCTGCGTAATAACGAAGAAGTGCGCCAACGCTGGCAAAATCGCATTCGTTACTTATTGGTGGATGAATATCAAGATACCAACACCAGCCAATACGATTTGGTGAAGCTCATCGTTGGCGAGCGCGGTCGTTTAACTGTTGTAGGCGACGATGACCAATCCATCTATTCATGGCGTGGCGCTAAGCCGCAAAACTTGGTGTTGCTCGGTGAAGACTATCCAAATCTGCGTTTGATTAAGTTGGAGCAGAATTACCGTTCGACCAGCCGTATCCTGCGTGCAGCGAACATCTTGATTGCGAATAACCCACACGTGTATGAGAAATCGTTGTTCTCAGAAATTCCTGACGGTGAAAAGCTCAAAGTGTTACTGGCTAAAAATGAAGAGCACGAAGCGGAGCGCGTAACGGGTGAATTGATTGCGCACAAGTTCCTCAACCGCACCGAATATAAAGACTATGCGATTTTGTATCGTGGTAACCACCAATCACGTTTGATTGAAAAGTCACTAATGCAAAACCGTGTGCCATACAAACTGTCTGGCGGCACGTCTTTCTTCGCTCGAGCAGAGATCAAAGACATCATGGCTTACCTACGTGTATTGGTGAACCCAGATGATGACAACGCGTTCCTACGTATTGTGAATACGCCGCGTCGTGAAATTGGTCCCGTGACTCTAGAGAAGCTGGGTAGCTACGCCAACATGCGTGGTAAGAGCTTGTTTGAAGTCAGCTTTGAAATGGGATTGGAACAGCACCTAACCGGCCGTGGCCTAGAGAACCTACGCCGTTTCACGCAATGGTTGGTAGCTATTGCTGATCAAGCTGAGCGAGGCGATACGGTTGAAGCGGTGCGTTCACTTGTACGTGATATTCATTACGAAGATTGGCTATACGAAACGTCAGCAAGCCCGAAAGCGGCTGAAATGCGTATGAAGAACGTTTCTGACCTTTATTCTTGGATTGTGGCCGATCTAGAAGGCGACAACTACGACCAAGAAGAGAAGACGCTAAAAGAGGTGGTTCAACGTCTTACCCTACGCGACATGATGGAACGTGGTGAAGAAGATGAAGACAGCGATGCGGTTCAATTGATGACACTGCACGCTTCGAAAGGCCTCGAGTTCCCGTTCGTATACTTGATTGGTTCGGAAGAGGGCATTCTGCCGCACCAAACCAGTATTGATGAAGACAACGTTGAAGAAGAACGCCGCCTAATGTACGTGGGTATTACCCGTGCGCAGCGCGAGCTGACTTTTACCATGTGTAAGGAACGTCGACAGTTTGGTGAATTGATCAAGCCGACGCAAAGCCGCTTCTTAGATGAGCTGCCATTTGACGACGTTGAATGGGAAGTAAACAAAAAGCCAGTATCGGCAGAAGAGCGTATGGCAAAAGGCCAAGCACACATCGCCAATATTCGAGCAATGTTTAAGAAGTAATGCAGCGTTGTGACGACTAACTAAAAACAAAAAGGCTTGCCATATGGCAAGCCTTTTTCGTTGATGTCTTTATTATAGACCTTCAATCATGTGGTCGATGGCTGCGATGATTTCGTCATCAGAACAGTCCATACACGTACCTTTAGCAGGCATCGCGTTGAAGCCTTGGATTGCATGGTTGGTCAGCACGTCTTTGCCTTGTGCAATACGTGGTGCCCAATCTGCAGCATCACCAGTTTTCGGCGCGCCGTTCACGCCAGATGCGTGACAAGCAATACAGAAAGTACCGTAAACTGACGCACCATCACGTGGACCAGTTGGCTCTGCTTTTACTGGTTCTGCTCCTGCAAGATAAACATCACCGACAGGTTTGATGCGTTCTGCGATCGCATCGTATTCAGTTTGGCTGATGTCAGAAGCTAAAGCTGCCGTAGAGAAAGTTAAGGCAGCGAACAAAACGCTAATCATTCGTCGAGACATATCCATTAAACCCACTTCACATTCCCGAGGTAAGTGACTTACCTATTTATATAGTTAGAGTATTTAGAGCCGTTGGAGAAAGTTTTACGCGATTGCTTCTATAGTGAGCAGAAAACCTTATCTAACGGTCTAGAGTGATTAAACAACCAAGTTGCAGCTGTTAAATCAATGTAAATAATGGGTGATTATATCCCGATAACTTGTTGCAATAAACAACAAGTTATCCATGACAGGGCGTGAATCACATCAAAAATTCTCTTTAAAGGCAGATAACTGTCGAAAAAGAGACCAAACGAGAAAAAAAGTAAAAAAAGTACTAGACGGCATAGTGTGATATCCGTATTATTCCTCTCCGCCGATGGGGCATGCGCCCGTAGCTCAGTTGGATAGAGCGTTGGCCTCCGGAGCCAAAGGTCGAAGGTTCGAATCCTTTCGGGCGTGCCATTCCGGAATACAAATCAAAGGCACGAACATAGTGGTGGCTATAGCTCAGTTGGTAGAGCCCTGGATTGTGATTCCGGTGGTCGCGAGTTCGAATCTCGTTAGCCACCCCATTATTTCGGTAACTCATTAAGTTGATGAAGTTTCCAGTTTTGATTCAGATATCCCAAGAGTCGAAACAAAATTCGTCGGTGAATAGCGCAGCTTGGTAGCGCATCTGGTTTGGGACCAGAGGGTCGGGGGTTCGAATCCCTCTTCACCGACCACTATTTAGTTTATGGCTATAATAGAGCGGTAAACAGAAAAAATTGATGGTGGCTATAGCTCAGTTGGTAGAGCCCTGGATTGTGATTCCGGTGGTCGCGAGTTCGAATCTCGTTAGCCACCCCATTAATTTAGGTGACTTCTTAGTTGAAGTATCCAGTCTGATTTGAGAGAATTAGCAAATACAGTTCGGTGAATAGCGCAGCTTGGTAGCGCATCTGGTTTGGGACCAGAGGGTCGGGGGTTCGAATCCCTCTTCACCGACCACTATTAGAAAGCCTGCTTCTTAGCAGGCTTTCGTCGTTTTAGAGCTAGTGATATCGCTTGGACTAGATGAGTCGGCAGTATTTCAATGGGTTTGAACCCAAGTGGGGTTCGCCTGAAGTTAGAATATGGCTCTTCAGCGACCATTAGTTGAAGCCTCAGTCGAAAGACTGGGGCTTTTTTACGTTTCTCATCCTCAAAAACTCTCACACCACTTTCAATTCCACCAAAAATGTACAGCTCTGGGAGCTTTTGACCACCCATGATCCAAATGCTGTTCGAGCTGATAAAATAAACCCCAGCACGGAGGCTGGGGCTTTGTCTTTCTTGAGTTGAGCGCTTTATTGAGCGAGCGTTTTTAGAATTTCATTCAGCTCAACCGTCTCTTTCACTTCATAGCTTGGCTTGATATCGGTTGGATTTGCTGTGCCTGCCTCGTTAACCCACACACTCAGAATGCCCATGTTGTTGGCACCCGCAATATCGGCTGGTAGAGAATCACCAATATGAATCGCTTCTTCTGGTTTCGCGTCAACAAGGTTGAGTGCTTTGTGGAAGATACTTGCAGCAGGCTTCTCTTCGGGCTCTTCGCCACCAACGATAATGTGATCCACCCACTCACTCATTTGTGTCACTTTGAGCTTTGGATGCTGGGAGAAGATAGGGCCGTTAGTGATTACCACCAATTTGTAGTGTTGGCGTAGCTCAGTCAGCATTTCCTTCACGCCTGGGAAGAAGGTAAAAGCACCCATTCGAGCTGAATCGAAGAAGCTTTGTGCCTGCTGCGCTTGTTCTGCATCGATCTCGATACCTTGTTCTGCCAAGATGGTTTGGATTAAACCGCAGCGGAACGCATTTTCATCTGGCAGTAGAGCAATAAGCTGAGGGAATTCGTCGTTTAGCTTCTTATACACACCTTGAAAGTAGCGTTGCACGAAGGCTGTGGAGTCAGCGACCTGAGGGTAAGTTTGAGCAATCCAGTCGGCAAACTCTTGTCCTGCTACTTTATCGGCTTGAGATGTGCCACATAAAGTCTCGTCCATATCAAAAAATATCGCTTTAAGCACGGGGGCTCCTTCATTCACTACTCGACGTTAGAGTTTGATTATCTCTTATCTCACTCAAAATGACAGTGGAAAGCGCAAAACTGATGGCTGATCTTCTCTTTTCCCCCACCAAAGCCCCCAGTTCAAAGAGCGTTTTCAATCGATAGAAAATTAGCTTAATCACAAAATCGCATAACTGACGCATAACCTCGGTTAGGTGACAGATTTCATTTGTTTTGCAGATCTGCTCACGTTTTCACCGCTATGTGTGTAGGGGAATTTTGGCTTTTTATGTATGCAGACTATTTTGTTAGTAACATTTTATGTCGAAAAATCCCAATAAGAACGGAATATTGTTTGGTAAATGTTAATAATGGCGTGTGAATAATAGGGATACTATCAATAGTGAGTTTATGCGTAAATTTAGAGCATTTTTCTGTTTTTATTGGTGCGTAACGCACAAAAATGGTGTGCTATGAAAATGGTTAAATACTTGTTAATGCATTTCTATTCGCTCATTGTGCGTGTAAATAATGTTTTTTAGGCGGAATATACTTTAATTGTTGCTTTTTTGTGTAATTTTTGCCAAATTGTCTCCGCATTAAGATTTCAGAGTATTATTCTGAATTTGAACGGATTCATTCAGGTGATGAATGGCGCTTTCATTGCGCGATTCGATACCACAGACAAGGCAGTAGAGGTCTGAAATGTCACTATTAGAGGTGAAAAACCTTCGTATTGAATATCCATCCCGTCACGGTGTCCATGCGGCCGTGAAATCGCTTTCTTTTCATATCGATCGTGGCGAAATTGTGGGTGTTGTTGGCGAATCAGGTGCGGGTAAATCCACCGTTGGTAACGCCGTTATTGATTTGCTTAGTCCTCCGGGTCGTGTTGCCAGCGGTGATGTGTACCTTGATGGGGAGAAAATTTCTGGTTTGACGCCAGAAGCGATGCGTAAGGTTCGCGGCTCTAAGATTGGCTTTATCTTTCAAGACCCAATGACCTCGCTTAACCCTCTATTTACGGTTGAGCAGCAATTGAAAGAGACCATCCACGCTAACATGAAGGTGTCGGATGAAGAGGCGTATCAACGTGCGCTTTCTTTAATGCAGCAGGTTGGCATCCCGCAACCTGAAAACCGTCTTAAACAGTACCCACACCAATTCTCTGGCGGTATGCGTCAGCGTGTGGTTATTGCTATCGCACTGGCTGGCGAGCCAGATCTGATCATTGCCGATGAGCCAACTACGGCACTCGACGTATCAATCCAAGACCAAATCCTAAACCTAATCCGTGAACTGTGTATCAAGAACAACGTAGGTTGTATGTTGGTGACGCACGACATGGGTGTGGTTTCAAACGTGACTGACCGTGTGGCAGTTATGTACCGTGGTGATTTGGTTGAATTTGGCCCAACCGCTAAGGTATTGGGCGATCCTGACCACCCATACACGCGCAGCTTGATTTCAGCGGTTCCTCGTTCTGACATTAAACTCGATCGCTTTCCACTAGTGAGCTACATCGAAGAAGCAACAGAGCTACAAGAACTGGACATCAAGAACCACTGGCTAGGTCAAAGCCAAGACCAACGCGACTACACCGGCCCTCTATTGGATGTGAAGAACGTAAACCTACGCTTCGTGACCAAAGATTCGTTGTTTGAAAGCCGCCGCGAATACGTGCAGGCTTCAAACAATGTCAGCTTTGAAGTGCACGAAGGCGAGACGTTTGGCTTGGTGGGGGAATCTGGCTCAGGTAAATCGACCATCGCACGTGTAATTGCTGGTTTGTACGAACCAAACTCAGGCCAAGTAAGCTTTGAAGGCATTGACCTAACGGCACTGAAATCAGAAAAAGCGCGTCGTCCACTGCGTCGTCAAATGCAGATGGTCTTCCAAAACCCTTACACTTCAATGAACCCGCGTATGAAGATTTTCGACATCATCGCGGAGCCAATTCGTTTCCATAAGCTCACTAAGAATGAAGCGGAAACGCGTCAGATTGTGAATGACCTGCTTGATCACGTAGGTTTGGGCAAAATGGCGGGCGTGAAATACCCTCATGAATTCTCCGGTGGTCAGCGTCAGCGTATTTCTATTGCGCGTGCACTGGCGACCCGTCCTCGACTACTGATTTGTGACGAACCGACATCAGCGTTGGATGTATCGGTACAGGCACAAATTCTGAACTTGCTAAAAGATCTGCAAAGTGAGCTCAACCTCACCATGTTGTTTATCAGCCACGACTTACCGGTTATTCGCCAAATGTGTGACCGAGTGGGTGTGATGCAGATGGGTACGCTACTGGAAGTGGCGCCAACTGAGCAGCTATTTACTGCTCCTCAGCATGAATACAGCAAGAAACTGATTTCTCTGATGCCTGAATTCACAGGTTTGAGAGAAGAAATTAAAACGGCATAAACCAAGTTTTTCGCTTGGCTGACCATCAAGGTCAACAAACCTTAGTCATAACAAAGACGCAAACACAACAAGGGATTCGAATTCCCGCATGAAGGAGTTATGCAAATGAAAACCATGAAAAGCAAATTAGCAGTGGCGCTAATGGCAGCGGGCCTAAGCTTTAACGCAATGGCAGCAGATATCAAAGTTGGCTACGCAGCTGACCCAGTATCGCTAGACCCGCATGAGCAGCTATCAGGCGGTACGCTGCAAATGTCACACATGGTATTTGATCCACTAGTTCGTTTCACACAAGACATGGACTTTGAACCTCGTCTAGCAGAAAGCTGGGAACGTGTGAACGATACAACGGTACGTTTCAAGCTACGCCAAGGTGTTAAGTTCCACTCTGGTAACGACATGACGGCAGACGACGTAGTATGGACTTTCGAACGTCTACAAAGCTCTCCAGATTTCAAAGCGATCTTCGACCCGTACGAAAAAATCGTGAAGGTTGACGACTACACAGTGGATCTAGTGACTAAAGGTCCTTACCCACTTGTGCTACAAACGGCGACTTACATCTTCCCAATGGACAGCAAGTTCTACTCTGGTAAGACAGAAGATGGTAAAGACAAGTCTGAGCTAGTGAAGCACGGTAACTCATTTGCATCGACTAACGTATCTGGCACGGGTCCATTCATTGTGACTTCTCGTGAGCAGGGCGTAAAAGTGGAATTCGAACGCTTTAAAGACTACTGGGACAAAGAGTCGAAAGGTAACGTTGATAAGCTAACACTGGTTCCAATTAAAGAAGACGCAACTCGTGTAGCTGCGCTACTTTCTGGCGGCGTTGATATGATTCACCCTGTTGCGCCAAACGATCACAAACGTGTGAAAGATGCAGACGGCATCGACCTAGTAACGCTACCTGGTACTCGTATCATCACGTTCCAACTAAACCAAAACAGCAACGAAGCACTGAAAGACGTTCGCGTTCGCCAAGCGATTGTTCACGCAATCAATAACGAAGGCATCGTGAAGAAAATCATGAAAGGCTTCGCAACGGCAGCTGGTCAGCAAAGCCCAGCAGGTTACGTAGGTCACGATGACAAACTGGTTCCTCGCTACGATCTGAAGAAAGCGAAAGAACTGATGAAAGAAGCGGGCTACGAAGATGGCCTAACGCTAACTATGATCGCACCGAACAACCGTTACGTGAACGATGCGAAAGTCGCGCAAGCGGCGGCGGCAATGCTGTCTAAGATCGGCATCAAGGTTGATCTGAAGACCATGCCAAAAGCGCAATACTGGCCAGAGTTCGACAAGTGTGCGGCAGACATGCTGATGATCGGTTGGCACTCAGATACGGAAGATTCAGCGAACTTCAACGAGTTCCTAACCATGACTCGTAACGAAGATACTGGTCGCGGTCAGTACAACTGTGGTTACTACTCAAACCCAGAAATGGACAAAGTAGTTGAAGCTGCGAACGTAGAAACGGATCCAGCGAAACGTGCAGAAATGCTGAAAGGTGTAGAAGCAACGCTATACAACGACGCAGCATTCGTACCGCTACACTGGCAAAGTGAAGCGTGGGGCGCGAAGTCTAACGTGAAAGCGGCAGACATCGTTAACCCAATGGTAATGCCTTACTTCGGTGACCTAGTGGTTGAATAATCACGGTTAGTCGATTTTGAGGAGGGATGGATGTCCCTCCTCAACTTAAAGAACTCGACTCAGTTTTGTTTCAGTCGGACTGAGTTGGTTTTACAGACTGAATTTTCTCTCTGAATAGAGATCTATGGATAGTTAAGGGGCAAGGAATGTTTTCGTTTCTGGTCAAGCGCCTGTTTCAGGCACTGATAGTGATGTTTGTGATCAGTTTGGTGGCGTTTGCCATTCAGGATAACCTGGGTGACCCGCTGCGTGAGCTTGTAGGTCAGTCGGTTTCAGAAGCGGAGCGCCAAGCGCTGCGTGACGAACTGGGCCTGAACGATCCCTTTATCACAAAGTACACTCGCTTTGTGGGCAATGCACTGCAAGGTGATTTAGGTACATCTTACTTCTTCAAGCGACCTGCGGTTGAGGTGATTCTCGATAAGCTGGTGGCGACGCTAGAGCTCGTGTTTGGTGCGACGCTCATCATTATTGTTTTTTCTATACCACTTGGGGTGTATTCCGCGATTCACCCGAAGAGTATTTTTACGAAATTCGTCATGGCGATGAGTAGTGTCGGTATCTCGATTCCGGTGTTCTTAACCGCAATCATGCTGATGTATGTCTTCTCCATAGAACTTGGTTGGCTACCTTCCTACGGACGGGGCGAGACCGCTAATGTGCTTGGTTGGGAATCTGGCTTCTTTACCATTGATGGTATCAAGCACCTTATCCTGCCGTGTATTGCGCTAGCGTCTATCATGCTGCCGTTGTTCATCCGTCTGGTACGTTCAGAAATGCTGGAAGTACTGAGCTCGGAATACATTAAGTTCGCCAAAGCAAAAGGCCTGAACTTACAAAAGATTTATTACCAACATGCACTTAAGAACACCATGTTACCTGTATTGACGGTCGGTGGTGTGCAGATTGGTACTATGGTGGCTTACACCATTCTTACTGAAACCGTGTTCCAATGGCCGGGCACTGGCTTTCTTTTCCTAGAGGCAATCAACCGTGTAGATACACCGCTGATCACTGCCTACGTTATCTTTGTTGGTCTGATCTTCGTGGTAACCAATACCATCGTTGACTTGTTGTACGGCATCATCAACCCAACTGTGAACCTAACTGGAAAAGGAGCTTAATCATGAGCCAATCAAATGTAACACCAGCTCCTGCAGCCGCACCGTCAGCGTGGCAGCGTTTTAAAGAGTCAGATTTTCTGTATTACTTCAAGCGCGACAAAGTTGCGATGGCAAGTTTTACCGTCTTTATGATGTTCTTAGTGTTGGCGTTGGCTGCACCAATTCTGGCTCCGACAGACCCGTACGATCTGACGTCCATCGACATCATGGATTCTGAGTTGCCACCGTCTTGGATGGAAGATGGCGATGAACGTTTTGTGTTAGGTACCGATGAGCAAGGCCGCGATATTTTATCGACCATTCTTTACGGCTCTCGCTTGTCTTTGACCATCGGTTTCCTTGCGGTTGGTCTTCAGTTGGTACTGGGCATCATCATTGGCTTGTCTGCAGGTTACTTCGGCGGCCGTATCGATAGCTTCTTGATGCGCTTTGCAGACGTACAGTTGTCGTTCTCGACTATGATGGTGGCGATCATCGTCTCGGCAATCTTTAAAGCCAGTTTTGGCAGTGATTTTTACAGCCAATACGCGGTGGTCATGCTGGTGGTGATCATCGGCGTGGCAGAGTGGCCGCAATACGCACGTACCATTCGCGCTTCGGTATTGGCAGAGAAGAAGAAAGAATACGTCGAAGCGGCGCGTGTGATGGGCTTTAAAGCGCCTCGCATCATGTTCCGTCACATTCTGCCGAACTGTCTATCGCCAATCTTGGTTATCTCGACAGTACAGGTAGCGAACGCAATCATGTCGGAAGCGGCTCTGTCATTCCTAGGCTTAGGTCTTCCGGTAGACCAGCCGTCTCTAGGCGCGCTAATCAGCATCGGCTTTAACTACATCTTCTCTGGTGCATGGTGGATTACGGCCTTCCCAGGTATCGTGCTAGTAACGCTGGTATTGGTTATCAACCTATTAGGCGACTGGTTGCGTGACGTGTTCAACCCGAAAATCTACAAGGGTTAATCACTAAAATACGCACCTATACGTTGCCTATTTCATAAAATTCTTTCTAAACTGAGAGCCGGATGCAATTCCGGCTCTTTTTTTGCTTATCACTTTTTATTCATGTTTTATTGACGCTTTGTCGCGATAATTTCATCACCTACTGTTCAGAGTGAAGCGTATGGAAATGAAGAAGGCACAACATTCCTCTCGTATCGTCCAATCCGGCTTGAGCCTTGGATTGCTGCTGGCGTGCGCCCAATTTTCGACACCGGTACTTGCGGAGGGTTTTCTTTGCCAAGCCTCTCAAGCGAGTAACAAAGAGCTGCCAGTACTTGAGCAATCTTGTCCGATCGGGAAAGGGGTATGGGGAAAGAAAGTGCCGCAGGGAGGCAAGGATTTCTTCTGGATTCAATGTGGTTTGTTGCCAAAACCGATGTCTTTAGCCAAAGCCAAACCGATCTACGGCAAAATCACCACCGATGTTTGGATGAAGCTAGAGCAAAAAGGCTACCGATGTCTTATTGGTCCTTATACTGAATTTGCCAAAGCCTCGCAGGATTTACAGCGAGTCAAAACCTTGTCGACCTATAAAGAAGCCTTCATTCGTGTGGTTGGCAAAGGTACGTCAGAGCCGGTGAAGCAAACTAAGCCAATGCCGAAGCCTGCCGCGAAGGCAAAGCCTGTGACCCCCGTTGCTCCAGTAGCCGCGACTCGCCCGAATACGGACGCTTTCAAAGCTAAAGAGACGCCTGCTAAGGCAGCACCGAAGCAAGCTTCTCAACCAGCGGCGAAACCGACTCAAGCGCCTAAACCTGCTCAGCCTATTATCAGTAACGATACAGTGCAGGTACGATTGAAGACGATTCTGCAAGGTAAAACGTTTGTGGTGCCTTACTTGGTCGAGAACAACAACCAGTTCTACATGGAACATGGAAAGCCTTGGAACCGCTTAAACTATGCGAGCTCGAAAAAGGTATGTCAGCAATTAAGTATGGACTTGGCGAGTGTCTCGGAATTCAAAACGCTGCGTGCGTCTGGAGTGATGGAGAAAAACAACTGGCCACTGCAGTTGCCTTACTGGGGTAAAGATAAGAAGGGCTTGTTTGCCGACCGAGAACCGAATCAGCTCACGGGTACATCCTTACTCAATGTGATTTGTGTGAAGTAATTAAACAGATACAAAAGAGCCCCGCTTGAGCGGGGCTTCGTGTTTATGAGCTTCTAGTTATCACTTTTCAAAACTAAAGATAATGCGTTCTGCTTCATCAGTACGCTCTGGAGTTGCTTCGATAGTGTAAAGCCCCGCAGGAATTGCTGCTGAATGATCTAAAGGCATGAAATCGATGTAACAAGAGCCTTCAACATCTCTATATTGTGGTTGGCTGTTGAAGTAGTTGTCAGCACTGTAGTTGTCACCGTGAACTTGGATACGACCGTAGTCGAGGTAGATATCTTTTAGGATTTCACAAGTTTTTGCATTACGACCATAGATTGAAGCTGAAGTGTATGGGCTGCCTTGGTAATCAAATTGCTGAACGATGCCAGAAACTTTTAGTTCAGTTACCACAATATCATTTGCGCCTTCTTCAGATGGCATCGCAATGAATGTTTCACGGTCTACCCAATTAGCATCTTCTTGAGATTCGCTAACGTCATTGTTAAGCGCTTCTTCTACATATTGAGCATTTGTGTGGTAAGAATACAGTTCTGTTGATTTCTCATCGCCTTCTTCATCTGTGAATGACACAAGGAAATGCTCGTCGTCGTCAAAAGAGTGTTGTTTGATGACATCCAATGTCATTTTCATACCATCTTCTTGGGAGATAATTTTGTCACCAACGATTGTGTATGGAACACCTTCTGTAAACTCTGACATGTCTGTGTCACAAGTTGATAGGTTGTCGCTATCTCGATCGTTCCAGTACATCGTTTTCGTGTTCGCATCTAGGTAGATTGAATCACACCATGCTTTAGCGAAGTTGGTGCCATTGTTACCAATTTCTACGAAATGTAGGAACTTACCTTCAAGTGAGTGACTTGGAGTAACTGCAGCTTTCTCAACTGTTAATGTGATCTCTGCTTCAGCAGATGCTTGGTTTACACCATCATTTGCGAAAAGACGAATTGTAGACTCACCGTGGCTAGATGGAGTACCAGATAGAGTGAGCTCATCTTTATCAAGAGTAACAGACATTCCAGCAGGCACATCTTCAACAGTGTACTTTAGCGTGTCACCATCAACGTCATTAAATAAGCCAGTTGCAACGATAACAACCTTATTAACTTCATCACCTTGAGTTAGCGTCAACGCGTTCAGTTGAGTTTGAATAGTTTCTAAAGCTTCAGGGTTATGAGTTGGAGCTGTATTCGGTGTCTCAATCGTCACATTTAGGTTTGCTGGGTAAGAAATAGAGCCTTTTGTATCTTCAGCAAAGATTTGGTAGATAAACTTACCAGCAACTTTTGGTGTGCCAGTGATTAAACCTGTAGTTTCAACAATATCTAGGCCGTTTTTATCAGTACCTAGAGCTTTCATTGTGTAGGTTAGAGTATCGCCATCCGCGTCACTAAATAATTTAGATGCGTCAACGGTTACCCAAGCATCACCGAGCACCATACTTACTTCTTCAGGACTTACATCAACAACAGGGCGGCTATTCGGTTTTACCGATACGCTACCTTCTGGGGTAATCTCTACAACAGGTGCGTAGTTGTCTAGATCCTCAGGTGATGTTTCAATGATGTCGTTTGCTTCTGTTGCAACTTCAGTTGAAATAGCAAGTTGCGTTTCCACACTCTTATCGTTGTTATCAACCAGTGTTTCACCGATGACTTTCAATGCTTTTGCTTCATTTGATGTGCTTGCTAGGTAGTCGCCGAAAATCATGTCGGCATCAACTTTTAGGCCAGTATCAGTGATTGCGTTGACTACTTCATCTTTTGCTGTTGCAGGAGTGAGTTCACTATCGTGCGTCATTTGTTCAATGATCATATTGGTCATTGGGTTAACAATAATGTTGTTGCTTTCACTTGCTGGAGAAGCTAGGTTGAAACCTTTTGCAACAAGGCCACGATCGTTATCGATGGTTTTACCAGCAACTGCTTTGATACATACGTTCATACCCGCAAAGTCGGCTTTGCTGATTGTCGCTTTACCGTCTTCGTCAGTCATGATCTCTGTATTGAGCTCACAGCCGTTTGCAAGGTTGCCATCTTTATCAACCCAAATTTCTGCGTTGTGTAGGTAACCATCAATTGCTGTAATTACAATGCCACTAGCTTCAACAGGTTTTGAGCCACCATCTGAACCACCACAACCTGTTAGCGCGATAGCCACTGACGCTGCTAGTAAACTCACCTTATTCATTGTTTTAATCCTTGTTTCGTTTCCGAATGAGAAAGTCGCTTTTTATTGTTTTATCTTCCAATCTCACTAGTGAGATTGGAAAAGCAGCGCATTTTGGATCGTTTTTGGAAGCAGCTTCAAGATACGAAAAACCGAAAAAAAACCGTAAAAAAACTTTGAATATTTTTTTGTTGATCAGATTGATTATTTGAATTGTCAACAAGGGTTCTGATTATGGAATACAAAGACTTATTTTGAGCTTTTAGTTAATTTTTGAGTGGTTTTTGTCCCAATCGGATCGTGATAAATCATATTGATTTTAAACTCTTCAACTTCACTGGCGTATTGAGGGAGCGGGCGCAAAATGTAGCTGTACGTTTCGCCGTGGAGAAATACATCATTGGGATGATAGTCATTATTAAATATGACGAAGGCGTAAGTAGACAGTTTGGGAGCCGTCTGACAATCGGCCTTATCGGAGTAGGAGATGATATCACTGAACATACCTTCTCCTGCGATGATAGATACATCCCAAAATGGGCACATCTCATGACCAAATAGGTCGCTGTATGACGTCACTACGTTGAGATCCGAGTCAAAGCTGTCATACCACTCACCATCTTGAGCGAAGTTTCGGTCAAAAATGTAGTTGCTAGCGGTAGCAAGACGGTAACCTCCCGCAGTAGGGATAAGCAAATCAAATAGTGTGGTTTGATATAGCTTCTCCCCTGTATTGACGTTCAAACGTTCTTCCATTGAGCGTTTGTTCTTTTGCATGGTGTAGCTTTCGAAACGATTATCATCGAAGACGGTAATGAAATAGTTTTCGGTCTCTTTATGCACGCGTGAGGTATAGACCTTTTTCGTGGTCCAAATTTGTTGTGAGCCGTTTGCTTGCACTATTAATGATTCATCGCTGATCTGATACTGGCCGACTTTCTTTAGTTCATGCTCTTCAGGACAACGAGTTTTGTTGTTGGAAGCCGCATAAAAGACCTCTTCTTCGATAAATTTAAATGCCTCGCAGTACACCACTTCATAGGCGTACTTTTTCCCACCAAGTAATGTTGTGGATTCAAGACGATACACAATGCCATCGATCAGAGGGTGTTCTGTATCATTTTGTTCTTCGGCTACTGCTGGTAGTTCAAAGCGTGTGGTAACCCAAGCATGGTCTTCTGTACCATGGTGGTCATCGCGCGCAGATACCGCTAAGTAAGTGGTTTGGTCGAACGCTTTTGGTGCGCCTTGCAACATGATCTGTCCTTGATTGAGCACACTCAGTCCATTGGCGTTTTCCAACCAGATTCGGGTCGTGAGAAGGTCACCCTCGGGGTCTTCAAACAATTGCTCCAATCCCAATGAGTAGTTTATAGGGTTGTTCTGTGTCAGTTCCCAACCAAAGATGATGGTTTGTAACTGCTGCTCTACCGCAAGGTTAATGATCGGTTTGCCATTGTTAGTCGCATCATTGTTTATGTTGCTACTCACGTAGGTTTGAGTCAGGTCCCCGGAGTAATTGACCACCGATGATCCAAAAGCATCTTGAACCTGTTCAGGCTGATCTGACAAGGTCGATTCGAGTGCTTTTTCAAAGGCGAGATCGTTGTTTCTCTCTAGTACTGAGGAGGTTAAGGCTTGCTTCACTTCAATCAACGAAGTGCGCTCACCTTGGGACGTTTTTCTCTTATCTAGGCCATTTTGTGCTGGTTCTATATTGGCAGCCGCAGCGGCTGTTTGTTCATCTGAAAGCCAGTAGCTTGCCATCAAGCAGACACCCAGTGCGCCTGCAATCCAGTATTTTTTCGTCATGATATTACGCGTGCGCCATTCTTGATTGCAGCCAACTGCGCGAGAACTTAAGGTCTTTTTCAATCAAACTGGCGCTGCATTCGAGCAGTTCACAGATCTCTTGGTTTTTCATGCCCATCAGGTACTTGAGCTTTAGCGCGTTAGATTGGCGTGGATAGCGCACACTAAAGTTGTCGAGCGCTTTGTCCATAATGATGAGTTGCTCGAAACGATCTTCTTCCTCCTTCATTAAGGTGATGTGTTGTCGCTTCTGCGCTTGATGGGCGCGTGCATTGTCGATCAGGATCTGGCGCATCACTTTGGCTGCCATTAAGAAGAAATCACGCTTGGTTTCAATCTCACTCATGTCGCAGCTAGACATTTTTAAATACGCGTCATGGATCAGAGCGGTGGTGCTGTTTACGCTATCGGCCAGTACCTTGTTGTCGGTGCCGTATTTCTCTGCGTTGCGCTCACGTTCTTGCTGAGCAATCTTACGCAGTTGTAGGTAAGCGAATTGGTACAACTCACTTTCCGCTTTTTTATCGCCGGCTTGCCACTGCTGGATAATTTGCGTCAGGGTAGATTTAGAAGCCATGGCTATACGTCCTCACTTACTTTTACAAACTCAGAGATAGAATGGGTTTCAATGCGGTCAGACCCATCACGATTACGACTGATGTCTTGCTGGTAACGATACAAAATACCTTGCTCCCAGTTCTTGCCAGCAGGCAGGTATTCCCACGTGGTGTAGTTGATTTCAGAGGGTTTTGACGACCAGCGCACCATCACGTTCATCTGTGCCAGCTCGGCGCTCGCCTGATCATTGTTGACCCACCACATATCCAAATACTCGTTGGTGACATCTTGGGTGTATAGGCTGGTATCTGTCGGGCAGGTAACGGCATCAACTGGTAGGCGCAAGATTTGATTGTGACGCATCAGTAGACACGATTGCTTCATCGAGTCCTGCAGGTATTGAGTTTGTTGCCACACACCTTGGTAGGCAATTTGGCTATCGATGGAGTCAGGGTAGGTAAACCACAACATTTCAGTGCGGTTGTGGTGCTTAACGTGCTCGTTTTGCCCCAAACCTTGCACTTTTTCCATCAAAAGCTGGGTACTAGGATCGAAGTTGAGCGCGACAGAGCGATATTTCCAGTCGCCATCATCGTTGTAATCTTCTAGTGAGAAGCCATTGAGATCATTACGAGTACAGCCTTTATCCGCGCAGCCAACCAAGCTTTCCCATTCTGAAAACTTTTCAATCGGTTCGATAATGTCTTCTGTCACACTGTGATTGAGAGCCAAGAAGCAGCCTTGGAAGTAGTCACCGATGCTTGGGTGCTGAATTAGGTTTTCTTCAGTGATGGTGAAGTTGACCTCACCAATCGGCGGGCGGTAACGCGGGTGGTGTTGGTAGCGAATATCGAACGCGCAGGCGCGACCTTGCCAGTCTTTTTTCTTGATGATGATGTTCTTAAAGCGTACATCACGAGGCTCGAAAATGATTTCATCTGAGGCGAAGTTTTTTTCGATGTAGCGTTGGCTTTCATTTAGGTGTTCAACCGCTTCTTGTACCGAAACCCAATCCAAATTGAATTGGTGTTTAGCGTCATCTAAGAAGTTGAGGTCAAGACGCTTGAGCTGCGCTTGGAAGGCAGGGTCGGATAACACCTTGTTAGCCAGTACGATTTCTTGGCGGTTTTCTGGTGTGCTGTCGAGAGAGAGCAACAAGCGGGTCATGTTGATGCTGCGACTTGGCTTGGTGGTTGCCATCGTCGGAGTAAGCACTTCTTGGCTCGACATCGTGGTGAGCAAGTAGCCGTTATCGTCATTGCCTAGGAAGAAGCTGATGACATCACCAGGGCGATATTGAAATGCGCCTTTATCGGTGTGACCAGATAGGTTGGAACTGGTTTTGTAATACAGACCAGTCACCGGTGAATCGATGAAGAAACCTTGCTTTATGGTAGGCGCTGTCGCTTCTGCCGACGGAGTCGTAGAAGTGGAGTTCGCCCATGCTGGTGCTATCGCTAAAGCCGATAGCCAGATCGCAACGGAACGTGTGTACATCTTAAATTTTAAGCCTTTTTCGTGTTTAGCCTTACTGTTGAGTGCGGTCCTTTGGTGCACAATTTGGCTGACAACTTATTGATTTTGTGAGGTGCTTCTCTGGCACCGGCGTCATCATCGCCAACAACATTTTTTGTTTTATGTGTTTGGGGATATCTGGGTTAGACAGAATCCGCCTGCGTGTCAGTTCCATCATGGCACTGACGGACATATGCTCGACGTTTTGCCCCTTGGCGTGAAAGACAAGGCGCGTCACTTCGTACATGATGTCTTCTGCAATCTTCTTCTCTTGTTGCAGTTGTATGTTCTTTTGAATCAGAGTGTTACCAAACAACAAGCCAGATAACACTAAGATGGCGGACAACACCAATGGCAGCGGTCGGCGTTGTACCAAACGAAGCGTACTGTACAGCGGCCAGTGCTTCTTTTGCTCTATCGGGCGTCGTTCCAAAATACATTCAATATCTTGGCGCAGTGTCCGAACATTGAGGTAGCGCTGCTTTGCTTTCGCTCGTGTCGCGCGTCTCACCACCCAATAAATGTCTGACCACATTGGCTGATCAGGAAACATCAACGCCAGAATCTTACCCAGTGAATACACATCACTTTGTTCGGTTAAAAACTGCCCAGTTTGTTGCTCTGGACTGGCGTATTTCTCACTGAAGGCAATCAATGCGGGAGACGAATCATTACTGCTGGATTGCACCTTTTGTGTCAGGTTGAAATCGAGCAGCTTTGGCCGTTTATTGCGATCAATGAGGATGTTTTCTGGTTTGAGATCCGCATGCAGGACTTGATGCTGGTGGGCGTGTTCCATTGCCTGACAAATCTGCTTAAACAGCAATAACTTGTCATCGTCTTCCATTGGCGTGAGCAACAAATACGTGTCTAGAGTCTGACCAAAAACGCGTTCCATCACGATGTAAACCGAATCACCGTGCAAGCCACCATCAAACACTTTGGCAATGTAAGGGTGGTTTAAGCGAGCCAGAAGCTGAGCTTCATCAAACAGGGCGCGTTTACCTAATACATTACTGAGATTGGTTTGAATGAACTTGATCGCAAGGTCTTGCTCGAACGTCTCGTCAGCGCGCAGTGCCGCATACACCACCCCCATACCTCCACGCCCTAACTCATGGGTAAGGCGGTACTTACTGACCACTTCGCCTGTTAGGTCGACCTCTTGTGTGGTGGCCAAGCTAGCGCCGAAGCCGAGCAATTCTGTGAGGTGTTCTTCTTCGTTTTCACTGGCTAAAAGAGGGGCGACTTGGAGGTAAAGCTCAGGCTGACTCTGCTGCAATTCTTTGAGGTATTGCTGCTTTTGAGAGTCGTCCAGATCAAGCAGGTGATAGTAAATCTGGGTTTCGCTGGAGCCTAACTGCACGGTGCTTTATATCTTATTGTTTTAGGTACGCTATCTTATAAGAAACTCAATATTAATGTCATTTATTTATTCGGCTTTGAGTCACAATGTTAAGTTTGCATCTTGATGGTTATTTAAGCACTAAGGTTATGATTTTATTAATGATGTAGTGGATGGTTTTTACTAAGCTTGTCGGCGAGGAGTCTATTCGTCATAATGTTACTAGTAACATTACTGATAAATTAGATATTTATGGCTCAGCAGAATAAGAAAGCACGAACGACATTGCAGGATGTCGCAGACAAAGTTGGCGTAACAAAGATGACCGTCTCGCGTTACATGCGCAATCCAGACTCAGTGGCAGAAAAAACACGAGTGAAAATTGCCGCTGTAATTGAAGAGATGGGCTACATCGAAAACCGTGCTCCGGCGATGTTGTCGAAGTCTTCCAGTAAAGCGATTGGTATTTTACTGCCTTCACTGTCCAACCAAATTTTTGCGTCTTTTGTTCAGGGCATTGAAACGGTCACTAAAGCCAATGGCTACGAAACGCTACTTGCGCACTTTAGTTATGACGAACTGGAAGAAGAACGCAAAATCGCGTCGCTGCTTTCTTACCAAGTTGATGGTTTAATCCTAACCGAAAGCCACCACACTCAACGCACTTTGCAGATGATCAAAAACGCAGGTATTCCTGTGGTAGAGACCATGGAACTGCCAGAGCAGCCGATTGATATGGCGGTTGGTATGGACCACGAAGACGCTTCTTACAGCGTCGTAAAGCGCATGTTGGAGTCGGGCAAACGGACGATTGTTTACTTCGGTGCTCGCTTGGATACGCGTACTAAATTGCGTATGCAAGGCTACGATCGCGCGATGACGGAAGCAGGATTGGAGCCAAAACATGTGCTAACAGGTGATCACTCAAGCTTTTCGCTAGCACATGATTTACTGGAGCGCGCACTGGCAACCTACCCAGAACTTGATGGTGTATTTTGTACCAACGACGACATCGCGATTGGTACTTTGTTGAGTGCTCAACAACGTGGCATCAAAGTGCCAGATCAACTTGCGGTTGTGGGCTACAACGCATTAGACATCGGGCAAACTATTAGCCCGAAACTGACCAGTGTGGATACACCGCGTTTCGAGATTGGTGAGAAAAGTGCCGAGCTACTGATTGCGCGCCTCAAGGGTGAAGAGCAAGCAGAGACCAAAGTCGACATGGGCTATCAAATTACGGCGGGCGAAAGCGTCTAACTCACACTCACGCTTATTTTTCATCATTCGTTTCTGATAAGGACACGGGCATGCCACATCAACTTGATGCGTTAGATCTGAATTTAATGCGCTTACTTAAAGCCGTGGTGGATAACCGCAGTATCAAGTTGGCGGCGATGCAGCTTGGCATTTCGCAGCCCAGCGCCAGTCGCGGGGTGATGAAACTCAAAGACGTGTTTGATGATCCGCTATTTGTGCGTAAAGCCCATGGGGTAGAACCATCCCCAATGGCGATTCGCTTAGCGGCGGAGTTCGATAACATGCTGTCGCCGCTAGAAAAAGTAGTGCAAGAGTTTTCGGACTTTGACCCACTCGAGTACCAAGGTCAGATTGCGATTGTGACTGACCCTTATTTGATGGACGAACAAGGTCAGCGTTTATTACGCGGTTGCCATCAAGCCTTTCCTCAAGCCTCGTTTGCTTTCTCAAGTTGGAACATTTATTCCCAAGACGAGATGCTAGAGGGTGAGCACGACTACTGCATTCTCGACCAAGAAACCGAGTTATCGAAAGACATCTACATGCGCCCGTTATTTGTTGAAAAGCGTGTGATTTTGGCGCGTAAAGACCATCCAACCTTGTCGCAAGTCAGTAATGACTGGGATACGGTGTCGGAATTGCCACTGGTCTCTTTGCCTGCACCAGCATCCTACAATCCGCTGTGTACGGTGGAATCGGAATATCGCCGAATGGGTTACGAGCCGGTCGTACTACTTAAATCCTACAACTTGCGCGTCGCTTGCCAAATGCTGCTTGAGACCGATGCCATCATGTATGCCAGCCAAAGTACTGCACATTTGATGCACGAGCTTGCCTCTTATCCAATGCCGATGGTCAACCGAGAGTTCAGCCAATTTGTTGTTTCTGGAGGTTATTTACAGACCTACCGTAACCACCCATTGCATCGCCATTTGCACCAAGTGGTGCAGCAAACCCTCAATACGCCATTAACGTGATCGGATAAGCAAACTACCCTTTGAGATATTCAAAAATGAATATCTCAATTACCTGTCTGTTTTGCTGAAGAAGGGCTAATCTGACTACAAATAGTCAGGAGAAGCGGCTCTTTTTATCTTATCAATTCTTTGAATGTCTGATTCTTAAAGGACATTCACCATTCTCCGTTATGCAGTTTTTTAATTTCTGAGGAGGATGAATCATGCTCATTGCACGTCTATTTTTATTGCTCGCCATCGTTGCCGAAGTTGCCGGTACCAGTACGATGTCGTTTATTGGTGAAAGTAATGCGTGGGAAGGCTATCTGGTGATGTACGTTCTGATCGCCATTTCCTATTACTTCTTGTCGAAAGCGGCAAAGAAAATCTCTATCGGTGTCGCGTACGCAACATGGGAAGGTTTGGGTATCGCCTTGATTACCCTAGTTTCTATCGTTTTATTTGATGCCAACTTAAGTACGCAGCAGTTGCTTGGATTGGCGCTGGCAGTTGTCGGTATCGTGTGTGTGACGCTAGGCGAATCACACGGTCAGCCTCAACAAAAAGATGAGTTGCCAAACTCATCGAGTGCGGGGTGTTAATCATGAGCCAATTTTTTACTGTTTCATTTGGATTTGTTGTCATGGCGGCGTTGGTCGACATCATGGCGAACATGGCACTGACTCGCTCTAAAGGTTTTAAGCACAGAGGGTGGGGTATCACTGCGATTGTATTGGTGATGGCTGCGTTTACCTTGCTTGCTCAAGCAGTAAAAGAAATCGACCTTGCGATCGCATACGCCTCTTGGGGCGCGATAGGTATCTTAGGTACCGCGATTGGTGGTGCTTTGCTGTTCAAACAAAAGCTTAAGCCGATTGGTTGGTTTGGTATCTTTGTGGTGATTGCTGCGGTTGTGGTGATGAAGACAGCTTGATGCTCTTTGCCTGAATCCTAGATATCGTCATTCTGTATATGGACTCCCAATTAATTACAACCGATTTTTAAACAGTGAAAGGTAGATAGGATGCGTGCGTATATTCGGGCTCTTTGTGAGTAGCGAACTCTGCCCCTTTATGCATTCGCACCTTAATGCCACACCGAACAGTCGATATTGGATATCTTCAGAATGAGCTGGCTCTTTAAGGTCGGTCTTACCTGTCTTTCGCTCTTTATTATTGGTAGTAACTAAATTTCGCAAGTATAGATTTAGCTGCTAGGCAGCATGTTTAAATGAAGTGGAGTACTGAGTGTCATGTTTCAGCATAGACCATGCAGTGCGTATGCTTTTATTCGCTAACGCGACAGCAGCTCTTCTTAGGCCAGCTCTAACTATCAAGGCTTTTAGCCAAGTCTCCTTACCATTTTTAGGCTCTCGATACTGAAGCAATCGGACAACGGATAGTGCACCTTGGATGAGATTTGCACGCAGCCTTTTATTTGCTACTTTCTTACTAATACCAAGCATAGTCGTGACACCTCCAGTACTGTACTGCTTTGGTGTTAAACCAATACAAGCAGAGGCTTCTCGGCCGTTTTTGAAATTTCTACCAGTGTGTCCTAGTGCCAAATAGAGGCCGAGAGCATTGATAGGGCCAATCCCTTCAAGTTCAAGTAGTTTTTTACACTCTGAATGCCGGTTGATGTAGTAACTCAATTCTTTTTCAATCTGAACTTTTTGTTCTGAAAGCCCTTGGTGCAAGTTATACATATGGTGTAAATAAGGGCGCAATATATCAGGAAGTTCACTATCGCCATTTTCTAAAATTTGCGGGATGGTTTTGTTAAAGGCGCTAACTCCCTTTGGGATAGCGATACCAAACTCTAAAATCAGACCTCGTACCATGTTACTGGTAGCCACTATGAGGTCATTGAGATGTTGCCGAACGCGTTCAATCGATTGAAGCGCTTGAGCATCGATAGTTTTCACTCCAACAGAATGAACATTAGGTTGGCGTGCTGCAATTGCGATGGCAAGAGCATCATTTTTATCAGTCTTTTGGTTTGCTCTAAAAGGAGTTACGTTTTTTGGGGCAATAATACTGACATCATGGCCTAAGCTTTGGCAAAAACGCCCCCAATGATGCGCAGAGCCACAAGCTTCCATTACTACATGAGAAGAGGGTTGTTTTTGTAACCATGACTTCAATTTTTGGTTATTTAAGGCTTTTTCAGAGGCAACTTGATCTCTAACTAGCTTACAAATTTGAAATGAGTTTTTTGCTAAATCAATGGCGATAGTAGTAGACTTTTTCATGTATGGCTCCCGATTAAAATTTCTGTTTGCACTAAAATTTTAGCTCCTCCTTGGAGGGGGGAGTCCATACATCGAACAGCGAGGAACGAGCATGATTCAGAATCTACCAACAAAAAGTGCTGTGGCAGAGGTGTTTCCTCTCGCTTCACAGCACTTTGATATTAGATTCCTGATCTCGCTTCACAGCACTTTGATATTAGATTCCTGATCTCGCTTAGGCTCGTCGGAATGACGGGGTCTTTCTTCCCGTACTAAACAATAAAGCTTGCGCCTTCTTCTGCGCTCGAAACGCTTTGGCGAATCACGCTAAAGAAACCACGACCCCAAGTCTGTTGCTTGGCTTCAGTATCCATCTCTAACAATTCACGACCAGTAACATCGCTTAGGTTATTCAGTTCGCCAGTTTGGCAATCAACGCGGATGATGTCGCCATTGCGCACCAAACCAATCGCGCCGCCACGAATTGCTTCTGGAGAAACGTGGATTGCTGATGGAATCTTACCGGATGCACCAGATAGTCGACCGTCCGTCACGAGCGCGACTTTAAAGCCCGCTTTCTGCACGTTGCCGAGAATTGGCATCAGTTTATGCAGCTCTGGCATGCCGTTCGCTGCAGGACCGTTGTGCGTCACAACCACGATGCAGTCTTGGTTTAGTTCACCGCGTTTGTACGCTGCTTCCACTTCGTGTTGGCATTGGAATACGATCGCAGGGGCTTCGATGATGCGCTGATCTTCTTTCACCGCAGAGACTTTCACTACCGCTTTACCCAAGTTACCGTTAAGTACGCGAGTACCACCGGTGTTTTGGAAAGCTTGCGTTGGCGCAGCAATCACTTCGCCGTCTTGGCTGCCACCACATGGTGTCCAAGTCAGTTTGCCGTCAACTAGTGTAGGTAGCGTCATTTGGTCTTCGAATTCGCCGAATACCGGCTTCACGTCACGGTGAAGCAAGCCTGATTCGTCCAAACGATGTAATAGCGCAGGTACGCCACCCGCTTCTTGGAATGCGTTCATATCTGCTGGACCGTTCGGGTAAACGCGCGCTAATAGTGGCACGACTTCAGATAGGTCACTGATGTCTTGCCATGTCAGAATCAAACCTGCTGCACGCGCCACCGCCAACATGTGGATAGTGTGGTTGGTGCTGCCGCCCGATGCCAACAGCGCAATAATACCGTTGATCAGGCTCTTTTCTGTGACAACTTCAGACAATGGACGGAAGTTGGCTGAACCTGCATTCATTGCCGCAATTTTCAGAGCAGCGTGATCAGTCAATGCCTTGCGCAGCTCAGTATGTGGATGGATGAATGCTGAACCTGGCAGCATCAAACCCATTGCTTCAAACACAAGCTGGTTGGTGTTTGCTGTGCCGTAGAAAGTACATGTGCCCGCCGAGTGGTAAGCGCGACACTCCATATCAAGCAGTGCGTCTTTGCCAACTTCGCCCGCCGCGTATTTTTGGCGAACGTCGACTTTCTCTTCATTGCTGATGCCTGTTGCCATCAAACCTGCGGGCACAAACGCCGTTGGTAGGTGTGCGTAAGACAGCGCGCCCATCAATTGTCCCGGTGCGATTTTGTCGCAGATACCCAGCAGCAAGGTCGCATCGAATACGTTGTGGCTCAGTGAAAGTGCTGTTGATTGAGCAATTAAGTCACGAGAAAACAGTGACATGTCCATGCCTGCTTGACCTTGAGTCACGCCATCACACATTGCCGGAACGCAGCCAGCAACTTGCGCAGTGTGACCATAACCAGACAGCACTTGCTTGATTTGATCTGGGTAGTGTTGATAGGGCTGGTGGGCACTCAGCATATCGTTGTAAGCACTGATCAGCGCTACATTCGAATGAGTGAAATCCAGAATGCTTTTCTTTTCTGAAGAACAAGATGCCGCAACAGCGTGAGCCAAGTTACCGCAAGACAGACCGACACGACCTTTACCTGCTTCTGCTTGGACTTCAGTGCGAGCAAGAAACGCCGCACGCGCCTCTTGGCTGCGCTCAACTAAGCGTTGGGTAACGTCTAAAATTACTTGATGAGTCATGCCATTGCCTCGTCTTGCACTAGGATTAACTCAGCGGCATTCGACACAACGTCTTCGATGGTTGCATCAATGCTGACGAAAATGGTGCGAGGCTCATTTTCTGGGCGCTCTAGGGCTTCGAACTGGCTATTGACCATGTTCTCTTTCATGAAGTGACCTTGGCGAGCACGCATACGCTCAAGGATCAGTTCTTTGCTGCCGTCTAGGAAAAGGAAGGTCACGTTCTCGTTGCCTTCGCGGATTTGGTCACGATAAATCTTTTTTAGTGCCGAACAGACAATAATGCCGTGCTCGTTTTTGCTTTCTAAGCTATAAGCAGCGTCGCGGATACGTTCTAGCCAAGGTTTGCGGTCGTCGTCGTTCAGAGGTTGACCTGATGCCATCTTCTGAATGTTTGCTCGTGGGTGAAGATCATCACCATCAATGAATTTACGTCCCAGCTTTTTCGCCAAGTGCTCACCAATTGTGGTTTTGCCACTCGCACAAACGCCCATAACGACGACACTACTACCAGCCATAACTTATCCTCATAACAAATTTGCGCGTGATCTCAATTTTTGAATTCACTTTAAAATATGGGTTTATCTTATTCATGTTATCGGTAACATGTTACCGGTAACTCAAATAAATGTGAACCACAACACAAACAATAATTTTTAAAGGTGAACCCATGGAACAGCTAACCCAAGCTCCAGACCCTACGTTCCTATTAACGATTGCAGTCCTCGCGATTGCGGCGTTACTTGTATTGATTATTAAGCTAAAAGTGCACGCTTTCGCTTCCCTAACTATGGTGAGTTTAGGTACTGCGATTGCGACTGGCGTTTCTTCTGACCAAGTTGTCCCAACCATGATGAGTGGCTTCGGTGGCACGCTGGCTTCAGTAGCATTGCTGGTTGGTCTTGGTGCAATGATCGGTAAGATTTTGGAAGTAACTGGTGGTGCGCAAGTGCTGGCAGATACTTTGATTGGACGCTTCGGTAAAGAGCGCGCACCTTTTGCATTGGGTGTGGCATCGCTACTGTTCGGTTTCCCAATCTTCTTTGATGCTGGCCTAGTGGTAATGATGCCAATCATCCTAAGTGTGGCAGCGCGCTTTGGTGGTTCGCCAATCAAATACGCACTACCAGCAGCGGGTGCGTTTGCCGTAATGCACGGCTTTGTTCCTCCGCACCCAGGTCCAGTTGCAGCAGCAGAGTTTTTAGGCGCAAACATTGGTCTACTGCTTGTTGTTGGTATCCTAGTGGCTATCCCAACTTGGTACCTAGGCGCTTACCTATTTGGTCTGTACGCAGGCAAGAAATTCGATATCCCACTATCAAAAGCGTTCTTCAACGGTGAAACACAAGTTGATGAATCTAAGCTGCCAAAATTTGGCACAGTAATGACCATCCTAGTGCTGCCTGTACTGCTAATCTGTTTAGACACAGTATTGAACACACTAGCGGTTGCGGGTGTGATTGATGGCAAAACAGCTCTAGTTGAGTTCCTACGTATGCTAGGTAAAACGCCAGTAGCCCTTCTGATTACTCTGCTTGTGTCTCTTGCGGTATTCGCGAAAGACTACGGCATGGCAAAACTTGAGAAGCTGTGTGGCGACTCATTGGCTCCGATCTGTGGCGTTATCCTAGTAACAGGTGCGGGCGGCATGTTTGGTGGCGTACTGCGTGCAAGTGGTATCGGTGATGCACTAGCAGACGTTCTGACTGACACAGGTATGCCAGTGATCGTAGCTGCGTTTGTTATCTCTACCTGTCTGCGTGTTGCTCAAGGCTCAGCAACCGTGGCACTAACGACAACTGCAGCACTTATCGCGCCAGTAGTGGCAGCATCAACTGGTTTGAGCGAGCTAGACCTATGCTTTATCGTTATCGCGATTGCAGGTGGTGCAACAGTGCTTTCTCACTTCAACGACTCTGGTTTCTGGCTAGTATCTCGTCTACTAGAGATGGATGAGAAAACAACGCTAAAAACTTGGACGGTAATGGAAACTTTACTTGGTGGTATCGCATTTATTATCGTAGCAACATTAAGCTTTATTCTTTAGAGGTTACCCATGACAACACTTGAACAACGATTAAGAGAAATCAAAATCGTCCCAGTTATCGCAATCAACGATGTAGCACACGCTCTGCCACTGGCAAAAGTGTTGGTAGAAAACGGTTTACCATGTGCGGAAGTAACATTCCGCACTGAAGCGGCGGCTGAGTCGATCCGCATCATGCGTGAAGCGTACCCAGAACTGCTGATCGGTGCTGGTACAGTGCTGACAACAGAGCAAGTGGACATCGCGATTGAAGCGGGCGTGGACTTTATCGTGAGCCCAGGTTTCAACCCAACGACAGTGAAATACTGTCAGCAACGCAACGTGACAATCGTACCGGGTGTGAACAACCCAAGCTTGGTTGAGCAAGCGATGGAAATGGGTCTACGTACCCTGAAGTTCTTCCCTGCTGAGCCATCAGGCGGCGTAAACATGCTTAAAGCACTAACGGCGGTTTACCCTGTGGAATTCATGCCAACTGGTGGTGTAAGCCCATCTAACGTGGAAGATTACCTAGCGCTGAAATCGGTTGTAGCGTGTGGCGGTACTTGGATGGTGCCAACCGCTATGATGGACAACGGCGATTGGGAAGGTATTGCTGAATTGGTTCGCGCAGTTAAGTAAAACGCGCAAACGGCTCCGAAATACGCCCGAACGTTTTAAAACGTGAATAGAAAAAGGGTCATCAAGTAATTGATGACCCTTTTTGCTTATCTGCTTAAATCAGCAAAGTGATTAACGCATCGTCACGAACTCTTCAGAGCCTGTTGGGTGGATAGCCACAACAGAGTCGAAGTCTGCTTTGGTTGCGCCCATCTTCATTGCTACGCCGAAGCCTTGAATCATTTCATCAACGGTAAAGCCGATGCCGTGTAGACCAACAACCGTTTCTTCTTCGCCAGCACATACTAGCTTCATCTTACATGGTTGACGGTGCTTAGTAACCGCTGTGTACATCGCAGTAAAGCCAGACGTGTAGACCTTGATGTTGTCTTTGCCGTACTTCTCTTCTGCTTCTTGAGTCGTTAGACCGATAGTGCCGATTGGTGGGTGGCTGAATACCACAGTTGGTACCAAATCGTAGTCCATCTTCGCGTTTGGTTTGTTGTTGAACAGACGCTCAGAAAGTTGACGACCCGCTTTAACAGCCACTGGTGTTAGCTCGATACCACCTTCCATGATGTCACCTACACAGTAGATACCTTTCACGTTAGTTTCTTGGTACTCGTCTACCTTGATGTAGCCACGCTCGTTCGTTGCAACACCAGTTGATGCTAGGTTGATAGCGTCAGTTGCTGGGTGACGACCGATTGCCCAGATTAGGGTATCAACGTTTTGGCTCTCACCGTTTTCTAGGTGCAGAGTTAGGCTGCCGTCTGCTTCTTTTACCACTTCTTTTGGAACAGAGTGGGTGTGCAGTGTTGGACCTTCTGCGTCCATTACTTCTACTAGCGTTTCGATGATCATTGGATCGAAGCTACGTAGTGGTGATTCTTTACGAACGAATAGGTGCGTTTCTGTGCCAAGCGCATGCAGAACACCAGCGATTTCAACCGCGATGTAACCTGCACCGATCACTGCAACGCGTTTTGGTTGCTCAGCAAGCTCGAAGAAACCGTTTGAATCGATGCCGTATTCTGCGCCTGGGATGTTTGGAATCGTTGGACGACCACCCACTGCGATCAGGATGTGATCCGCTGTGTAGTGTTCACCATTTACTTCAACTGTTTTCTCGTCAACGAACTTAGCAAAGCCTTTGATAACGTTTACTTTGTTGTTGCCAAGAACGCGGTCGTAAGATTGGTGGATACGACCAATGTAAGCCTGACGACTCTCAACCAGTTTGCTCCAGTCGAAACCTTTTACATCTACATCGAAGCCGTAGTCTTCTGCGTACAGGTTCATTGCTTCTGCAACTTGCGCGCCGTGCCACATCACTTTCTTAGGCACACAACCAACGTTTACACAGGTACCGCCAAGGTCTTGAGCTTCGATAAGCGCTACTTTAGCACCGTACATTGCCGCACGGTTTGCTGATGCGATACCGCCGCTGCCGCCGCCGATACAGATATAATCAAAATGAGTCGCCATTACTTTCTCCAAGAGCTTATTAATTTTGTCTGACAATAATTACATTGGGGTGGTGGGTGATGAACTCAACAGCCCAACGGAATTGTTGTTAATTCCATGTCCCTATCATAAATCGAGTCTAGCAATTTCCTAAATGGGAAAAAGTGACATTGCTTATGACAAATAGCGATGAAAGGATAGCAAAGCGGAATAAGGCGCTATTCCGCTTGGTGTTTTAGGAGTACTTTCATCGGGTTTCGAATGCTTAAACATCACGTTCAGACATTGGAAAGGAATGTATTCGAGAGATAAAAACGGTTAAAGACTTCCTCAAAATCTTCAGAAACTGTCTCCATTAACCAATCAAGTTTCATGATGTTCTCTTGCCAACGTTTAATGTTTGGAAAGTCACGGAACATATCGTGTCCGGTTGTTGTTTCCACCAACCATGCACGATGCAATATCGGCAACCAAGCTATATCCACTCGACTGAGTTCGTCACCAAAGAAAAACACACTTGAGCCCAATTGCTTTTCCATATTAATCAGTGCTTTTTCAAAGACTCCCCAGTACTGCTTAAACTCTGCCTCATCAACACTACGCATGGTGCTGCACTGCGGTACATATTGTTTGGAACCGTAGTTTGCCCAAGCTTCTAATAAAGCGATGTCTTCTGCGGAGCGAGGTTGGAGTAAGCCTGAATATTGCTTATCCAAATAGCTGACGATGGCATCAGCATCGAATAAGACGGTATTGTTTTCGGTGATCACAATGGGTGCTTTACCGTTTGGGGAAATGTCGAATAAGCAGTTATTGAAGTCGGCATATTCGACTTCAAACGGAATGTGCTTTGCTTTAAGCATGGCGGTGACATATTGAAAAAACGGACAAATTTTAAAACTGATGACTTTTAACATGGCAGAAACTCTGGATATTGAGAATGAATGGGGTGAGAGCTCACCCCATTGGTTTTTTTACTTTCGGCCGTTGGCTTAGCCACAACAGTTTGTAGACCCACAACCGCCTTGAGCTTGCACATCTTTACCATCCGCAAGATAAGTGTTGGTGAGGTAGAAATCGCTAAACAGCTGCACGAAATCTTCCGATACTGTCTTCTCTACCAATCCTGATTCTAGGATGTGCTTTTGCCACGCCTGCATTTTTGGCAGACCACAGAAGAAGTCGTAACCAGAGTGCGCTTTGACGATGGCAGCGCGGTGCAGAAGTGGCAGCCACGCCATGTCTACATTGCTTAGTTCATCGGATTTGAAGAACTTGGTCTCACCAGACAGTTGGTTTTCTGCTTTTTGGAACGCTTTGATCAGTTTCTCTGCACGTTCTTCAAAGGTTGCTTGGTCTTTGCTGCTCATCGTGCCGCATTGTGCCAAGTAGTGTTTAGAACCTAGGTAGCTCCATGCTCGGTCTAGTGCGCGTTGTTCGTTTGTCACGCCTTGCTCTAACGGACCGTATTCGTCTTCGATGTATTCGATGATCGCATCCGACTCAAACAGTGCGGTGTCAGACTCTGTCACCATCACGGGTACTTGACCGTTTGGTGAGATGTCTAGGAACCATTGTGGCTTGTCTTTTAGGTTGATGTATTCAATCTCGTAAGGGATCTGTTTTGCTTCTAGTGCCGCAGTTACGCGTTGAACAAATGGGCAAATTTTAAAACTGATAACTTTAAGCATGGTCATTTCTCTCTATGTTTTAGCTTGTTTACATCCCTAAGACGCAGGCAAAAAAGAAAAGACGAAGCGCAGGCGAAAATTTTTTAGAAAATAAATAAAAAAAAGCGCAACGAGGTCATCGTTGCGCTTTAAGGTTCTGAAATTCAGTGTTTTTTATTCTGGAACGATCCAGTCGACTTTCCAGTGACCCGTTGCTGGCGCGATCGCTTCTTGTAGGAATGGCAGAATTTCTTTCATCTGGTTTTCCAGTTTCCACGGTGGGTTAATCACGATCATGCCCGATGCCGTCATGCCGCGCTCGTTGGTGTCTGGAGATACGCCCAATTCGATTTGCAGAATTTTGCGAATGCCAAGCCCTTCCAAACCTTCAATCATGTCTTCGATGTCATGGCGGTTTACTACTGGGTACCAAATCGCATAGATACCCGTTGCCCAACGTTTATGGCTTTGGTAAATCGCTTGCACGACGTCGCGGTACTCTTTTGCTAGCTCGTATGGTGGGTCAATCAGCACCAAACCACGACGCTCTTGCGGTGGCAGACTGCCTTTCAGACGCTTAAAGCCATCTTCTTTGTAGATGTTCACTTGACGATCGCGGTGGAACTCTTGTTCTAGTAGCGGGTGATCGGCTGGGTGCAGCTCAGTCAGAACCATGCGGTCTTGTGGGCGGATTTGCGCACGTGCAACACGCGGTGAGCCTGGGTAGTAACGCAGATTCTCACCGTTGTTCAATGTTTTGATTGAATCGATGTAGCTTGCAATCTCTTCAGGGATGTTTGAGTTATCCCAAATGCGCGCGATGCCTTGTTTGTATTCGCCCGTTTTCTCAGACCATTCGTGAGTCAGATCGTAGCGTCCCACACCCGAGTGGGTATCGTGATAAACAAACGGCTTATCTTTCTGCTTTAGTGCATCAAGAATGAGGCTTTGAACGATGTGTTTTACCACGTCAGCATGGTTGCCAGCGTGGAAGCTGTGGCGGTAACTTAACAAATTAAACTCTCGAAACACTCTTTGACTGAGTGTGGTCTGTGATTTTCGCGATATGGCGGTATTATACTCAAGTAACTTGAAGAAGTAGAACTTCGATTCAAATCAGTATCACTGATAGGGATTCGCTATTGAAATTTCTTTAAGTCACCCATACTTAGTATAAGTAAACAAATTGAACCTAAGTGGGATTGCGCCGCTCCAATAGAGTGCCAAACCGAACTTAGGCATAACAAGACTCAAGGACAGAGTAAGCGCTCTTTGACCCATTCGGTCATTGCTGCATCGAGAAAGGGAACGGAAATCCCCCCATCCATGTTGTCGGCTTGCCTGTGCATTGAGTTCGCCTACTGTTTTGCAAACACCAATAGGTTCTTTGCAAATGCGAATAGGCAAATACAGAGCCAAAACACAAAAGGAATTATTCATGTCTAATCCACTTCTTACGTTTACGGATCTTCCTCCGTTTTCTCAAATCAAACCAGAACACATTAAACCTGCAGTGGAGCAGGCGATTGCGGATTGTCGTGCCAAGATTGACGAGGTACTTAAAGACAACGCAAACCCAAGCTGGACCAGTGTGATCGCGCCAATTGAAGAAGCGGATGACCGCTTGAGCCGCATTTGGTCACCAGTGGGTCACATGAACTCAGTAGTGAACAGTGAAGCACTACGTGAAGCTTACGAAAGCTGCCTACCAATCCTGTCTGAGTACGGTACTTGGGTTGGTCAGCACAAAGGTCTTTACGAAGTATACAAAGCGATCAAAGCCAGCGAAGAGTACGCGACACTAACGCGTGCACAGCAGAAGACCATTTCGGATTCACTACGCGACTTCGAGCTTTCGGGTATCGGTCTACCATCAGATGAGCAACATCGCTACGGCGAAATCAGCAAGCGCATGTCTGAGTTGAGCTCGAAATTCTCCAACAACGTGCTAGATGCAACCATGGGTTGGACTAAGCACGTTGCCGACGAAAAAGACCTAGCGGGTATGCCAGAATCTGCACTTGCAGCGGCAAAAGCGGCAGCAGAAGCAAAAGAGCTCGATGGCTACCTAATCACGCTAGATATCCCATCTTACCTGCCAGTTATGACGTACTGTGATAACCAAGACCTACGTAAAGAAGTGTACGAAGCGTACGTAACGCGCGCTTCTGACCGTGGTCCAAACGCAGGCAAATGGGACAACACAGAAATCATCACTGAGCAGCTAAAACTGCGTCATGAAATCTCTCGTATGTTGGGTTTCAACACTTACAGCGAGAAATCTCTGGCAACCAAAATGGCAGAGAACCCAGCGCAAGTTCTTGGCTTCTTGAACGATTTGGCAACCAAAGCAAAACCACAAGGTGAGCGCGAAATCGAAGAGCTACGCCAGTTTGCGAATGTAGAATTTGGTGTTAGCGAGCTAAACGTATGGGACATTGCGTACTACAGCGAGAAGCAAAAGCAGCACTTGTTCCAAATCTCGGATGAAGAACTGCGTCCTTACTTCCCTGAATCAAAAGCAGTAAGTGGTCTATTTGAAGTGCTAAACCGCGTGTTTGGTATGACAGTGACAGAGCGTGAAGGCGTAGATACTTGGCACGAATCCGTGCGTTTCTTCGATATCTTCGATGGCGAAGGCACATTGCGCGGCAGCTTCTACCTAGATCTATACGCACGCGAACACAAACGTGGCGGTGCGTGGATGGATGATTGCCGTGGTCGTCGTGTGACGCTATCAGGCGAGCTACAAACACCGGTTGCTTACCTAACGTGTAACTTCAACCGTCCTGTGGGCGACAAGCCTGCACTGTTTACGCATGATGAAGTTGTTACTCTGTTCCACGAGTTTGGTCACGGTATCCACCACATGCTGACGCAAGTAGAAACAGGCGCGGTATCGGGTATCAATGGTGTGCCTTGGGATGCGGTTGAGCTACCAAGTCAGTTCCTAGAGAACTGGTGTTGGGAAGAAGACGCGCTGGCGTTTGTTTCTGGTCACTATGAGACTGGCGAGCCGCTACCAAAAGCGATGCTAGATAAAATGCTAGCAGCGAAGAACTTCCAGTCGGCGATGGGCATCCTACGTCAGCTAGAGTTCGGCTTGTTCGATTTCACTCTGCACACAGAATACGACCCAGCAGTAGGTGCTCGTGTGCTTGAAACCTTGGCAGAAGTGAAAGAGAAAGTGGCAGTTGTACCTGCGGTTGAGTGGGCGCGTTTCTCACACAGCTTTGGTCACATCTTCGCGGGTGGTTACAGCGCGGGTTACTATAGCTACCTATGGGCAGAAGTGCTGTCTTCAGACGCGTTCTCTCGCTTTGAAGAAGAGGGCATCTTCAACAAAGAAACCGGTCTAAGTTTCTTGAATAACATCCTAGAAATGGGTGGCAGTGAAGAGCCAATGGAGCTATTTAAGCGCTTCCGTGGTCGTGAGCCAGAAATCGATGCGCTACTGCGCCATTCTGGTATCGCAGCATAATCTCGATTGAGAATGAAAATGGGCAGCCAAGTGGCTGCCCATTTTTTTGTTCTTAGATTCAACTTTTAGTATATGATTCAGAGCGTTATGGATTTACGCTGCGATTGATCGGGTTTTGCAGCGAGATCAGCGTCTCGGTGGATTGCACTTCGTCGATCGCTTGAAGCTTATCAATCAATACAAATTGCAGCTCCTCAATCGACTTGCACATCAATTTGACGAATATGTTATACGCGCCTGTGGTGTAGTAAGCTTCTACCACTTCATCGAGGGCATTGAGCTTTTCTAGCGCTGAATGGTAGTCGCGTGCGGCATTCAAGTTGATGCCGATAAAGCAACATACGTCATATCCTAGCTTTTTGGTATTGACGATTACCTCAGTACCTTCGATGATGTCTGCCGCTTTCATTTTCTCGATACGAACGTGGATGGTCGCTGGGCTGACATTAAATTGTTTTGCCATTTCTGCGTAAGGCTTACGCGCATCCGCCATCAGAGTTTTAAGAATCGCGCGATCGAGGTCGTCGAGTTTAGGCAAGCTCGCATTCATACAATTATTTCCGTTGGGTATGAGGTTTAAAGTTCATTTTATACTCACAGCGGACAGGATTCACAAGGTTTACGCAGGGATAACCGCGAGGTAGCTCTGAAGTCATGGAGTTGATGTGCCATTTTTTCTGTTTTGCATAGCGATCATGTTCAGTGCTGTCGCTTCGGCGCAAGAGCAAAAAGTCCTCGTTGTTCACTCTTACCACCAAGGTTTCTTCTGGACTGACTCTATCCAGCGTGGCTTCGATCAGCAGCTTGAAGGGCGACAGCTTGATACGCGCGTGTTGTATCTCGATTCCAAACGCAGTCAAAGCCAGCACTTCTTCAGTCAGCTGGAGTCCCTTTACCGCACCAAACTGAGCGAAGAGCATTTCGATGCGATCGTGGTCAGCGATAACAATGCACTTGCTTTGATGCAGCGTTTGTCTTCGGTTATCAAAGATACACCAGTGATTTTCAGTGGCATCAACAACTATCATCCTGCATTGCATCAAGGGTTGAATGCCACAGGCGTGATTGAGGATGTTGACCTGTCCGCTAACCTCGCCTTGATTGAGCGTTTGCATCCGACCCACAAACAAATCCTTATTGTCAGTGACCATTCTGTTACTGGTGCCGCACTTCGTGCTCAGATCGAAGACTTTCTTGATGATAACCCAGCATATCGTGACAAAATTCTTCATTTAGTGCCGGAAACGGTCGATGACTTAAAACAACAAGTGTCGCAAATGAACATCGATAACGTAGTGCTGTTTTGGACTTACTACCGCGATATTCACGGTAACGTTGCGACCGATAAAGACTGGCGGGATATCAACCAAGCCTCTAATGCGCCGCTGTTTATGGTGCACGATATTGGACTTGGGCACGGTGCGGTTGGCGGTGTGATTCAAACCGGCTATCGCCAAGGTTTTGAAGCTGCGAAGTTGTTGGCGCAAGTGCTGGATAACCCACAGCAACCTTTGCCTGCGATTGTGCGTGCAGAATCGGACATCAAACTCGACTATCAATCGGTTGTGCGCTGGGGCTTAGGCGCAGAGCAAGAAGCTTCGTCGGTGTTCTTCAATAAGCCGGTGGAATTTACTGAGCGTTACGCCCGAGAAATTAAACTGTTTGGCAGTGTGCTGGTGGCGATGACCATCGTGATTATGCTGCTTAGTTACTACTTGCATCGCATTCGTCGCAGCGAAAGTATTGCTCGCGAGAGCCAGACGATTTTGGAATCGGTGTTTGACCAAAGCATGCAGTACATGGGCATACTCGACCAACATGGTTTGCTTAAATCTGGTAACGATCGTCTGCAATCGTTACTCAATCATCAGGATATGCGTCTCGATCGTCCGCTTTGGCATCATAAAAACTGGAGCGAAGAAGCACGCCAGCTACTTGCCAATTACTTCCAATCCAGTCATCGCCAAGTCTCCACTTTTGAAACGGAGATCTGGAGTAAAGAACATGGCGCTATGGTGCTGGAAGTGTCGCTCAAACCGTTTTCTCAGCAAGTGGCAAACCAAGAGCAATACTTGTTTGAAGCGCGTGACATTACCAGTCGTAAGGCGATGGAAGACAAGCTCTACCAACGTGAATCGAGTTTGCGTAACTACTACGAGCAGCAGCCGGTAATGATGGTGACGTTAGATAACAATAACCGCATTCAGGAAGTGAACCGTTTTGCTCAGCAGCTTTTGGGCTATCAACCGTTGGATATGCTAGGGCATCGCCTACGTGAGTTCTATTCAGACGAAAAAGCACTGATTCCTCGCCAAGTGTTATTACAACCGCAGCAAGTGATGCACGGCGTTTGGCGTCGCGAAATCGAATATCGCCATGCTGATGGTCACCGTGTTTGGGTACGTGAAAACATTCGCCCATTAAGAGACTCCGACCAATTGCTGATCGTAGGTGAAGACATCACAGAGACCAAGAAGCTCGCCAAACAGCTGGAGTACCAAGCACGCTATGACTTGCTGACCGACACCTACAACCGCAACTATTTCGAGTTAGAGCTGCAAACCGCACTGCGAGAAGTAGAAAGCCACCGTCGTGTGCACGCAATGTTGTACCTCGACCTCGACCAGCTCAAAGTGCTTAACGACACCGTGGGTCATGATGCCGGTGATGCGGCTATTCAGTTCTGTGCCAGCATGTTGGAAGAGGTGCTGCCATACAATGCGGTCTTAGCACGCATGGGCGGTGATGAATTTGCTGTGTTGTTGAAAGATTGCGATGAGCACGGTGCAATTAACGTTGCCAAGCAGATCATCACGACCTTGAGCGAACAGCTTTTCCGTTGGGAAGACACGCAACTGTTTATGAGCTGCTCAGTGGGCATTCGTATCATTGACCACACTGCCGAAACGCCACAAATGGTCCACGCTCAAGCAGATTCCGCGTGTCATGTTGCCAAAGAGCAGGGACGCAATCGCTATAACCTATTCAGCTTAGATAACGAAGAGCTGCAACGTCGCCAGTTAGAAATGCAGAGCGTTAATCTGGTGCACGAGGCGCTGTCGAGTAAGCGTCTTGAATTGTTTGCTCAGCGCATTGTTAACTTAAGCGGTGAAGGCTCACCATTGTGCTTTGAGATTCTGGTGCGTATTCGTGATGCACAGGGCAATTACTTGTCCCCTGGTGTTTTTATCCCAGCTTCTGAGCGCTACAACATTGCGCACTGGATTGATAAACAAGTGATTACTCAAACCTTAGAGTGGTTTGAAGCTCGCCCAGAGATAGTAGAAAAACTCGGACGCTGCGCGATCAACTTGTCCGGTCAGTCGATGGGGAATCAAGAGTTTATCGACTTCCTGCTAGAGCGTTTGCAGTCGTCCTCGATTCCTTGTGAGAAGATCTGTTTAGAAATTACCGAAACTGCAGCGATGAGCAATATCGACCAAGCGCTCGGCTTCTTCACTCGCGTACGCACGCTGGGCTGTTTGATTGCGTTGGACGATTTTGGTTCTGGTTTGTCTTCTTTTGGCTACTTAAAGCAACTTCCTGTCGATATCGTGAAAATTGATGGTCTTTTCGTGCGAGATATCAACGTAAACGAGATGGATCGTGTGATGGTGCGTTCAATCAACGACTTAGCCAAGCAGATGGGCAAAGTCACGGTGGCGGAATTTGTTGAGAATGACCAAGTTAGAGAGCTGCTGATCGAACTGGGTGTCGACTATGGGCAAGGTTATGGCATTGGGCATCCTAAACCTTTGGCTGAGCTGGTCGACGAACTCCAACAGCTTTAGCAATCAAGACGAACGTCATCTAACTTCTCCCCAACCTAGCAATTAGAGGCGGGTTGGGTATACACTCAGCGCCAGTTAAACCGATTTTTACTGGAGCCTCCTTTTGCAACTGCAATTGATTTGTGAAGACCCATCTCAACAGTCTCACCTTGATGAACTCGCTGCGCGTTGGCAGCTTTCTCACACTGATGACAGTGACTTTGCCTTAGTCCTAACGACAGAGCGTTTAGAGCTGCGTAAAGTGGATGAGCCAAAGCTGGGTGCAATCTTTGTGGATTTGATTGGTGGTGCAGTAGGGCATCGTCGCAAGTTCGGTGGCGGTAAAGGTCAGGCAATCGCGAAAGCGGCGGGTTTGAACAAAGGCGCAACTCCAACCGTGCTTGATGGCACAGCGGGCTTAGGGCGTGATGCGTTCGTATTGGCGTCGTTGGGCTGTAAAGTCCAAATGGTTGAGCGTCACCCTGTAGTCGCAGCATTGTTGGATGACGGTTTGGCTCGTGCGAAACACGATCCAGAGATCGGTACTTGGGTATCAGAGCGCATGTCTTTGATTCACGCTTCAAGTCATGATGCGCTAGAACAATTGGCGCAAGATAAAGACTTCGTTCAGCCAGATGTGGTTTATCTCGATCCGATGTACCCGCACCCTGAAAACAAAAAGAAATCGGCATTAGTGAAGAAAGAGATGCGCGTCTTCCAATCTTTGGTTGGTCCAGATCTTGATGCAGATGGCTTGCTTGCTCCAGCTATGGCATTGGCGAGTAAGCGTGTGGTGGTCAAACGCCCTGATTACGCCAACTGGCTTGATGAGCAAAAGCCGAGCATGGCAATCGAAACCAAAAAGAACCGTTTTGATGTGTATGTGAAGGCATCAATGGCGTAATTCGACTAAACGTCTGACGACACAAAACTTCTTCTCACAGCGCCTAATTTGGCGCTGTGTTTGTATCTGGTGTTTGCTCTGCTTATTGATACTTTTCTCTTGCTAATTCGGCATACTGACTGTATATCTAACTAAGAATTATTATTATTTCACTTGTGTGATGCCGTAGAGTAAAACAGTCGAGAATTGGGAAGCTGGAGTAGTAGCATGGCGAAACGTTTATGTAAGATGAGCCGCAAACAGATTGCTGAGAGTTTGGGTGACATTCACCGCTTGGTGGTAGCACCTAAGTTTGTCTGCCGCTCTTGTGCTCGTTCTTCTGCCTCGAAAAACACCTTGTGTAAGCCTGCCGCGATTCCACCTCAAAAGTGCCAAGACAAACCGCTATCCGAGCAACAGGCTTGTGGTCTATTGGCGGAAGCACTGCCAACTTCATCTTTAACTCAAGATACCCCAATCATCATGGCACCAGAACAAAGCGCAGAGAAAGCCGCGATCGTTAAACGTGTTGTGGAACGAGTGAAAGAGAAGAAACTAGCAGCAAAAGTCGCAGCCGTAACCTCAACCACTAAGCTAGAGGCGCCAGCTATGTTTGATTTGTCAGATAAGAAAGCGCTGAAGAAGGCGAAGAAAGCAGTTAAGAAACATTACAAGCAGCAGAAGAAGTTGCTTAAGTTAGCCAAAAAGCAGCAAAAATTGCTCAAACGCCAGCGTAAGCTTGAAGCGCGAAATGCCAAACTTGAGGTCCTGCTACCAACACCACCTAATGCGTTGATGAGCACAAGCTCGCAAGCCAAAGTGCATTAATCGAATCAACAAAAAACGCTCTCCAACTGGAGAGCGTTTTTTTATGGTTGGAATGTTTGTTGGGATCGATGTGTTACTTGTTGGCGTAACTCATCTCTACGCGCTTTTTCACCCAGGTTTCGTTAATCCACAGTGATAGCATGATGATTGCCCCACCAATGGCAAGTCGCGTCACATCGACATCGCGGTTCCAAATCACGATATTCACAATCAAGCCAGCTGGGACGAGTGCGTTGTTCATTACCGCAAGTGCGCCAGCATTTACCATGGTTGCGCCCTTGTTCCACGCAAAGTAACCAAAGCCTGATGCTATCAAACCAAGGTAAGTCAGAATGCCCCATTGTGTTGCTGTGGTTGGCATCTTGTCCAAGTTACCCATTAGAGCGAACGCGACGGTAGCCACGCACAATGCGCCCAAGTAGAAGTAACCAAATACCGTGTGCTGTGGCAGTTCAACCGATTCAGTTTCCATAATGTACTTATAGCCGACCTGACCGATGGCAAAACACAGGTTCGCTCCCTGCACGACCAAAAAGCCCATCAAGAAGTTTTCATTGATGCCTGCAAACTTAATCCACGCCGCGCCCAGCACCGCAATTGCCGCCGTAACCAAATACCAAGGCGAGAATCGACCTTTCAAGAAGTCATAAATCAAGGTGACGTAGATAGGGGTAAATACGGTGAACAGCAGTACTTCTGGTACAGAAAGGAGTAGGAAAGACTGGTAGTAGAAGCAATACATTAAGCCAAGTTGGAAGCCGCCCACGATCATCAATTTCGCGATCAGAGATTTGCTTACGCCACGGAATTTTAAGAAAGGAATGAAGACTAAGCTCGCCAGCGCAACGCGCATGAAAACAGAGAACCAAGAGTCAACCTGACCGGCAAGGTAAACGCCGATCAGGCTAAATGAGAATGCCCAAAGTAGGGTAACTGCGGATAGATAAGCCATGGATGAGAATCTTTATCAACAACAAATGTGCCCGCAGTCTAACCAAGTTTTAAGGTCACGCCAACGCAAATCAGTCTTTTAGCGGTACGACCAGCATATCGACGGGTGAGCAGTTAATAAGCTGACGTGTCGACGAAAGAATCTTGCTCCAGAAATCTTGGTGATGACCACAAACCACCAAATCAATATTGTAGTCCTGAATGGTATCGCACAGCTCGTTACTCAAATCACCGCTACCGACTAACGTATGCGTGATTGGGTACTCTGCGTATTCTTCAAAATTCGCTAACTGTGTACGAGACGCTTCCATCGCTTGGTGTTGCGCCTCCGCCATGTTGATGTCGATAAGCCCGGTGTAAAGCTCGGCGTAATTCACATCGATATGAATGAAAGAGACTTTCGCATCCAGAGGTTTAGCCAGTGACACGGCTTTCTTAATCAACACTTTACTGTCGTCTGAGAGGTCGACTGCCACAAGTACGTGTTTGTAACTCATATTGCTATCTCCTTGATAAGGTCATAGTGTCAGATTAGCACTAAGTCTCAGATAATTTTGCTGAAGTGATCTCATATCAATATCGTAGGTACAAAGTGTTGCCACAGTAATCATGTTATAGTGGCGCAAAACGCATGCACATAAATAGGAGTTAACATGCTGTCTCAAACTATGGTTGAACAATTGAATGAGCAAATTAACCTAGAATTTTTCTCATCCAATCTATACTTACAAATGAGTGCTTGGTGTGAAGACAAAGGTTTTGAAGGTGCGGCTGAATTTTTACGCGCTCACGCCGTAGAAGAAATGGAGCACATGCAACGTCTTTTCACTTATGTAAGTGAAACTGGCTCAATGCCAATCCTAGGTGCAATTGAAGCACCTAAGCATGACTTTGCTAGCCTTGGCGATGTTTTCCGTGAAACCTACGAACATGAGCAAATGATCACGGAAAAGATCAACAAATTGGCGCATGTTGCATTTACAAGCCAAGACTACTCTACGTTTAACTTCCTACAGTGGTACGTGGCTGAACAGCACGAAGAAGAGAAGTTGTTTAAAGGGATTTTAGATAAGATCGAATTAGTTGGTGAAGACGGTAAAGCATTGTTCTTCATCGATAAAGATCTAGCACAAATGGCAAAAGAAGGTTCATCTTCAATTATGGGTGCTCCAGCTGCATAACGCGTTCCCGACGCGGTAAGCAGCGGGTTAAGGACGAAGCATTGGTCGTCTTTATCTCTTGAGCATCGTTGAAGATGTAGGGAGGAAAAGATGATCAGTGGAGACACAATCTTATTTGCGCTAATGGTAGTAACGGGAGTAAACATGGTCCGTTATCTCACCGCTCTTCGTTCTTTAATTTACATCATGCGTGAAGCGCATCCTTTGCTTTATCAGCAAGTGGATGGCAATGGATTTTTCACCACCCATGGTAACGTCACCAAACAGGTGCGGCTGTACCATTACATTAAGAGTAAAGAGTATCACCATCATCACGATGAGATCTTTACTGGCAAATGCGAAAGGGTGCGCGGGTTATTCATTTTATCGACCGCTTTACTTGGTGTGACCCTACTGGCTGCCTTCATTCTTTAAGCCAGCAAGCTGTGCTTGGAATTTAAGCGCTTTTCCCGCTCGACTTTTGTCGTTAGAATAGCGCCCGCAGAAAGCAAGGATGTGCATTACGCACATCCTTTTTTATTTTTGGATTTTGGACAAACCAATCTAAATAAGTAATTGAGCGTTACCCATGAGTAAGAAATTTGATGTTGTTGTAATCGGCGCAGGTGCGGCGGGTTTGATGTGTGCAGCAGAAGCAGGCAAACGCGGACGCAGTGTGCTCGTGCTGGATCATGCGAAAAAGCCAGGACGTAAAATCCTTATCTCAGGTGGTGGTCGTTGTAACTTCACTAACTACGACGTCTCAGCGAGCAACTACTTATGCCAAAACCCACACTTCGTGAAATCGGCGTTGTCTCAGTACACTAACTGGGACTTTATCTCGATGGTCAGCAAGCATGGCATCGAGTTTGAGGAGCGCGATCACGGACAATTGTTCTGTGTTGATGCGTTTACTGCGAAAGACATCGTTAAGATGCTATTGGCAGAATGCGACATGCCAAACATCCAACAACGCTACCAATGTGACGTACATTCGATTGAGAAAACCGATGCGGGCTTCCGTCTGCATGCTGGTACTGAAAACATCGAATGTGAATCTTTGGTGGTAGCAACGGGCGGCCTGTCGATGCCTAAATTGGGTGCGACGCCATTCGGCTACAAGATTGCTGAGCAGTTCGAGCTTCCGGTAATTACCACTACAGCAGGTTTGGTACCGTTTACGCTGCATAAAGAAGACAAAGAAGATTTCGCTGAACTATCGGGCATCGCGATCCCGGCAGAAATCACCGCGCAAGACGGCACCATGTTCAAAGAAGCGTTGCTGTTTACTCACCGCGGCTTGTCTGGCCCATCGGTACTGCAAATCTCGTCATTCTGGAAAGCGGGTCAGAAGGTGACGATTAACCTTGTACCAAACGACGATATCGCCGAGCTACTAGAGCGCAGCCGCGAGAAGCATCCGAACCAATCGTTGAAGAACACGCTAGCAAAAGTGCTACCAAAGCGTTTGGTTGAAGTACTGATTGAACGTAAAGAATTAGCAGATAAACCTCTTAAGCAGTTCAACCAGAAAGAGATGGCAACCATCGTTGAGCGTCTAGAAAACTGGGCAGTCGCACCGAACGGCACAGAAGGTTACCGCACTGCAGAAGTGACTCTAGGCGGCGTAGATACCGATCACCTGTCTTCGAAAACCATGGAATGTAAGAACATCAAAGGCTTGTACTTCATTGGCGAAGTGATGGACGTAACCGGCTGGTTAGGCGGCTATAACTTCCAATGGTGCTGGTCGAGCGGCTTTGTTGCAGGTCAGTGGGTGTAAGCAAAATTTTCTGCAGGCTGAGCGTTGTCTCAGCTCAGCCTATCCTTCACTTCAAAACACCATATAGTCTCGTGGGCATGTTGCTTTGGTCGGGAACTCTTTTTCTGAGTTATGCAGCTGCACATCGATGTGTGATATCAACGCCCGGCTATTTTCTATCTCATATTCAATATTGAACGTGATGGGCTCATCGTTCGAGTTTTTGCCATTCACGCTAAGGCAGCCATAGTCGTTGAAATGCACCTCATAGACACTGCTTGTTGACCCCATCAACTGTTTGAACAGTAACTGCTCTTTTGTTGTTGGAGAGCTTACCTCGATACCTGTGAGTGCCTCCTTCGAGAAATACTGCCAATAAGTCTCTGAGATATTTTCCTCTGATGCGTTTGCCAAATAGTTAGCATAGGTTGCGAGTAATGAGGGCGGTGTTGGTTGGGCGTGCACAATGGTAAAGCCCATGATACTGAGCAAGAGTAATATTGAGTTCTTCATTTTTTGCTTCTTCCCCTTCGCAATTCAACAAGCCTGTGCAGTTTGGGCTTGGATGTCGAATCAATCAGAAGAAGTTTCGAGAAAGCCCAGATAAAACATGCTGATGTTTTATCCAAGCAGATTACTTTTGAGAGCGATCTCTAACGAAACAACTTCTCGGCACGAACTGGGGCACTAAAGCGGAAGCCTTGTCCGTAGATACAGCCGCGCTCGAATAGGTATTGAGCTTGCTCGTCGGTTTCGATGCCTTCGGCGACCACTTTCAATGACAGGGTTTGTCCCATCGCGATGATGGCATTCACGATCGCATTGCTGTCGGTATTGCTTGGAACGTCGCTTACGAAAGAGCGGTCGATCTTCAATTTGTTAATTGGCAAACCTTTGAGGTAAGACAGTGACGAGTAACCGGTACCAAAGTCATCAAGAGAGATCTCAATGCCAAGCTCGCGCAGCAAGTTGAGTGATGCGATGGCTTGTTGTGGATCGATCAGTAGGAAGCTTTCGGTGATTTCCAGCTCTAGACGGTGCGCCGGGAATCCGGTCTCTTTGAGAATCACCCCAAGCTTGCTGATGAAGTCTGATTGTTGTAGCTGAAGAGCCGATACGTTCACCGCAAGCTTGCCAAATTCAATGCCGTTATCCAGCCATGCGCGACCTTGCAAGCAAGCTTGCTCCAAGACCCATTTACCAATGCTTTGAATCAAGCCAGTTTTCTCTGCAATCGGGATAAAGTCCGCTGGAGAAATCATTCCAAGATCAGGGTGTTGCCAGCGTAGCAGGGCTTCTACGCCCACCAGTTCATTGGCGTTTAAGTTGTATTGCGGTTGGTAAGCTAAATGAAGTTGGTTCTTCTCAATCGCTTCATGCAGAGCAGACTGCATACGCACGTGAGACACGGATTTATCGGTCAAATCCGGCGAGTAGAACGCGTAGCCGTTACGGCCGTTTTTCTTCGCCAAGTACATGGCGGTATCGGCGTTCTTGAGTAAGGTTTCGCTGTCTTGTCCGTCTTGAGGATAGCGTGCCACGCCCACGCTGGTGGAAATACGTAAAGATTCGTTCTTGCTGACTTCAAAAGGACGGTTGAACAGGCAGAGTATGTCCTCAATAGTGTCGATCAGCTGCGAATCCGATTCGATATTCGGCAATATAATGACAAACTCATCGCCACCAATACGTGCCACATGAGCGCGTAAGTGCAACACATCTTGCAGACGTTCAGCGAGTTTAGTCAGCAGTTGGTCACCACAGAAGTGCCCCATACTGTCGTTGATGTGCTTGAAGTGGTCGATATCGAGGAACAGAGTCGCAAACGCGTGTTGATGCTTCTGACCGTTCTCAATGTGTTGTTCTAGCAAGCTGATCAAATGAGTACGGTTAGGAAGGTTGGTCAATGGATCGTAAAACGCCATGCGTTGCAGTTTTTCTTCGTGCGCTTTACGTACTGAGATGTCTTCAAACACACAAATGTAGTTGATCAGATGGTTCTTATCGTCCATCACCGCACTGATGGTGGCGAGCTGTGGGTAAATGCTGCCATCTTTTTTGCGGTTGATGAATTCGCCTTTCCATTGACCTTTGCTTTCCAGCTGACGCCACAACTGTTGATAAAATTCGCGGTCGTGATGCCCAGAGCGCAAGATATTTGGGTTCTTACCGATCACTTCTTCTGCTGCGTAACCAGTGATATGGGTGAAGGCGCTGTTTACATCAAGAATGTAGGCTTTACGGTCGGTGATCACCATTCCTTCATGGGAGTTATCGAAGATTTTGGACGCCAATGACAACTGAGTCTCCACCATTTTTCGACGAGTGACGTTGCGTGTCATACCCAAAATACCAATCAGCTCTCCGGTTTGATTGCGGATTGGCGATTTGATGGTTTCCAACCAGGTTGGGTTGTTGTTGTCATCAATCAGGGTGCACTCTTCAACCGTGTTTTGGCTGCCCGTGGCGATCACCAACTGATCGGTATCAATGAACTTCTTCGCTCGACGACTGCTGAATAACTCGAAATCATTTTTGCCGACGATTTCACTGCCCGTCATTTGCCAAGAGTCTTCAACGCTGCGGTTGGTCATCGCGTAGCGACCATCGGTGCTTTTTATCCACGTGTGGTCTTCTAAGCAATCAATGAATTCTTGCAGGGATGGCAGTAAGTCGGGCAATTGAACATCGTGACGCTGCTGCTCTTTATGGTAAGTCTGAGCAACATCAAAGCCGACGCGTCCAGCCAATGCGCTTAACCATCCAGAAATGACAGTATCTTGCTCGGTTGGATGAACCAATGCGAAGGCAGCAAACAGCTCACCGCTTGGCAGCCATATCGGGCAGTAACTCAAGGTTTGGTTTTGGAAGGGCGTTTGTTCAACAACAAGCTGAGGGTAGGTAAAGTGCTCTGTGGCAGGTTCGAGAATCGCGACGACTTCACGATGATGTTGTGGCGATGTCGCCACCTCACTCAAGCGCCATTGGCGAGTGTAGCTGAAAGTATAAAGCTGACCGTGCGCCTGTGTGGCATCACAGCATTGTTGTAGAGCCTGTTTCCAGTCTGTCATCAATGCAGGGGAGATAGCGAAGCGAAACATAATTAATAAAGCATCCTGAAACGCCCTTGGAATAGTATGGTGAACATCTGACTCAGCGTTCATATCGGGCTTTGGCTATATCGTATCCAAAGCCCGAACAAATCCAAGCAAGGAACACTTCATTAATCGAGTAAACTGTTAGCTAGCTCTCTTTTTTATAAATCGTGTCTCATTTTTGCAATAGTTTCGGACGTCATCATTGAGCGGTATTCGTCTGTTTTTGCTTTTTGCCGAACTTCACTTGTTGGATCACCAAGCCGCTGATGATCAGCACTAAGCCAATCAAAGTGGATGGGTGAATCTCTTCACCAATGATGGTCGCAAGCAGCATGAGCGAGATGAATGGTGAAGCGAAAATCAGGTTGCTGATGCGTGCGGTGTTCTCGGTGAGTTTGAGTGCCGTTAGCCACAACACGAAGGTTAAGCCCATCTCAAACAGACCAACATAAGTCACTGCGGCCCAACCTTTCGCGGTGATTTGGCTCCAGTCTGCGCCTTCATAAATGCTTAAACCAATCGCAAACGGAATCGCAACCAGAAAGCCCAATAGCACGCCCACCACAGGGTCGGCTTTGTTTTTGGTGTTGAGAATCCAGTAGCTTGCCCAAAGTAATGTTGAAAGTAGTGCTAATCCCACCCCAAGCGGACTTTCGAATTCCATTCCTAACACGTTCCCTTTGGTGGCAATCACGATGACGCCTAAATAACTAAAACCACAAGCAATCCAGTCTTTATTGCGGATCTTCTGACCCAAGAAAACCGCCGCCATCAAGGTGAGCGTGATCGCCCAACTGTAGTTGATCGCCTGCGCTTGGGAGGCTGGCAGCAAGTCGTAGGCTTTAAACAAGATGAGGTAGTACGCCAGTGGGTTAATCAATCCGAGCAGTAAGTAGTACCAAGGATTGGCAAGAAACGTTGAACTGAGCTGATTCAGCTTGCCCTGCACGCCACATACCACGATGAGCGCGATGGCTGAGACAATACTTGCCATGGTCAGCATCTGAATCGGTGAGAATTCCGCCAAAGTCAATTTAAATGCGGTCGCTACTGTTGACCAAAGTAATACCGCTGATAGCCCAAATCCTAGGGCGTGACGCTCGTTCATGATGCCTCTGTGTGATGATGTACCGCTCATCGCTGTTGGTTTGAGCAGGTGTGAGTATGTTGTACGGAGCGCCTAGTGTATGCGAGGATTTTTCATCCAACAAACTGGACATTTATCCAGTATGTAAATACCATTATTAAAGATAAAAAACACAGGCTAACTCGCTATTATGCAATGGATTCTTGAGCATCAATCTCTCATTCTGTCTTCTCTTTTTACCGCGACCATCAGCGGTGTTGCAGTGGGTTGGTGGGTTAAACAACGCTTTGCTACGCAAACTCAATTGCTCGAACAACAGCTCTCCTCTGAAAAACAGCTTCATCAACAACAACTTGAACAAGTGAAGCAAAGCCTCGCCGAAGCGCAGCAAGAATTGGATGAGCTTGATGACGAGCGCGATAAAGCGGCTTTCGAGGTGCGCCAAACTCACGGAAAATTGATGGCTGCGATGGAAAAATTGCGCTATTTCGAAGCAGTGAAGCAAGAGCGTCAGCAGTATTTTGATGAGCTAGGGCAGATGCGAGAGCACAAATCGCGCCTTGAAACTCAGCTTCGTGAACAGCAAGCGCGCCACGAACAAATTAACCAAGCCAATGCTGAAAAGCTGCAAATTCTTGAGCAAGCAGAAGTGCGTTTGAAGCAGCAATTTGAACACTTAGCGAATCAGTTGTTTGAAGAGAAAACCGCCAAAGTCGACATGCAAAACCGTCAGAGTTTGGAAGGTTTGCTGTCTCCACTCAAAGAGCAGTTAGAAGGGTTCAAAAAGCAAGTAAACGACAGCTTTAGCCAAGAAGCCAAAGAGCGTCACACCTTGGTGCATGAGTTGAAGAACCTGCAACGCTTGAATGAGCATATGACCCGAGAAGCGGTCAATTTGACTCAAGCTCTGAAAGGCGACAACAAGCAGCAAGGCAACTGGGGTGAAGTAGTTCTGGCTCGGGTATTGGCAGAATCTGGTTTGCGTGAAGGGCACGAGTACCAAACTCAGGTGAGCTTGCAGAACGAAGCAGGCAAACGCTATCAACCTGATGTGATTGTTCACTTACCGCAAAACAAGCAAGTGGTGGTCGATTCGAAAATGGCGCTGGTGGCGTACGAGCGCTACTTCAACGCAGAGAACGACGTTCAACGTGAACAGGCGCTGAGCGATCACCTAGCCGCGCTGCGCGCGCACATCAAAGGCTTGAGCCTTAAGGATTACCATCAGTTAAAAGGTATCCAGAGCTTAGACTACGTGTTGATGTTTATTCCGGTGGAGCCAGCATTCCAAGTTGCGATTCAAGCCGATCCAAGCTTGGTTAAAGACGCGATGGAACAAAACATTATTTTGGTCAGCCCTACCACTTTGCTGGTGGCGCTACGTACGATAGATAACTTGTGGCGTAACGAACGTCAAAACGAAAATGCCCAATTAATCGCCGAACGAGCGGCGAAGCTGTACGACAAACTCCGCTTGTTCATTGATGACATGGAAGGGTTGGGTGGTGCATTAGACAAAGCCAACCAAACGTACCAAGGGGCAATGAATAAACTAGCGACAGGGCGTGGCAACGTGATCCGTCAGGCTGAAAGCTTCAAGCAATTAGGAGTGGAAGTAAAACGTCCAATCTCGCCAGATCTTGCTCAGTTGGCGCAGACAGAGTCATTTTCGGAAAATGCTTCTTTAGTAGAAAGACATCCGGCTGAGGATAAAGTAAACTAATCGCCCGCAGTACAGTGGGCGACCCTATTTGTTATCAACCGCCCCGTAGTGAGAAAGTGCTGCCCAAGAGGAATCAGAATGACGGACACAAGTGTGCAATCAAATACAGCGTTAGATAACGACACTACCCACTTTGGTTTTACCACAGTGGCAAAAGACGAAAAAGTGACCAAAGTTGCCGAAGTTTTCCACTCAGTGGCAGCAAAATACGACATCATGAATGACCTGATGTCAGGTGGCGTTCATCGCCTTTGGAAGCGTTTTACTATTGATTGCAGTGGCGCTCGTCCGGGACAACGCGTTCTCGATCTAGGTGGTGGTACTGGCGACCTGACGGCGAAATTCTCGCGCATTGTTGGCGACCAAGGTCACGTGATCCTAGCGGACATCAACAACTCAATGTTAAATGTAGGTCGTGACAAACTACGCGACAACGGCATTGTTGGTAACGTGCATTACGTTCAAGCGAACGCAGAAGAACTGCCGTTCCCAGATGATTACTTTGACGTGATCACGATTAGCTTCTGTCTACGTAACGTCACCGATAAAGACAAAGCGCTACGCTCTATGTTCCGCGTATTGAAGCCAGGTGGTCGTCTGTTGGTGCTTGAGTTCTCAAAACCAATCCTAGACCCGCTATCAAAAGTGTACGACGCATATTCATTCCACCTATTGCCAAAAATGGGTGAACTAGTAGCGAACGACGCAGACAGCTACCGCTACCTAGCAGAATCTATCCGCATGCATCCAGACCAAGACACGCTGGAAGGCATGATGAAAGAAGCGGGCTTTGAAAACACCAAATACTACAACCTAACGGGTGGTATTGTGGCGCTGCACCGCGGCTACAAATTCTAAGGATAAGCGGTATGCCATTTGAACCTCTTATCACTGCCGTTATTGAAACGACACTAAATACGCTGATTAAAGACGATCCTGAATTGGGTCGTCGTTTGTCACGTCTTAAAGGTCAGGTGATTCAAATTCATCTGAAAGAAATCAATAAGACACTGACGTTCATCTTCAGCCAGCAAATCGATGTTTTGGGCAACTACGAAGGTCAGCCAGATTGTTATCTGTCACTGAATCTAAGCGTACTGCCTGAGCTGCGCGATCAAGCCAACATCACTCGCCTTATCAAGCAAGATAAACTTGAGCTTGAAGGTGACATTCAATTGGCACAGAAATTCTCTCAATTGATGGTGGATTGCAAACCTGATATCGAAGAGTGGCTGTCTCGCGTGACGGGTGATGTCGTGGCACATACTTTTGTGCAAGGCACCAAAAACGTCGGCGGTTTCTTTGCTTCTCAAGCAGAAAAACACCAACGCCATCTTGCTCAAGTAGTAACAGAAGAGTGGAAACTGGCGCCAGCACCGCTAGAAATTGCCCACTTCTGTGACCAAGTGGACGACGTTCGTAGCCAAGCTTCTCGCGTTGAAGCTCGCCTAAACGCACTACTAAGCAAGTTCGATTCGGATAAGCCTGCGCTGGAGAACTCATGACGCCAGCAGAAATAAAGCGCTTATACCACATCATTAAAGTTCAGCTGGAATATGGCTTGGATGAGTTGTTGCCCGATCATCAACTGACCAAAGCACCGCTTTTGATGCGCAAAAGCTTATTCTGGATGAAGAACAAGCACTCAGAAAAGCAGCTGGGTGAACGCCTTCGTCTCGCTCTGCAAGAACTTGGTCCGGTTTGGATTAAGTTCGGCCAGATGATGTCGACTCGTCGCGACCTTTTCCCTCCGCATATCGCTGATCCTCTTGCACTTTTGCAAGACCAAGTTGCGCCATTTGATGGGCAGTTAGCGAAAGAACAAATGGAACTCGCTCTGGGCGGTCCATTAGAAAACTGGTTTACTGAATTTGATATCAAACCGTTAGCGTCTGCGTCGATTGCTCAGGTGCATACGGCTCGATTAAAAGACACTAACCAAGAAGTGGTATTAAAGGTCATCCGTCCAGATATTCGTCCGGTCATTGATTCAGATCTAAAACTGATGCACCGAATGGCGCGTATAGTCGCCGGAGCGATGCCTGAAGCACGTCGTTTGAAACCAGTTGAAGTGGTTCGCGAGTACGAAAAAACCTTACTTGATGAACTCGATTTGCGTCGTGAAGCGGCGAACGCGATTCAACTGCGTCGCAACTTCGAAGGCAGTGAAGAGCTTTACGTACCAGAAGTTTTTCCTGACTTTAGTAATGAAACTGTCATGGTTTCTGAGCGAATATATGGCATCCAAGTCTCTGATATTGAAGGCTTGGAAGCGAATGGCACCAATATGAAATTGCTCGCGGAACGCGGTGTGAGTGTGTTCTTCACTCAGGTTTTCCGAGACAGCTTTTTCCATGCCGACATGCACCCGGGCAACGTGTTCGTTAAACCGGAGCATCCAGAGAATCCTATGTGGATTGGGCTGGATTGCGGGATCGTTGGTACACTTAATAGTGAAGACAAACGCTATCTGGCGGAAAACTTCCTCGCTTTCTTCAATCGTGACTACCGCCGCGTAGCGGAATTGCACGTTGATTCGGGGTGGGTACCTGCCGATACCAATGTCGATGAATTTGAATTTGCGATTCGCATTGTGTGTGAGCCAATCTTTGCTAAACCACTGTGTGAAATCTCTTTCGGTCACGTACTGTTGAACCTGTTCAACACTGCGCGTCGATTCAATATGGAAGTGCAGCCGCAGCTTGTATTGCTACAAAAAACGCTGTTGTACGTCGAAGGACTGGGTCGCCAGTTGTACCCGCAACTAGATTTGTGGGAGACCGCGAAACCTTTCCTTGAAGAATGGATGATGAACCAAGTCGGTCCGCAAGCTTTAGTGAATGCCATTAAAGACCGTGCACCGTTTTGGGCAGAGAAGTTACCGGAACTGCCGGAGCTGCTTTACGATAGCCTTAAACAAGGTAAAGCCATGAATCAACGCATGGATCAGCTTTATCAAGGTTACCGTCACAGCAAGCGTCAGCAGGCGACAGGAAAGTTTTTATTTGGCGTTGGAGCCACTTTAGTCGTATGCTCGGCAATATTGGTGGATAACGCTTATGAGCAGCTATCGATCGCTAGCGGTATCGCAGGGGTCACATTTTGGTTGCTTAGTTGGCGAGCTTATCGTCGATAGACGTTAAACTCTTGAAATAATTTTGTTTAAAGACCCGAGGTAAAAAGAATGGGTGGTATCAGTGTTTGGCAACTTCTAATCATTGCTGTAATTGTTGTATTGCTATTCGGAACTAAGAAACTACGCGGTATCGGTGGCGATCTGGGTGGTGCCGTTAAGGGCTTCAAAAAAGCAATGAGCGAAGATGAGCCTGCGAAGAAAGACGACAAAGACGCAGACTTCGAGCCAAAAAGTCTAGAAGAGCAGCAAAAGAAAGAAGCAGCTCCTGAATCGAAAAAAGACAAAGAGCAGGCGTAAAACGTGTTTGATATCGGTTTTTGGGAACTGGTATTAATATCTGTTGTTGGTCTGGTTGTTCTTGGTCCAGAGCGTTTGCCACATGCCATCCGCAGTGTCTCTCGTTTTGTCGGAGCAGCGAAGAGTATGGCAAATAGCGTCAAAGACGAGTTGTCACACGAGCTGAAAGTTCAAGAACTGCAAGAAAACTTGCGCAAAGCTGAGCAAATGGGGATGGATGATCTGTCTCCTGAGCTGAAATCTTCAGTCGAAGAATTGAAGAAAGCGGCGCAATCTGTAAACCGCCCTTACGCGGAACCAACCAAATCAGAAGCGGAGCCTAAGCAAGAGGCACCTGCGACTGAAACCGTTGAGAAAGCGGAAGAGATTAAGGTTACAGCGGCAGATAAGAAAGCCGAATAGTCTCATTAGGAGGAGCTACTAGTGATTGGTAGCTCCTTTTTGATCAGGTTTTAAAAAAGAGGTTTGCCATGTCTACCGTCGAGCAGACACAACCTTTAATTAGTCATTTATTAGAACTTCGCAACCGACTGCTTAAAGCCATTGCTGCAGTATTGGTGGTGTTTGTTGGACTAATTTACTTCTCTAACCACATTTATGAGTTTGTTTCAGCGCCTTTGGTAGAACGCCTACCTGAAGGTGCAACGATGATCGCAACCGATGTGGCTTCACCGTTTTTCACGCCTTTGAAGCTAACCTTGATTGCTTCGGTGTTTATTGCGGTGCCGTTTATCTTGTACCAAGTATGGGCATTTGTTGCGCCAGGTTTGTACAAGCATGAACGTCGATTGATCATGCCATTGCTATTCTCTAGCTCACTGTTGTTCTACTGCGGTGTGGCGTTTGCTTACTTCGTGGTATTCCCACTGGTGTTTGGCTTCTTTACCGCTATCTCTCTTGGTGGGGTAGAGTTCGCAACCGACATCTCAAGTTACCTCGACTTTGTACTGGCGCTGTTTATGGCGTTTGGTATTGCGTTTGAAGTACCTGTGGCGATCATCTTGCTATGTTGGACTGGCGCGACCACACCACAAGATCTGAAAGAGAAGCGCCCATACATCATCGTGTGTGCGTTTATTGTCGGTATGCTACTCACGCCGCCGGATATGATCTCGCAAACCCTACTGGCAATCCCGATGTGTTTGCTGTTTGAGGTAGGTTTGTTCTTTGCTCGTTTCTACACACGTAAAGATGAAGCAGAAGAGACGGAAGCTGAAGAGTAACTTTTGCTTCGTACTATAGAAAAGCGGCTTTGTTAGCCGCTTTTTTTGTGTTTTTAAAACCTAGCCAAATTATCTCACGCGCTTTATGTATCCACATCGTGAGCAAACATACACCTCTTTAATCCCCACTAATTTCTCCCAAAGCCTGCGTTGACGACGTTGTAAGTAACCTCCATGTTTGCACATATATATCCCTACTTTTATTGTTGTTTATTTGGAAGACTTTATGTGATGTTAGTTCCAATGTTAAATGGGGCTTCTATATGCGATTCAGTAGGTTATCTACCAAATCAATACGGTCACATTTAACAGAATAAAGTTCCAATTAGTTGGGGTGGAAGTCTGGTGCACGTTTTAAACGAGTTTAAAGGTTGTTAGGTGGAGTGAGTTTGACTGTGTAACGACTTGTAATTATTGAAGGTGTGAGGGAGCGGGAAAGGCGACCCATGAAGAGCCGCCTTATTGCGGTTGGATTGGACTGAGCCAATTATCTCAGCTTAAGGACATAACCGCATTTTGAGCAGACATAAACTTCCTTAATGCCGATTAGTTTTTGAATCCAACTGCGCTGCTGACGTTGCAAGTAAACTCCATGATTACACATTATGAGTCCCATCTATTTTGATTTTATAAGCCGACGGGCATTTTATGTGAAATCATTTCCATACTGCAATGATGTAAATAATATAATTATCGATCTCAACTATATGATTTTTCTATACTATACGTAAGGATTCCATACGAGCTCAAAGTCAGACGGAGGCTCATCACTTTTTAGTCCAAGTTGATTGCTTTGAAGTCGTGATAAAAAGTGTGACAAGTAAAGAAGAAATTATTTAACTCTGAGCATATATCCGCATCGCGAACAGACGTAGACTTCTTTAATTCCGATCAGTTTTTGCCAAAAAGTTCGTCTGTGGCGCTGTAGGTAAATATTGTGTTTGCACTGTTCCATAAATTGCCCAACTCAATAAGTGTATGGGCAATATTAGGAATCTTAATGGTTATGTCTCAATAGCACGGATTTTTGAATTTATCAGCCGGTGCTATAGAAATAGAGTAAGGTGACTGAATATGAGCTCTATAACCCTAAGGCTATTTGAGGTTAAATAGCGCTTCTGCGTTTTTGGTCGTTAGAGCATCAATCACTTCAAGGCTTTCCCCACGGAGTTCCGCCACGCGCGCCGCCACCAGAGAAGTATAAGCTGGTTCGTTACGTTTCCCACGATGCGGTACCGGCGCAAGGTAAGGGCAGTCTGTTTCTAGAATCACCCAATTCATGTCCAGATGTGGGATAACCTTATCCATACCACCATTTTTAAATGTAGAGACACCACCCAGACCTAAGTGGAAGCCTAGCTCATTGATTGCTTGCGCTTCTTCTACGCTGCCACCAAAACAGTGGAATACACCACGCAAGCTGCCGTCTTGCTCTTGACGAAGTAAAGTCAGCGTTTCTTCAATTGAGTCACGTGTGTGGATAACGACAGGTAAATTCATCTCTTTTGCCCAGTTTAACTGAGTCACAAACGCCATCTCTTGTTCTTCTCGGAAGGTTTTATCCCAGTACAGATCGATACCGATTTCACCCACTGCAATAAAGTTATGTTTTTCAAACCAGCCACGGATGATTTCCAGTGTTTGCTCGACATTGCCATCGACGTAACACGGATGCAGACCCATCATTGAACGACAAACCTCAGGATAAGCCGCTTCGGTTTTTAGCATCGGCTCAATAGACTCAAGATCGATGTTCGGCAGCAGGATTCTATCAATGCCTTGTTCTAAAGCGCGCTTCACTACCTCGTCGCGGTCATTATCAAATTCGCTAGCGTAAATATGAGCGTGAGTATCGATCATGGTTGGTCTCTATGGTTCATCGGTGTATGGAATTAGTGAGAAGTATACTTGAGTGTGAGTGCGGGGTCATTTTCGGTTTTTTTCATGCCGTTTTTCCATATTGCTGCTCGCAAGGTGCATCAAGAGTGATATGATTTTGCCACCAGATGATTTGATCATCGTAACCTTCCAGACAAGGAGAAAGTGGTGTCTGTATCAATTCAAGGTCCATTCCCTGCACGCCGTATGCGTCGTATGCGTAAGCACGATTTTAGTCGTCGTCTGATGGCTGAAAACCAAGTTTCAGTAAACGATTTGATTTACCCAATGTTTATTCTGATGGGTAAAGATCGTCGTGAAAGTGTTGAATCGATGCCGGGTGTAGAACGTTTGTCGATTGATTTAATGCTAGAAGAAGCACAATACCTAGCAAACCTAGGCGTACCAGCAATCGCGCTTTTCCCTGTCGTAAACCAAGACGCTAAAAGCTTATGTGCTGCTGAAGCTTACAACCCAGAAGGTTTGGTTCAGCGCGCAGTACGTGCATTAAAAGAGCACGTGCCTCAAATCGGTGTGATCACAGATGTGGCACTCGACCCGTTCACTACTCACGGCCAAGATGGCATCATCGATGAAGATGGCTACGTGATGAATGATGAGACAACCGAAGTTCTCGTAAAACAAGCGCTGTCTCACGCAGAAGCGGGCGCAGACGTGGTTGCACCATCAGACATGATGGATGGTCGTATCGGAAAAATCCGTGAAGCACTAGAAGAAGCGGGTCACATCCATACTCAAATCATGGCTTACTCTGCGAAGTACGCATCAAACTACTACGGTCCATTCCGTGATGCAGTTGGTTCATCAGCGAACTTAAAAGGCGGCAATAAGAAAAACTACCAAATGGACCCTGCGAACACAGATGAAGCGCTACATGAAGTCGCTCTTGATATCAATGAAGGCGCAGACATGGTGATGGTTAAGCCAGGTATGCCTTACCTTGATGTGGTTCGTCGTGTTAAGACTGAGCTTCAAGTTCCAACGTTCGCTTACCAAGTTTCTGGTGAGTACGCGATGCATAAAGCAGCCATCATGAATGGTTGGCTAAAAGAGCGCGAGACCGTGATGGAATCTCTGCTTTGCTTCAAACGCGCAGGTGCGGATGGCATCCTGACTTACTTCGCGAAAGATGTAGCAGAGTGGCTAGCGGAAGAAAACGCACAAACAGCAGAGCACCTAGTAAAGACTCAAGAAGCGACAGACGAGTAATTATCGCTTAATGAGAAAAACCAGACCGACAATTGTTGTCGGTCTGAATATACCCAAGTAACCTCAAGACGGAATACACACGGCTTGAAGTTACTTGGGTATATTTATTTCTGGAGAGTAAGACAATGACAATGCTGATTCGTGAAGGCACGCTGGAAGAAGCGATCCAAGTGGTGGCTCGTGTCACTGAGTTCGCACGTGGTGAGACGGTTGAATCCATGGCGGAGCGCCTTGGAGAGAAAAAGAGCCTAATCTTAGTTGCTGAGAAAGCAGGGGCGATCCTTGGTTTTAAAATTGGCTACGAATTAGATGATTACACCTTCTACAGCTGGTTTGGTGGCGTGGCCCCAGAAGCGCGCAATGAGGGTGTGGCGCAGATGTTGTTGGAAGCACAAGAAGATTGGGTCGCTGAGCAAGGCTACAAAACGTTAAAAGTGAAATCTCGTAATCAATTCCCAGCCATGCTTCGATTGTTGCTAAGAAATGAATACATCATTGAAAAGTTTGAAGAAAAACCGAACCTACGTGAGTCTCGTGTGCACTTCATTAAGGCACTATAAAAAATAAATGAGATTTTTTCTCATTTAGGTGTTGACTGTTAAATGAGAATCATTATTATTAAACCTGTCTTAGGGAATGAGGAAAGTTCACAAGGACGTTGAATTGCTAATTAACTGCGGTTTATTAACTGAGTGTTGAGAAGGTAATGAAACATTTTCCCCAGAACTTGCACGAATTCTTTTTGACACGACATTGCTCACATTGCTTCCAGTGTAATTTATAGCTTCTTGGTTAAGCTGCCATATAAATGGAAATAGCTTCACCACTTCTGCTAGGCGACCCAATTGGGTCGCTTTTTTCTTTTCTGAGATTTCTAATTGACGCCTCTTCTGGCAACTTTTCCACATGCCATGATCATTTTAGGATCGTTGATCTTCTCACCTGTTGGTATTTATTTTCTTTAATAACAGTGCCTTATGTTTGTTGTTTGAAGGTTTTATTTCCGTTGGATAACCAGTGGATAATTTCTATAAACAGAGTTATCCACAAGAAGGTGCAAATTTCGTGAATAACATCGGAAAATTTCCGCGACCTCGATCGAGCGAACAAGATAGATTCGGATCAGCAGTCATGGCATTCTAAGCAGATCTATTAAGTACTGATTTGGATACAGACAATTATGGCAAGTATTCCTGAAAATCCGTTGATTCTGATCGACGGCTCTTCTTACCTATATCGCGCTTTTCACGCTTACCCAGGCACGATGAGTAACGGTGAAATTCCAACTAACGCAGTTTACGGTGTAGTGAACATGTTACGCAGCATGATGCGTCAGTTTGCTTCTGATCGTATCGCAGTGGTTTTCGATGCGAAGGGTAAAACCTTCCGTGACGATATGTACCCGGAATACAAAGCGAATCGTCCACCAATGCCGGACGATCTTCGTTGCCAGATTGAACCTCTGCATAACGTTATTCGTGCGATGGGTCTGCCATTGATCTGTATTCCAGGCGTAGAAGCCGATGACGTGATTGGTACTCTGGCTTATCAAGCATCGCAACAAGGCATGCCTGTTTTGATCAGTACTGGCGATAAAGATATGGCGCAGTTGGTGGATGACAACGTTACGTTGATCAACACCATGACCAACGTTGTGATGGATCGTGAAGGTGTGGTTGAGAAGTTTGGTATCCCACCAGAATTGATCATCGACTACCTAGCGTTGATGGGCGATAAAGTCGATAACATTCCTGGCGTTCCGGGTGTAGGTGATAAAACGGCAACGGCTTTGCTACAAGGCATTGGCGGCCTGACAAAGCTGTATGAAAACCTCGACGATATCGCTGCGCTTGGCTTCCGTGGTTCAAAAACCATGGCGAAGAAGCTAGTAGACAACAAAGACAACGCGATGCTGTCTTACGAACTAGCGACCATCAAGCTGGATGTAGAGCTGGAAGAGACGCCAGAATCATTGCTAAAAGCAGAACCAAGCACAGATGAACTGATCAAACTGTACGGTCAGTTGACGTTTAAGTCTTGGTTGAATGAGCTATTAGAAGGCGGCACTGGTGTAGTAGAAGCGGATGAGTCAACCGGCGCTGCGCGTGGTGGTTCTGATTCATCTAAAGCAGATATGGACACTTCAGCAGTAAAAATCGATCGTAGCCAGTACGAAACCATCCTAGATGAAGCTTCATTTAATGCTTGGTTAGACAAGCTAAAAGCGTCTGAATTATTTGCGTTTGATACCGAAACCGACAGCCTAGATTACATGGTGGCAAACTTGGTTGGTTTGTCATTTGCAACTGACGAAGGCATTGCTGCTTATGTACCAGTGGCTCACGACTACCTAGATGCGCCTCAGCAGCTGGATCGTGATTGGGTACTGGAACAGCTGAAGCCGATTCTTGAAGATGATGCTCAGGCTAAAGTCGGTCAAAACCTAAAATACGATGCGTCTGTGCTGGCTCGCTACGGCATTGAGATGAAAGGCATCAAGCATGACACCATGTTGGCGTCTTACGTCTACAACAGTGTAGGCGGCAAACATGATATGGACAGCTTGGCACTACGCTTCCTACAGCACAGCTGTATTTCATTCGAGCAAATCGCAGGTAAAGGTAAGAACCAGCTGACCTTCAACCAAATCGATCTGGATGAAGCCTCACCATATGCTGCAGAAGATGCGGACGTGACGCTTCGTCTACATAACCGTTTGTTTGCTAACATCGAGCAAGATGAAAAGCTAAAAACCGTATACGAAGAAATCGAAATGCCACTTGTGCCAGTGCTGTCTCGCATTGAGCGTACTGGTGTATTGATTGATGACATGAAGCTTAGCGCGCAGTCTGTAGAAATTGCTGCACGTCTGGACGAGCTTGAGCAGAAAGCTTATGAAATTGCAGAACAAGAGTTCAACATGAATTCTCCGAAGCAACTGCAAGCACTTCTGTTTGAAAAAATGGGTCTACCAGTTATCAAGAAGACGCCATCAGGCACACCTTCTACTAATGAAGAAGTGCTGCAAGAGCTGGCTCTGGATTACCCACTACCAAAACTGATTTTGGAATACCGTGGTCTGGCGAAGCTAAAATCAACGTACACCGACAAACTACCTAAGATGATCAACCCATCAACGGGTCGTGTGCATACTTCTTACCACCAAGCAGTGACTGCAACGGGTCGTCTATCTTCAACCGATCCTAACTTGCAGAACATCCCAATTCGTAATGAAGAAGGTCGTCGTATTCGTCAGGCATTTGTGGCCCCTACGGGTTATAAGATTCTGGCAGTCGACTACTCTCAGATTGAATTACGTATTATGGCGCACCTATCAGGTGACCAAGCGCTGCTTGATGCGTTCCGAGACGGCAAAGATATCCACGCGGCAACCGCAGCAGAAATCATGGGCGTTTCTATTGAGGACGTTTCAAGTGAGCAACGTCGCCGTGCGAAAGCGGTTAACTTCGGTCTAATCTACGGCATGAGTGCGTTTGGTTTGGCGAAGCAACTGGGTATTCCTCGTGGTGAAGCACAAGCCTACATGGACAAGTACTTCGAGCGCTACCCAGGCGTGATGCAGTACATGGAAGACACGCGCAGTGCGGCTTCAGAGCAAGGCTTCGTCGAGACTATCTTTGGTCGTCGTCTACATCTTCCTGAAATTCAATCTCGTAACGGCATGCGTCGTAAAGCGGCAGAGCGTGCAGCGATCAACGCACCGATGCAAGGCACCGCTGCGGACATCATCAAGAAAGCGATGTTACTGGTTGATCAATGGATTCAAGAAGAAGGCAACGGTCGAGTGAAACTTCTGATGCAAGTACACGATGAACTGGTATTTGAAGTTGAAGAGTCGTCTTTGTCCGAAATTGAAAGTAAAGTACAGAATTTGATGGAATCTGCAGCAGAACTGAAAGTGCCTCTAGTGGCGGAAGCGGGTCACGGTGACAACTGGGATCAAGCACACTAGTCATTTTTAAGCCAATTTAGCCTATTTAGTATGAGCCAGCGCACAAACGCTGGCTTTTTTGTGTCATTAAAAAAGCAAATCACATCTGAGATTTAATGTTGCTTAATAAAACTTTCATGAAAAAAAACTACAAAAGTTCTTTGCAAATCTGACCAATTGTTGTACATTATCTCTCGTAGGGTACAGAGGTAAGATGTTCTATCTTTCAGACCTTTTGTTTCACGTTATTGGATTAGGCTGATTCAGCCGCCCCAGTCAGTTTTTGACTGGGGCGTTTTTTATTGGGCGAAAGAAAATTTTTCTTTTAGATCAGCAATTTAAACTAAACCCTCAAAAATCTTCTCTTTTGACCTCTCTAAGTCACTGCAAAATCTCGATTTTTCCTTCAAATTTATTGCGTTATTCATCCTGTAAATTTACGCCAGTCACACTATTATTTTTTCTTGAAAGAAACTAAGTTACTTCCTTTTGATGCTTTATTTAACTTAACTATCTGAATATTAAAGCTATTGAGAGATGTGGGAGTAACTATTTGTCGGTGGGCAGGAAATAAGATTGCTTTTTAACCTATTGAAATCGAATCTCAGTTCAGTAATGCTTCGCCACATAACAATAATTACCAATTTTTCTCTCCCGTTATCCCTGCCAGGAAGGTGGGGATTTTTATTGCCTGAAATTCACAGTTTTGGATGACGGATAAACAAAAGCCCCACCAAAAGACAGGGCTGTGTCGAAAAAATTTAACAAATTTTGTTAATTATTCTTCGCCGCTCTCGTGAGCGTCTTGCTCATCTTCTTCAAGCAAGTGCGCAAATGCTGGTGCAAACCACGTGTCGAGTTTGGCACGTAGCTGATCTACGCCTAGGCCTTTTAGTGAAGAGAACACATCAACCGATACGTCACCACCAAAAGTTTCTACTTGTTTGCGGATTTTCAGTAGCGTTTGTTTGCGAGCACCGCTTTTCAGTTTGTCTGCTTTAGTCAGAAGAACTTGAACAGGGATGCGGCTGTCGATCGCCCAGAAAATCATTTGTTGGTCGAGATCTTTCATTGGGTGACGGATATCCATCAGAACCACCAAGCCTTTTAGGCACTCGCGTTTCTGCAGGTATTCACCTAATGATTTTTGCCATTTGTTCTTCATCTCAATCGGTACTTGAGCGAAGCCGTATCCTGGCAAATCGACAATGTGACAACCTTCTTCCACTTTGAAAAGGTTGATCAATTGAGTGCGACCTGGGGTCTTTGATGTCTTCGCTAAGCTTTTTTGGTTAGTAAGACGGTTAAGTGCACTCGATTTACCAGCGTTTGAGCGTCCTGCAAACGCAATTTCGACACCTTCGTCCTCAGGTAAGTGACGAATATCGGGTGCGCTGGTGATGAAATGCGTGTTTTGGTAATGAATTTTTACGCTCACTGTTAACTCCATCTCGACTTTGTGTAGTCGATTGATTACTTTTTTGTGAAATTGTGTAAAATAACCGTGCTCGGCATAAGGTCGCCTATTGTACCATGAGTGTACGCGGTATGTTCACATTCCGTGGTACTGGAAGCTTGATAATTATAATGGAATGTCATGAAGAAATTAGCGCTAATTTTGAGTCTTTTAGCCAGTTGCTCAGTATGGGCCCAAGGTAATATTGAAGCTGGTAAAGCAAAATCACAAACTTGTGTCGCCTGTCACGGAGCGGACGGTAACAGTGCAATCGCAATGTACCCGAAACTTGCAGGCCAACACGCTAAGTATCTTGAGAAGCAGTTAAAAGATCTAAAACTAGGTATGACTAGTGGTGGTAAACAAGGTCGTTACGACCCTGTAATGAGTGGTATGGCAATGCCACTGAGCGATGAAGACATCGCTGATCTATCTGCATACTACGCCTCTCTACCAATCTCAGAGAGCTCAACACCAGAAGACGTTGTTGAGAAAGGTAAAGTATTGTACACCGCTGGTGATGCAGAGCGCGGTCTAACCGCATGTATCGCATGTCACGGCCCTCGTGGTAACGGCACTGAGCTTTCAGGTTTCCCTAAAATTTCTGGTCAGCACTCTGACTACATCAAAGCTCAGCTAGAGAAGTTCCGTGATGGTAACCGTGGTAACGACATGAATGCCATGATGCGTGACATCGCGAAGAAAATGACAGACGAAGACATCGAAGTTCTGTCGAAATACGTTGGCGGTCTGCACTAAACCCCTACAAAGTTCGAGCACAGTTACACAACTATGCCCTAGCGTTTTCGCTGGGGCATTTTTGTTAGTGACCTTAATTAATCACGGTCTTATTTTCTTAATACCTATTTATTAGTGATATCAATCACACATGGTTTTTGGGTATGAAGAGATAGTTAGCTCGGTGCTTTGTGAGACATTTGCCATACTTGGTCGATACTATTTCTCTTTTTTGTTTTTAAGTTATTGATAAAAATAGTTAATTATTTTTGACGAAAAAATCCTATCAATAATTTCTTTCAATGACTTGTTGGTTTTTATCCAATCCGTAAAGTAGAAGCTGTTCACAAGGAGTGAATCTCAGGAATTTAGACCATGGATATAAGGTCTCCAAGGACGCAAACGAAGGACGTTTGGTAGTCGGAAAAGGGACTTAGATAGGCAAGGAGCCTATCAGATATGGATGGTCATCTAGTCTAACGGTTAAGACAGCGAAACGGATCAGGCTTCAGGAAGTAGCTCAGTAAACAGGAAGTGAAAGGATAGCCAAAACTCATCAGGACGATGAAGAACAACACTTTTTGGCAGGGAAAGCTCGAAAAACAAAAGGATTCTTGGTGCACCCGATGTGTGCAACACAGTTTCGCCACTTATTGGTGGCATTCAGAAAGCGACAGTCTCACTGTCGCTTTTTTTATATTCATTTTTGCCAATCAAAGTTTTTTAACAAAAACTGCTGAAAAAGTATCCAACAACACTCCAATCTGTGTCCACTTTCTGGTATGTTTCGCATCCCTGTTTGAGGAAGTCAGCATGCACACCTGTCCTTTATGCCAGAATCAGCGCACTCACCACTTTTTTGAAGACAAGCGACGCGAGTATCTTCAGTGTGAGCAGTGCAGTTTGGTGTTCGTCAATCCAGACCAACGTTTGGATGCGAAAACTGAAAAAGCTCACTATGATCTGCATGAGAACAATCCCGAAGATGTGGGATATCGACATTTTTTGTCGCGAATTGCTGACCCAATCGCAGAGCGAATTTCACCACAATCGAACGGAATCGACTTTGGTTGTGGTCCAGGCCCAACGCTTTCATTAATGTTAGAAGAGGCGGGGCACAACATGGCGTTGTATGATCTTTACTATCACCCTGATACATCGGTGCTAGAAAGGCAGTATGACTTCATGACAGCAACAGAGGTGATAGAACACCTCTACCACCCTGATATGGTGTGGAAGCAATGGTTGAATTTAGTTAAGCCAGGTGGCTGGATAGGCCTGATGACGAAAATGGTCATCGATGTTGAAGCCTTTCAATCATGGCACTACAAGAACGATCCAACTCATGTGGTGTTCTTTAGCCGTGAAACGTTCCAGTTCCTAGCTGAGCGGGATAAGCTCGAACTCGAATTTATTGGTAATGATGTAATTTTACTGAGGAAAGCCCAGTAATGAGCCGTAGTAAAAAATCTAGAAAGCCAGGTGCCGCTGGCGCACCTGAGTTTGTTGTAACTCGTAACCGTACAGAATCTGACGTTCAAGGCCGTCTGCGCAAGCGCGCTAAAAAGCGTAAAGGCTTGAAGACCGGTAACCGTAACTCAGAAGTAAACGAACAGAAGAAGCAATCTGCTGCACAAAATCGCGATCCGCGTTTGGGTAGTAAGAAGAAGATTCCTCTGATCGTTGAGCCTGTGAAGAAGCAAACGAAGCAAGAGCGTCGTCTATCAGCTGCACAAGAGCTAGAGATGCTAGAAAACGATGCGCAATTGAACGTATTGTTGGATCGCATTGAAGCGGGTGAGAACCTAGGCACAGGTCTACAGAAATACGTAGATGAGAAGCTAGATCGTATCGAAAAACTGATGGACCAACTGGGTCTGCTTGAGCCGGAAGAAGAGGAAGACTTTACCGCTCCTGCTGCTAAAGGTACTCGTAACGACGATGACCTACTAGCAGACTTCGATGACATCAACTTCGACGATTACAAAGGATAAGTAACTCATGAACGTAACCTTATTAGCGATTGCAGGTGCAGTGATCATTATCGCGCTGGCTTCTTATGCAGGTTACCTTCTGCTTCAATTGAAAAAGCAAAAGGAATTGCAACTGAAGCACAAAAAATTGGCGATCGATAAACGTAACGCCAACATTTTTGAGAACGTGCATACCTTATGTCAGGCTGGCATCCAAGGTCAGTGTGATTTGTCTGAAATCAGCATCCGTGTTTACAACATCATGGACTATGTTCAGGGTGAAGACCGAGTTGATTTTGATAAAACATACCCTGCGATTTCTGAGCTGTATCATGTTGTGAAAGATATGGCGCGCGGTGAAGACCGTCAGAACCTTGCTAAGAAAGAGCGTATGCAACAAAACTTAGATCGCCATAAAGCGGAGCAGCGCTTAACGGATGCGATCATAGAAGAACTCAAAGTGTTGCAAAAAAACGTCCAGCCACTGAATAACCAAATCAATATTCAGATGATCTAATTCGTACCCCTGATGGTTTCCCTATCACCATTGGGGGTATCGTGATCACGCTAGCACTTCTTTGGTTTTATACTTAAAAAGCCGCCAACGGCTACCGTAGTTGCCATCGTCGTATGGCAAAATAGCGGTTTCTGAATATCGGGTGGCGATATACGTCTCCCTAGCATTTAACGGAAAGTACCACCATGTCGAATCAACATACTGAATCGAAACAGCAAATCGTCTGGGATCAAGCGGTGTTGGATAAGTACAACTACTCTGGTCCGCGCTACACGTCGTACCCGACTGCGCTGGAATTTCATGAAGCGTTTACCATCTCGGACTACGATATGGCATGCACTCATTACCCAGAACGCCCGCTATCTCTGTACGTTCACATTCCGTTCTGTCATAAGCTTTGCTACTACTGTGGCTGTAATAAAGTCATTACTCGCCATTCGCACAAAGCAGACGAATACCTAGATGTGCTTGAGCACGAGATTCGCCAACGCGCTTCGCTGTTGGGTGAGCGCACCGTGACTCAATTGCATTTTGGTGGTGGTACACCAACTTTCCTATCTGAAAAACAAATCACACGTGTGATGGACTTGCTACGCCAAGAGTTCACCTTTAGTGCGGATGCGGAAATCAGTATTGAAGTTGACCCTCGTGAAATTGAGCTAACCATGCTGGATCACCTTCGTGGTGAAGGCTTCAACCGTTTGAGCATTGGTGTGCAGGACTTCAACAAAGAAGTTCAACAACTTGTGAACCGTGAGCAAGATGAAGAATTTATCTTTGCCATGGTAGCTCGTGCGAAAGAACTTGGTTTCCGTTCGACTAACCTTGATTTGATTTACGGCTTACCGAAACAAACTAAGGCGTCTTTTGCGAAAACATTAGAGCAAGTGCTAGAAATGCAACCGGGTCGTTTGTCTGTGTTTAACTACGCACACATGCCGCAATTGTTCGCTGCGCAGCGTAAGATTAAAGACGACGATTTGCCAAAAGCGGAAGAGAAGATGGCTATTCTGCAAGACACCATCGCAACGCTAACAGGCGCTGGTTACCAGTTCATCGGCATGGACCACTTTGCAATGCCGGATGATGAGCTTGCTGTGGCTCAGCGTGAAGGTATTTTGCATCGCAACTTCCAAGGCTACACGACGCAAGGTGAATGTGACTTGGTAGGCTTTGGGGTTTCTGCGATTTCAATGATTGGTGATGCGTACGCGCAAAACCAAAAAGAGTTGAAGAAATACTACGCACAAGTGAATGAATCTCGCCATGCATTGTGGAAAGGTGTATCACTGGATGCGGATGACCTATTGCGTCGCGAAGTGATCAAACAGCTTATCTGTAACTTCAAGTTGGACAAGAAGGCCATTGAGTCTGAGTTTAGCGTGCAGTTCGATCAATACTTCAAAGAAGACTTAGGCCTACTGCAAACCTTTATCAATGATCAGTTGGTAGAAGTGGATGACAGCGAAATTCGCGTTACACTGCGTGGCCGCCTTCTGATTCGCAATATCTGTATGTGCTTCGATAAGTACCTACGTGCGAAAGCGCGTCAGCAGCAGTTTTCTCGCGTTATCTAATCTTTCATTAGATTTCGAATACAAAAAATGCCAGCAGATGCTGGCATTTTTTATGTCTTTCGCAGCAATTAAACGCGATCTTTCACTTTTTCTTTCAGCTCAATTTTCTCTGCATCTGATAGGAAAGCGATATCTAGGCCGTTGATTTGCGCTTGGCGAATCTGTTCTTGAGTCAGGCCTGCTGCTGGAGCCGCCACTTCGTATTCGTAAGGCAGTTCAATACCTTCCACTGCAGGGTCGTCCGTGTTCAGACACGCAAGTACACCGTGATCTAGGAACTGTTTCAGTGGGTGGTTTGCCAATGACTCAACCGTGCTGGTTTGGAAGTTAGACGTTAGACACGATTCAATACCAATGCGATTTTCTGCAAGGTAGTCCATCAGTTTAGGGTCGTGGATTGCTTTCACGCCGTGACCGATACGTGTCGCACCAAGTTCTTGAATCGCTTGCCACATGCTTTCTGCACCCGCGGCTTCACCAGCGTGGACGGTCACATTCAGACCTGCGTCACGCACTTGTTTGAAGTGAGAAACAAAACGATCACCCGGTTGGCCAAGTTCATCGCCTGCTAGGTCAACAGCGACCATGTGGTCTTTTTGGCTTAAGATCGCATCTAGCTCTTGTTGGCAAGCATCAGTACCGAAAGTACGGCTCATGATACCGATTAGGTTTGCCTTGATGCCAAAATCGCGCATACCCGCTTGCACGCCATCAACCACGGCTTCCACAACGCCTGCCACTGGCAGTTTATGTTTCATTGCCATGTAGTAAGGAGAGAAGCGAAGTTCGGCGTAGTCGATTTGCGCGTTCAGTGCGTCTTCTACGTTTTCGTAAGCAACGCGGCGACATGCGTCTAGATCGCCCAGTACCGCCACACCCCAATCAAGCTTAGAAAGGAAGGCTACAAGAGATGGCTCAGCTTCAACAATTTGAACGTGTGGTGTTAGCGATTCGATATCGTAAGCAGGCAGAGCAATACCAAATTGCTGACCAAGCTCAAGAATAGTCTTAGTACGAATGTTACCATCAAGGTGACGGTGCAAATCAGTTAGGGGAAGATTCTTAGTTATCATTATGTCGATCCGGGTTGTTTGTTGTGAACAGGAACTCAGCCCAAACATTATCAATGACAATACATGGGGAAGATTTGCAGTTAAGTATAAATAACAGTTAGGTAGATTGTCAGTAGAGGATGACTAGGAATTCAACGATTTCCGTTGTTTTCTACTTCATGTTAACCAAATGTGTTGGCCATTCTTCCATCGGCATAGGGCGGCTGTAATAGAAGCCTTGCACTTGATTACATCCAAGCGAGCTGAGCAATTGTGCTTGCGCAGCGGTTTCTACCCCTTCTGCCACAACATTGGTTTTCATGCCCTTGGTAATGTTGATGATCGCAGCAACCACAGAGCTGTCTAGATTCTCTTTGGTCAGGCGATTAATAAAGGTGCGATCTATCTTCAAGCAGGTAAACGGCAACGCATGTAAGTAAGCTAATGACGAATATCCTGTACCGAAGTCATCAATCGCAATACCCAGCCCCATCTCTCTTAGTTTGAGAAGGTTATCCAACGTTGTTGGTGCGCTGTCGATAATACGCGACTCGGTGATCTCTAACGTCACGTTGTTCGCTGAAAGACCAGTTGTGTGCAGAACTTTCGCAACGGATTCGACGAAGTTAGGGCTCGACAATTGATGAACCGACACATTCACGTGCAGTTGGAAGTCTTGCGGCCATTGTTTGTTGTCGATGGCTTTACGAGTGTCACTACAAGCTTGGAAAAGGATTTGCTGACCAATGGTTTTAATCATGCCGCTTTCTTCTGCGATAGGGATGAAGTCGAGTGGTGAAATCATGCCTGATTCACTGTGCCAGCGAGCCAATGCCTCCGCGCCACAAATGTTGCCCGTCGCGAGGTCAATGATCGGCTGATAGAAAGGCACAAACTCTCGGTTATCAATACCCGTCTGGATCTTCGCCAGCATTTGAGTTCTGAACTTAGAAGCACTCGCCATCTCTGGGCTGTAATGGCAAACGCTGGTGCGGGAATCTTGTTTGGCATAGCTGAGCGCAATACTGGCGTTACGCAACCATAGTGACATGGTTTGCTCTGGTTGTGTACGAACGACACCAACAGAAATCTTGACGACAACGGTTTCACCATCAAGCATAAATGGGGCTGCCAGCAGTTGTTGTAGGCGTCGCTCGGTCAAGCGGATGTCTTCATCTGAGTGTGTCGTTGGCATGAATACCGCAAATTCATCACCACCAATTCGAGCGAGTGTCGCTTCGTCATGAAGTTGCTGTTTGAGTCGCTCTGCAATATGAATCAGCAACTGATCGCCGTTGTGATGGCCGATACTGTCGTTGATATCCCTAAATTTGTTGATCCCAATAAGATACAAGCTACCTTGGCCCGAATGAGTCAACGTTTCGCTCACTTCTATCAAACCTTGGCGACTGTATAAGCGGGTAAGAGAATCAAATTCAAGCTGTTCACGCAGCGCTTTAAATGAGGCTTTTAGATTTCCCTTCATTTCATTAAAGGCTTGTACCAGGACGGTGGTTTCGTACACGTAGCCCGGCTTAGGCATGGTGCTATCCCAATCCCCTTTGGCTAAATGCTGTGCGGCTGTTGCGGTGGCATTGATCGGGCGAGTAACCCGATTGAATATCAGCATGCTAATAACGATGCCAAATAAACTAACTAAAAAGCCGACGATCCAACTCTTTTGTTGGCTTTTCGGAAGCGTACCGAGTAGCTCTGTTTCTGAGATTGAAGTGCCAATAAACCAAGTTAAGCCATTGGCATCGTGGTACGGTGTGATGCGGCTAAAGGTACGTTGGCCATTAAAATCGAATTCGAATGTGTAGGGTTGGTCTCTGTAAGTGAGTGATTGTCCACTTACACGAGCCGCACTCATTTGAATAATCGGATCGATGCTTTCTTCTGCTAGCAGGCGCTGCCCTTTGTCTGAAAACTTTGTTCCCCATGAAATCACGCTGCCTTGCCCTGAATGAGCGACTAAGCGATGTGCTTGGTCCATGATGTAAACAGAGGCGTTGGTTTCTTGTTTAAGCTCTTGCAGGAACTGGTTGAAGGTATTAATGCGCACATCGGTTACTAACACACCAGCAAATTTGCCCTGCTCAAAAACCGGAGTCATGGCTGATAGGGTAATGTCTTGGCGCTCGTCTGCATTGGCGTAAATTGGTGACCAATGTGGCTTTTTATCTTGAGCGACAGGCTGATACCAAGGGCGAGTGCGAGGGTCATACGACGCAATAACCGTGCGAATGTCGTCACTGATTTCTTCACTGCCGTAAATCACTAAATTGCCATCGGTTCGGTGGTCTTGCACCATAAGGGTATAGGCGTCAGCTGACTCACGTCGAAAGCCGGTAAAGTCACCCGTTTCTGAGCCAAAGGCAATCACATCCAGCTGCGGCATCGAGTGGTACAAGTCTTTGAAGGCACTAAGCAGATAAGCTTGAACGTCTTTGGTGTCGTTTGGGTGGTAAAGGTTGTGATAACTGACATTATGCCCTAGAGCATTAACGGCAGTGAAAGGCTTGCGCAGGTAGTCATTAAGGTGGTCGTGAACACTCTCCGTGAGGACAGAAAGCTGTTTGTCACTGATGTCGGTGACGACTTCTTCGTAGCTCTGTTTTTGGACGTAGACAATCACACCGATAGCCAGCAAAAAAATCATCACAAATGGGATGAGAACAGCAGTGCGTAGTGTAATTTGAGTCGTCGCGTTTGACATTGCCTAGTCACATAAGGGGTGTCGTACCATAATTGTACTGACACTTAGGTTATCAAGCGAGCGAAAAAGTGTGCGCTTGATAACCATTTGTCAAACTCGTAACCATTCGAGATCAGTACAATTCTTTTAATTTCCGGGTTAGGGTATTGCGTCCCCATCCAAGTACTTTAGCGGCATCTTGCTTGTGACCTTTAGTGTGTTCTAACGCCGCTTCCAATAAAATGCGTTCAAATTCTGGCAAAGCGTAGGAAAGTAGTTCTTTATCCCCAGCTTCCAGCGCATGGCGTGCCCAATCCGCTAATTGTTCTTGCCAACTGCCGCTGGTGGCTTCGGTGACGATTTTCTTCTCTTCCAGCAGCTCTGCAGGCAAGTCACTTGGCAAGACTTCGCTACCGCTTGCCATCACAGTCAGCCAACGACAGATGTTTTCTAACTGACGTACGTTACCCGGCCAATCGAGACGGTTAAGAATTTCGACCGAAGAAGGGTGCAGTGTTTTGGTTTCGACACCGAGCTCATCAGCTGCACGAACCAAGAAGTGCTGTGTCAGCTTTTCGATGTCTTGCTTACGTTCTCTCAGTGCTGGGATCTGTACACGAATGACATTTAAACGGTGGAATAAATCCTCACGGAAATCGCCTTCGTGAACCAGCTTTTCTAGGTTTTGGTGGGTTGCCGCCACGATGCGAACATCAACACGAATTGGAGAGTGGCCGCCGACTCGATAGAACTGACCGTCCGCCAAAACACGCAATAAACGCGTTTGGATATCCAGCGGCATGTCACCAATTTCATCCAAAAACAGGGTGCCGCCATTGGCTTGCTCAAAACGACCTTGGCGAACGCTATTTGCACCAGTAAATGCGCCTTTCTCGTGACCAAACAACTCCGATTCAATTAAGTCTTTTGGGATCGCGGCCATATTGAGGGCAATAAAAGGTTTGTTGGCGCGCGGGCTGTGGCGGTGTAGGGCATGAGCAACCAGTTCTTTACCAGTACCGGACTCACCGTTGATCAGAACAGAGATCGAAGAACGCGATAAACGACCGATGGCGCGAAACACTTCCTGCATCGCAGGGGCTTCACCGATAATTTCAGGTGTGTCGGTTGGAATATCATCTGGTAGAAGTTGCTCGCGTTTGTTCTCTTGGCTATGGGCTATCGCACGCTCAACAAGCGTTAGCGTCTCATCAATATCAAATGGCTTTGGTAGGTATTCGAAAGCGCCTTTTTGATAAGCGTTCACCGCCGCATCCAAATCGGAATGCGCGGTCATGATGATTACGGGGAGATCGGGGTAATCACGCTGAACTTGCTTTAGCAGCTCCAAGCCATCGATACCGGGCATGCGAATGTCTGAGACCAAAACGTCTGGTACTTCACGCTCTAGCGCCATTAACACGCTTTCTCCGTCCGCATAGGTTTCGCATTTTATGTTGGCAGAGGAGAGGGTTTTCTCCATTACCCAGCGAATCGAACTGTCGTCATCGACGACCCAAACATATCCTTTACTCATGTAATAAATCCTTGCAGCAAAAGCCTAAAAACTGACGAATCGAAAAGCCATTTAATCAAGTCAGATTGGCAAATAAATTGTAAAAGTGGTGTGACCTGGCCAGCTCTCGACATCAATTTTGCCGTTGTGCTGGTCGATCAAATTTTGTGAAATAGACAAGCCAAGTCCTGTTCCGCCCTCACGACCACTGACCATCGGATAGAAAAGCGTGTCTTGTAGTTCTGGTGGGATCCCCGGACCGTTGTCGGTGATCTCTACACGTGCCGCGAGTTTGCAACGCTGACCATGAATATTGGCTTGATGCACCGTTCTGGTGCGTATGGTTATCTTGCCATGCTCTTGGTGAGAGAGGATTTGCGCCGCATTGCTAACAATGTTGAGCATCGCCTGTTCGATTTGGTCAGCATCCATCAAAATCTCTGGCAAGCTTGGATCGTAATCGCGCTCAATCACAACCGAATGTTGAGATTCTAACTCAACCAATTGACGCACTTTTTCAAGCACTTGGTGTAGGTTCTCTTGGGTCTTTTTGCCCGGTTTTTGAGGTCCTAGCAAGCGATCGACTAATGCTCTCAAGCGGTCGGCTTGTTCAATGATGATGTGGGTGTATTCCGTCAAAGAAGGATCGGGCAGCATTTTCTCCAGTAGCTGTGCTGCGCCGCGTAAACCGCCGAGTGGGTTTTTGATTTCATGCGCCAAACCACGCACCAAAAGCTTCGCCGCCTGCTGTTGGGCATGTTGATTAAGCTCTTGAGTGAGGCGGCGTTGCTGGTCAATCTTACGCATTTCAACCAGCAGCATTAACTGCTTCTGCCATGTGATCGGGCTGACAGTCACTTCTAGCATCAAAGGGCGGCCATCGACGACAAAAGTCACGTCACTGTCCGTGATGCTTTGTCCGCTCTGTAGAGGTTGCGTAAGTAGCGCGAGATCCAATGACGCATGCTGAATCAGCTGAGACAACGACTGCTCGACAATACGCTTGGCGCTTTGTGAGAACAATAACTCAGCCGCAGGGTTGGCGTAGCGAACGGCTAATCCATCATCGAGAATCAGCGTTGCTGTCACCATGTTGTTGAGAATGGCACTGGAGAGACTAGTATCCACATTACGTCCTTGTTTGCGTTGTATTTATGCGCTGCACTATATTGGTGCAATAGAACGTAAGTATGGCGAATAAACCTCAGAAGAAAAAGTGAAAAGCGCCATCAGAGTGCGGTTTTTTTCACTTAATATTCTACTTTGCCCCTTTAATGGTCGGCTTGATACTCGCTCTATGTAAATGCACCGTTATAGGGCTAGTAGATGCAATAAGCTTGCCGCTTCTTTTGGCTTGGACCGCAAGGGTATGAGTTCCACGGTCGATGTCATTCAATTGCCAAGTTAAACGGCTTTGTGGCGCACCGTATGGCTTGCCATCAAGGAAGAGTTGCAGCTGCTCACCAATGCCCAGCTTGCGGTTGGCTTCGAGTTGGATATTGATGGAGCCAGGGTTGCTGCGAATGGTCTCGTCATGCTGTGGTGTCAGCATGGATAAGGAGAGCGGAAGAGGCTTGTCTGCTTTTGGTTTCTCATCGGTTTGAGGTTCTGGTGTGTTTTTGGCTTGAGGGGCGAGAGACTCGGTACTCTCCACTCTTGGCGCTGGGGCACTGGATTCAAGGTTAGGTAGAGAGATGGCTTTCGCACCTTGGCTTGGGGTGTCGCTAAAGTGCACCACGCCGTCTTTGTCCACCCAAGTATAGGCAACTTGTGATGAGACAGAGGACGCCATTAAAAGGCCACTTAAGGCGCATAGCGATGTTAAAAGCTGAACTTTCATTGCTCACCTTCTTTTGATAGATGATTTCACGTTTGAGTGCTTAGCTCTTTGACCAATAAGGGAAAAGAGTTTGAGCGTATTTTAGTTATCCCTCCATGTTAAACGCCCATATAGGGCGAGCGAATACAAAAAAGGCCCGCCTGCGAGGCGAGCCTAATATTTTGTTTCTGTGTTTACATTTTACACAGTTGAGACCTTATACAGAGTAGTAAAGTTCGAACTCAAGTGGGTGAGTTGTCATGTTTACTTTCTCTACGTCTTGAGCTTTAAGACCGATGTAAGAATCGATGAAGTCATCAGAGAATACGCCGCCTGCTGTTAGGAACTCACGGTCAGCATCTAGTTCTTCTAGAGCATCTTTTAGTGAGTATGCAACAGTTGGGATTTCTGCTGCTTCTTCAGCTGGTAGGTCGTAAAGGTCTTTATCCATCGCTTCGCCTGGGTGGATCTTGTTCTTAATACCGTCAAGACCAGCCATTAGCATTGCTGCGAAACATAGGTATGGGTTAGCCGCTGGGTCACCGAAACGAACTTCGATACGACGCGCTTTAGGGCTTGGTACCACTGGGATACGGATAGAAGCAGAACGGTTACGCGCTGAGTAAGCTAGCATAACTGGCGCTTCGAAGCCTGGTACAAGACGCTTGTACGAGTTAGTTGATGGGTTAGCAAATGCGTTGATTGCGCGAGCGTGCTTGATGATACCGCCGATGTAGTAAAGTGCAGTTTCAGATAGGCCGCCGTACTTGTCACCAGCAAATAGGTTTACACCGTCTTTTGCTAGAGATTGGTGAACGTGCATACCGCTACCGTTGTCACCAACAAGTGGCTTAGGCATGAATGTCGCTGTCTTACCAAACGCGTGAGCAACGTTGTGTACAACGTACTTGTAGATTTGGATTTCGTCAGCTTTCGTTGTTAGCGTGTTGAAGCGAGTTGCGATTTCGTTTTGACCCGCAGTTGCTACTTCGTGGTGGTGCGCTTCAACAACTAGGCCCATCTCTTCCATTACTAGACACATAGCAGAACGGATGTCTTGAGATGAATCTACAGGAGCTACTGGGAAGTAACCGCCTTTAACGCCTGGACGGTGACCTTTGTTACCTTCTTCGTAATCAGAACCTGTGTTCCACGCTGCTTCTACGTCGTCAATCTTAAAGAAAGAACCAGACATGTCAGTCGCGAACTTAACGTCGTCAAATAGGAAGAACTCTGGCTCAGGACCGATAAGTACAGTGTCTGCAATGCCAGTAGAACGCATGAAGTCTTCAGCGCGTTTAGCGATAGAGCGAGGGTCACGGTCGTAGCCTTGCATTGTTGCAGGCTCAAGGATGTCACAACGGATGTTTAGCGTTGCATCTTCAGTGAATGGGTCAAGCACTGCAGAAGATGCGTCTGGCATCATAACCATGTCTGATTCGTTAATGCCTTTCCAGCCAGCAACTGATGAACCATCGAACATTTTACCTTCTTCGAAGAAGTCTGCGTCGATTTGGTGAGCAGGGATAGAGATGTGCTGCTCTTTACCTTTTGTATCAGTGAAGCGTAGGTCAACAAACTTAACTTCGTTTTCTTGGATCAGTGATAAAACGTTTTCTACTGACATCTTGGATAACCTCCAGTGTTAATAAAGCGGTAAGCTCGATTTATGAAAATTTGATTAAATCCAGCATTGATTAATCTGTTTGACATTTTATTAATCGATGCTGGTTTCTCTAAAGCCAAAACCGTGCCAAAAAAATTATTCCATTAATTTCAAGGAATTAAGTTTTTAGATGCTAGTTTGGTGCAAACGTTTGCACCAAAATGATCTCTGAATGCACCATATTAGTGCTAATTTAAATTATTGCACCACAATGTGACAATCACGTTGCTTATCTAGCCCAGATTTTGAGCAAGAGTCAATTTGTAATAAGCAACGATTGGAATAAAATTGCGTTGAATCAATTCGAGTAACGGAAGAAAGTGGGCGCTAAGCGTAAAATTGATAGAAAAGCTAAGGAGTAGATCACATATTTCTAGGCTTTTTGCTAAAATCTGGTACATTATGGCCGTTTTTTTAATCAGCAAATGTCGCCAGAGAGCACCCGTTCTCGGCATGGGGGCATTTCATCTATCTAAGTGAATCAATATCCATGGCTACTCCACAGATTGATAAATTAAGAAATATCGCGATTATCGCGCACGTTGACCACGGTAAAACAACGTTGGTTGACAAGCTGCTACAACAATCAGGCACGCTAGAGTCTCGCGGTGAAGCTGAAGAGCGAGTCATGGACTCGAACGACATTGAGAAAGAGCGTGGCATTACCATTCTTGCTAAAAACACAGCAATTAACTGGAATGACTACCGCATCAACATCGTAGATACTCCGGGACACGCGGACTTCGGTGGTGAAGTAGAACGTATCATGTCGATGGTAGATTCAGTACTACTTATCGTTGACGCAGTTGACGGCCCAATGCCGCAAACGCGTTTCGTAACTCAAAAAGCATTCGCTCACGGTCTTAAGCCAATCGTTGTAATCAACAAGATTGACCGTCCTGGCGCTCGTCCTGATTGGGTTATGGACCAAGTATTCGACCTATTCGACAACCTAGGTGCAACTGACGAACAGCTAGACTTTAAAGTAGTTTACGCTTCAGCACTTAACGGTTGGGCTGCGCTAGAAGAAGGCGAAACTGGCGAGAACATGGAACCACTGTTCCAAACTATCGTTGAAGAAGTAACTGCACCTCAAGTTGACCTAGACGGTCCTCTACAGATGCAAGTTTCTCAGCTAGATTACAGCTCTTACGTTGGTGTTATCGGTGTTGCTCGTGTAACTCGTGGTAGCGTTAAGCCAAACCAACAAGTAACAGTTATCGGTGCTGACGGTAAAACTCGCAACGGTAAAGTGGGTACAGTAATGGGCTACCTAGGCCTAGACCGTCACGAAGTTGAGCAAGCGAACGCGGGTGATATTGTTGCAATCACTGGCCTTGGTGAGCTAAAAATCTCTGACACTATCTGTGCACAAAACGCAGTAGAAGCACTACCTGCGCTTTCTGTTGATGAACCAACAGTAACGATGACGTTCCAAGTAAACACGTCTCCATTCGCTGGTAAAGAAGGTAAGTTCGTGACTTCACGTAACATCCTTGAGCGTCTAGAGAAAGAATTGGTACACAACGTTGCACTACGTGTTGAGCAAACAGACGATCCAGACAAATTCCGCGTATCAGGCCGTGGTGAACTTCACCTTTCTATCCTGATCGAAAACATGCGTCGTGAAGGCTTCGAGCTTGCTGTATCTCGTCCAGAAGTAATCATCAAAGAAGAAGATGGTCAGCTAATGGAACCGTTCGAGACTGTAACGATCGACGTTATGGAAGAGCACCAAGGCGGCATCATGGAGAACATCGGCCTACGTAAAGGTGAGCTGAAAGACATGTCTCCAGATGGTAAAGGCCGTGTACGTATGGACTTCGAAATGCCATCACGTGGCCTTATCGGTTTCCAAACTGAGTTCATGACACTGACTTCAGGTTCTGGTCTTCTATACCATACATTTGACCACTACGGCCCACACAAAGGCGGTAACATCGGTCAACGTGTTAACGGTGTACTAATCGCGAACGCGATGGGTAAAGCGCTAACAAACGCACTGTTTAACCTACAAGAACGTGGTCGTCTATTCATCGGTCACGGTGTTGAAGTTTACGAAGGCATGGTTATCGGTATTCACAGCCGTGACAACGACCTAACAGTAAACGCACTGAAAGGTAAGCAGCTAACTAACGTTCGTGCATCTGGTACAGATGACGCACAGGTTCTTACTCCGCCAATCAAGATGACTCTTGAGCAAGCACTAGAGTTCATCGATGATGACGAACTAGTAGAAGTAACACCTGAAAGCATCCGTATCCGTAAGAAATTCCTAACGGAAAGCGATCGTAAGCGTGCTTCACGTTCAGCAAAATAATCTGCTGTAACGGATTCTATTAAGAAAAACCCGAGTTTCGCTCGGGTTTTTTTGTATCTAAAGGAATGAGGCTATGAAGCCAATCGTGATTACGGGTGGTCCCGGAGCGGGCAAAACAACCTTATTGAATGCGTTGGGAGAGTTGGGTTACGCCACCTTTGCTGAGGGCTCTCGCACCTTAATTGAGCAGCAAAGTCGGTTGGATAATGGTGTCTTGCCTTGGACTAACCTACCTGAGTTTGCCAGCTTATGTCTTGAGTTGATGGGGAAGCAGAAGCAAGAAGCACTGAGTCATGAGGTTGCTTTCGTTGACCGTGCTATCCCAGACATCGTGGCATACCTACAAGTTGGAGGTTGTCCTGTTGAGCAAGCCTTTTTGACTGAGAGTGCTGGGTACCAGAGTAAGGTGCTCATTTGTCGACCTGAGGCCTCTATCTATGTTCAAGATGATGTGCGCCCACATAGCTTTGAAGAAGCGCTACAAATCCATCAAACCCTAGTCGATACCTATGCGGAACTGGGTTATGAAGTCGTCGAAGTGCCATGGGGAAGTGTGGAAGAGCGAGTGGCGTTTGTTCGACAAGTAATGGGCTTAGTGGCCGAGGTGGACGGTGAGGAAGGTGATTAGAGCTCGGTAGGTATTCAGCTCACCGAGCGAAGAATTGAGTTTGGTCGCTAGATAGTAAAACCTCCTCACGAGGAGGAGGCTTTATCAAATTACTTTTGGTTCAGCTGTTGTAAGAACTTATCTGACTCAGCAATCGCAGCATTCATTTGCTTAATCGCGTATTGGATGTCTTTCTCTAGGCTAGAGAATTCACCTTTCAATGAGCCAATCGCGCTTGCGTTCAAGTTATGCTTTAGATAAAGCGTGTTGTCACGCAGCGTGTTCAATACTGGCGTCATCTTGTCTTCCGCACGCTTCATCGCGCTAAGCATGGTTTTGTAAGATGCTTTTGTCTCACGCAGTTTCTGTTCGCTAGAGCGACGTAGCTTCGCACTGGTGTACAGGTCTAATTCGCCTTGCCATTCCTCAAACAGAGCATCCGATACATCTTCAATTGCAGCAATGCGGTCACGCACATCTTGCGCCGCTTTTTCGCTGTCTTCATATTTATCGTTAATGTTGTTGTAGACGCTTTCTAGTTCACCGCCGTCAAAGTTGGTTAGAGCAGAAAGGGCTTCTAGCGCGCTGGTAAACTCTTCTTGTGCGTCTTGTTGCGATTCTTTGGCGTCTTCTACGCGATCAACCATAATGTCACGTTTGTGGTAACCCACTTGTTCCATTGCTGAATAATATGCGGACTGACATCCTGTCAAAGTGAAAATTGATAGTACAATTGCTAATAAATAAGGCATTCTTATGTCCTCGACGCTAATTTATGGGATGAACTATGAACCAGTTATCAGAGAGTTACAAGGTGAGATTGAGCAAGCTCGTGCCGGGGAGCGTCGCGTTTTTCAAATATTTGCTCAAGCGTATGACGCACGATCGCGTTAACGTTAATGCAGGCTATCTAGCTTACATCACTTTGTTGTCTATTGTGCCAATGTTGACGGTACTTTTATCTATATTGTCGAAGTTTCCGGTGTTTGAGAATGTGGGCGAAACCTTGCAAGGTTACATCATTGATAACTTTGTCCCTGCTTCTGGTGATGCAGTCAGAGTTGCGTTGCAAGAGTTTGTCTCAAACACAGGCAAGATGACCGCCGTGGGTGGGGCTTTCTTGTTTGTTGCTGCTTTGATGCTGATTTCTAATATCGACAAAAACTTAAACTACATTTGGCGAGTGAAAGACAAACGTCGTCCTGTGTTCTCTTTTTCTATGTATTGGATGGTGTTGACGCTTGGCCCTATCTTAGTGGGTGCGAGTATTGCTGCAACATCCTATGTGACATCGCTAAAGCTGATTGAAAACGAAACCTTATCGGGCGCGTATAACCTGTTTTTACGTTGGTTACCTTTACTGCTGTCCTTCTTTGCGTTCATGGGGCTGTACTTCTTAGTGCCAAATAAAAAGGTTTATCTATCCCATGGCGCGGTTGGTGCTGCGATTGCCGCTGTGTTGTTTGAATTGAGTAAGAAAGGCTTTGCCTTCTACATTACCCAATTTCCGTCTTACCAGTTGATTTACGGTGCGCTCGCTGCGATTCCGATCCTGTTTGTGTGGGTGTATTTGTGTTGGCTGATCGTATTGATTGGCGCAGAAGTAACTGCTGCTCTTGGCGAAAGAGAGCACTGGAGTGACGACCTAGAAATGATACACTCGACCGCTGAATTGCAATTAACAGATGAAGGAAGCGAGAGTCGTGATAGCGCTAATTCAACGAGTCAGTGAAGCCGCCGTTCGTGTAGACGGTGAAGTTGTCGGTGAAATCGACCAAGGTCTACTTGTCCTACTTGGTGTAGAGAAGGACGATGATGAAGCAAAAGCAAAACGTTTGATGGAGCGCGTAACTACCTATCGTGTGTTTGAAGACGATGACGGCAAAATGAACCTTAACGTCAAACAAGTGAACGGTAAGGTTTTGGTGGTGTCTCAATTTACGTTACCAGCGGATACCAAAAAAGGCACTCGCGCAGGCTTCTCTCGAGGCGCGCACCCTTCGGATGCAGAACGTCTGTATGACTACTTCTCTGACTTGTGTGAGCAAGAACTGCCAACACAACGCGGCCGCTTCGCAGCGGATATGAAAGTGTCATTAATTAATGACGGTCCAGTGACTTTTTGGCTACAGGTCTAATCTGGCAACCACAACATCATGGTCTAAGCTTTAAGCCCAAGTAAATTGAATTTGCTTGGGTATTTTCTCCTAAGGCTTTCATTTGATTTGTACTTTCAAAGGATTGATATGTTCAAACTCATAACTCCAAAAACAGAAAATCAGCTCAACAAGTACTATCAATTTCGTTGGCAGTTGCTGCGCGAACCTTGGCGTATGCCAGTTGGCTCCGAGCGTGATGAGTACGATGGCATGAGCCATCACCGCATGATTACCGACAGTCGTGGTCGTCCGATGGCGATTGGTCGTTTATACATTACCCCAGATAATGATGGGCAGATCCGCTACATGGCGGTGAAGAACAATCGTCGTAGCAAGGGTATGGGCTCATTAGTGCTGGTGGCGCTTGAATCGTTAGCTCGTCAGGAAGGGGCGAAGCGTCTGGTATGTAATGCCCGTGAAGACGCGATTGCTTTCTATGAAAAGAATGGCTTTGAGCGTCGCGGTGAACTGACCGACGAGCGTGGCCCCGTGCGCCACCAACAAATGGTCAAACAGCTTGATCCAATGGCCGATGTATTGCGTCGCCCAGATTGGTGTACCGAGTTGCAACAACGTTGGGAAGCGCAGATCCCGATTGCGGATAAAATGGGCATCAAAATCAACCAGTACACTGGTTATCAGTTTGAATGCAGCGCGCAGCTCAACCCTAACCTGAACCCGCACAACACCATGTTTGCTGGTTCTGCGTTTACCTTAGCAACGCTAACTGGCTGGGGCATGACGTGGTTGCTGATGAAAGAACGCGGTTTACACGGTGATATTGTGTTGGCGGATAGCTCGATTCGTTATCGCCATCCTGTTGAAGAGAACCCAGTCGCAAGCACGTCATTAGATGGTATCAGTGGTGACTTGGATAGGCTCGCTTCAGGTCGTAAAGCGCGTATCGTTATCCACGTAGTGATTTACAGTGGAGATGTGCCAGCGGTGGATTTTGTCGGTACGTACATGCTACTGCCGAATTACTCTAAGCTACTCAGCTGTTAGATTCTCAGACTTTGGTATTTCTTGTGGCGCATCTTGGTTTTCAGATGCGCCTTGTTCTGTGTTGGTCTCATCGATAGCTGAGTTCTCGCTTTCTTCCGATGATTTTTCTACAAGGTCTGAGTCTTTTTGTTGTGTGATAAGTTGCTCTTCAGAGTGCGCAGCAGTGGTCGACTCTTTTTCTTCTGCCACTTCTTCACTTAACTCTTCTTCAGGTTGTTCGATGTTGATTGCGTCGATGTTTGTCACGCCGGTTGCTTCGGGAGCGCTCTGTTCTGGTTCCACTGGCTCTGCCTGCTTTGGTTTGTTTAGGCACTCATTTGTTTCCACTTCGCCACTCAGTACGTCACCTTTGAGCATTCCACACGATTCTTTAAGTTGATAGCTCACGCCACTAAGTGGGTTGTTCGCCATATCAAACTCTCCAGATAGCTTACCCGAGATAGCTTTGCCTGAAATAGTCACGGGTTCTAGCTTCACTTCGCCGCGCTGAGCCTTTAAGCGCAATGGGCTGAAGGTGATTGCCTTGAGCGACTCATCTGCTTGTGACTTCAAGGTGGTATCGCGCAGGTTAGCTTCCACTTCTCCCGATAAGCTGTAAGCAAGCATGTTTTGATCGCCTGCCAAGCCTTTTAAATCAAGACTTAAATCAGAGAAGCCATTGACCGCAAGTGCCGTTGGTAAGTATGGATGAAGTAATTGCAGTGGAATACCATCCGCATTGAGGTTAAGCGCCCAAGGTTGGCTGGTGGTGCTGAGATCGATTTGCCCTAAGCCTTCGATATAGCCTTGCTCTAACGGGGCAAATAAACGCGTCAATTGCCAGAAGCCATTTTCACTCTGGGTTGAAATCGCTGCGTGTGAGGTGATGACTTGGTCGTAACTCGCGTTGACGACGCTGGCATCAAGCTTGCCGCTCCAAATTCCCCAGTGACCGTTGTTATGTTTTACTTCGAGCTGGTCACCTTCCAAATTAAAGCCAGAAAGCTGCCAGTAAGGTTGTTTGGATAACTGGATGACTTGGCTGCGCTCTATCTCTAATTGCTTCACATCGACTTGCTGGAGCTTCTCTGTGGCTTTTTGCCACCAGTCAGTCTTGTCATCTGGTTGGATAGCCCATTTTAAGCCGCTGATGGTCGCATTGTTGATTTTCCAATGGTCAGGTTCGAAGTCACCAGATACCTGAACGCTGCCTTGCTGCCAATCCAAGCTCAGTTCTTGCAATTTGATAGACCCTGGCTTGAGTTGGGCGTTTAAACGAGGTTCAACCGCGGTTTGCTCTTGGAAACTGACACTATCAGCTTGCAGAGAAATCTGCGCTGTTGTGCTCCACAATGACAGCGGGAGCGAAGCGTTTTCTACCGATAGCTCGAGGTTTTGCCAATGCCAGTCTCCGTATTCGATATCCGCATTGAGCAGATCGAGGCTGTTGATATGGTTGATATTAACGGGCAACGCTTGCCATGGTTTGGCGAGTAAGGATTGCAGTTGTAAATTGTCGATTTTCAGCTTATCAACGGTCACGTTAATCAACGACCAACCTCGTGGGTATTGTTCGCCTTGACCAGAGACTTCACTGCCACGCCACTTAAATGATGCGCCATAAAGTGTGCTGTCTTGTGGTTTGTAGTCCACATCGACAAGCAGTTTATTGAAAGCTTCACCATTCCAATAAAACTGTTCGGCAGAGAGTTGAACCTCGCCATAAGGCATTTGCTGCGTGTCACTTGACCAAGTAGGGTCTTGGATTTGGACGTTCAAGCCATTAATGCTGAATGCATCATCGGCGTAATCGATGTTCTTTAAGGCGATTTGGTGGAAGTAGACATTGTTGAGCTTTGGCATTGTTGGCATACCTTGCTGCAGGCTCAGTCCATCAATCAAAAGGCTATCGACAATCCATTTCCCATCGCGACGAACATCAGGGTTTAGCCATAGATCGACTTGCTCGATGAATGGCAATTTGTCTTGTTTGGTCGCTATCCCATTAAGGGTTAGATGGTAGGGAAACTCGTATTGAACGTTGTCTGCTTGCAGTGGTAAGTCGACGAGATCAGAAAACAGGTTCCACGTTTGACGAGAATAAGAGGTGGTCAGCATGCCCACAAAGACGGCTGGAATCGCGATCGCCAGTATGACGATAAGAAGTAGAATTCGACCTGCTGTTTTCATCCCTGCCAAAACCTGTCTGTAAATTGGAGTAAGTGAGTATCGACTTACTTAGATAGGCTTAAGCTTGTATCAATCTCTGGTTGGATTCAATAAAAAGCCCCTCAAAAGAGGGGCTTGAAGATTATTTTTGTAGCTAAGTCACGAAGGCTTAGCGAGTGGCTTAGTCTAGCTGAGGACCAGCTGCCACTAGTGATTTACCTTCTGCGTTGTCAGTGTACTTATCAAAGTTGTTGATGAAGCGCTCTGCCAAGTCTTTTGCTTTGCTTTCCCATTGTAGTGGGTCAACGTAGGTATCACGTGGGTCAAGGATGCTTGGATCCACACCTGGTAGTGAAGTTGGTACTTCTAGGTTGAAGATTGGAATGTGCTTAGTTTTCGCTTCTTCAATCGAGCCATCAAGGATCGCATCAATGATGCCGCGTGTATCTTGGATAGAGATACGTTTACCGCTGCCGTTCCAGCCTGTGTTGACTAGGTAAGCTTCTGCGCCCGCTGCTTCCATACGTTTCACTAGCACTTCTGCGTACTTAGTTGGGTGTAGAGTTAGGAACGCTGCACCAAAACATGCTGAGAACGTTGGTGTTGGTTCAGTGATGCCACGCTCAGTACCTGCTAGCTTAGCGGTAAAGCCAGACAAGAAGTGGTACTTAGTTTGCTCAGGAGTCAGTTTAGAAACCGGAGGAAGTACGCCGAACGCATCAGCCGATAGGAAGATCACTTTGTTTGCGTGACCACCTTTCGATACTGGCTTAACGATGTTGTCAATGTGATGCAGTGGGTAAGACACGCGAGTGTTCTCAGTCTTAGAACCATCATCAAAGTCGATCGAACCATCGCTACGAACCGTTACGTTCTCTAACAGCGCATCACGGCGGATAGCATTGTAGATATCAGGCTCAGCTTCTTTAGATAGCTTGATGGTTTTCGCGTAACAGCCGCCTTCGAAGTTGAATACGCCGTCGTCATCCCAACCATGCTCGTCATCACCAATCAGTGCACGTTTAGGATCAGTTGATAGGGTAGTTTTACCTGTGCCAGATAGGCCGAAGAAGATCGCGACATCGCCTTCTTCACCCATGTTTGCACTACAGTGCATTGATGCGATGTCTTTTAGCGGAAGGAAGTAGTTCATCATTGCGAACATGCCTTTCTTCATTTCGCCGCCGTACCAAGTACCGCCGATCAACTGAGTGCGCTCTGTTAGGTTGAACACAGTGAAGTTTTCAGAGTTCAGACCATGCTCTTCCCACTTCTCGTTGGTGCACTTCGCACCGTTCATTACCACAAAATCAGGTTCAAACGTTGCCAACTCTTCTTCTGTTGGACGGATGAACATGTTTTTCACGAAGTGCGCTTGCCACGCTACTTCTGTGATCACTCGAATGCTCAAACGAGTGTCTGGGTTTGCACCACAATAACCGTCAATCACAAATAGACGCTTGCCTGAAAGCTGGTTGGTCACTAGCTCTTTTAGGTCGTCCCATACTTCTTTGTTGATTGGTTTGTTGTCATTTTTCACCGCGTCAGAAGTCCACCACATGTGCTCTTCTGTCGTTGCATCTTTAACAATGTACTTATCTTTTGGTGAGCGACCAGTAAAGATACCAGTGTCTACGGCAACCGCGCCGAGTTCTGTAACCACACCACGTTCATAACCTGTTAGGTCAGCACGGGTCTCTTCCTCAAACAGCATTTCGTAGCTTGGGTTGCGAACAACCTCTTTAACGTTATGCAGTCCGTGTTTGGTTAGATCAAGTGTTGCAGCCTTTGTATGTTCCATAACGGTCATAGGTGCTCCTTATAAGGATTTTTGTAGGGATTTTGTAAGAATGTTTTAATTTTTATCTGCTCACCATGCTAGCAACGGGGCGGGGAGAAAACAGGGATATAGTTCAAAAATTATCCATGATTTCAGTGTGGTTTTAGGTAACCCGTCACATATTGGTGCGAATAGTTTATCGTGGCCGCAAACCTTTGCGCTAGGGCAAAAGAATTATTAATTATTTAAAATTAAGCGGTTGCTTTATTACGTGGGAGGCTAAGGTATACGAGGGTTTGATCACAAAAAGGCCAGCATGATGCTGGCCTTTTGATGGGTAAATTACATGCTTGTTAAGCTATGAAAATTAATGCACGGTTTTATTGCCGGAAGTTGCTTGCGTATACAGTTCGGTAATTTCAGGTTCGTCGAACGTGTATGACGTGCCGCAGTAATCACAATGTAAAGAAATTGTGCCTTCTTCCGCTAAAATGTCATAAATTTCAGCTTTATCAACTGTGATGATCGCCGCGCCGCTGCGCTCGCGAGAACAACCACAGTGGAATTCCACAGGTTGTGGCTCGTATAAACGAACTGAGTCTTGGTTGTATAGACGGTAAAGCAGTTCATTTGCTGGTAGCGTGAACAGCTCTTCGTTCTTAACCGTTGCTGTTAGTTGCTCTAGGTGTTCAAAGTCTTCAGGTGTACCTGTACCGTCTGGCATTACCTGAATCATCATACCTGCCGCATGCTTTTTGCCTTCGTGCTCGCCAGTGCGGATCCACAAACGCGTTTTTAGCTGCTCTGAGTTTGCGAAGTAGCCTTCGATAACGTCAGCCAGTGTTTCACCTTCTAGGCCAACCACGCCTTGGTAGCGTTCGCCTTTTTTCGGCTCGATGGTGATCACTAGGTAACCTTTGCCCATCATTTCGTGCAGCGTTGCGTCATCAGCAATGTCGCCTTCCCAACGAGCTACGCCACGGATCTTCTGATCGTGGTCGCCGTTGATGACTGCCAAAGATACAGGACCATCACCTTGTAGTTGGATAGTGATTGAGCCTTCGAACTTCAAAGTTGCAGTTAAAAGTGTGGTTGAAACGAGTAGCTCACCCAACAGTTTTTGCAGTGCTGCCGGATATTCCTTGCTGGAGATAATACGTTGGTATGCTTCATCCAATTGAACCAACTCGCCACGTACAGAAAGATCTTCAAATAGGTAGCGGTTTAAAACATTATTTGCCATGGAGTGCTTTCCTCGTCGGTAATTCCGGCTTTTATTGGTGTTTGAACTTAATGATGTCGCGGCGCTGCTTTTTGTCTGGGCGGCGTTCCGGACTAGGGTTGTGGGCGTTGAGTTTACGCTGTTTCGCGAACTCTTCGCGTTGGCTGACACTTTCGTCAGTTTCGCGATAGAGCGTTTGAGCGATTGGTGCGCCCATTCGACGATCAGAGATTTTCTCGATGATCACCGTCTTCTCTTCATTACCTTGACGAAGACGAATCTCAGCGCCCAACTCAACGATTTTGCTTGGTTTGCTTCGTTGCCCATTATAGTGGACTTTACCGCCATCGACCATATTGCGTGCGATGGAGCGGGTTTTATAAAATCTGGCAGCCCATAGCCATTTATCTAGCCTTACGGCTTCATTTGTGGAACTCATACGACTCTACACTATCTAATCACTGCAAGAATGATGCAGTGACTGGTGGATTATTCACCTACAGATGGAGCCAAGGCTGTTTTTTTTCAAGGGAGTTGGCAAAAACTGCATAAGAAAAAGGTATGAAAAGGAACTTGTGATATAGTTCACTGCTCTTTGTTGAGTAGTAATTTTATTGCAATTTTAGCAAGATAGAGTCGACACGCTTTCATTCATAGTGAAAGTCGACGGACGTAAGAATAAAGGAATCAATTCAGTGAAGCGTTTAGAGCTAAGTGCAGGATTATCAAGCAGCCCGCTACTGGCTCAGATTAAGTCCAACAATCACGTCATTCAAGCGAAACTAAGTTTGCTCTTAACTTGTCTATTTATAGCAATGACAGGTTGGATACTTGGTAAAGTGGTGTGGTTAGCAATGCCTCAAACCTCTGATGTGACTCAATGGAAGCCATCAGCAAACGCTGTTGCGTCAACCAATAAAAAAGACGCGATTGATTTCAATGCCCTCCAAAATGCCAACTTGTTCGGAAAGTACACCGAGCAAAAGCCGGTCGTAGTAGAACAACCTGTCGTGCAAGATGCGCCTAAAACCCGCCTAAACCTAACACTTGTTGGTGCTGTTGCGAGCAGCAACGCAAAAACGAGCTTAGCGGTGATTGCAAACCGAGGTAAGCAGGCAACTTACGGCATCGGTGAAGAAATTGACGGCACGCGTGCAGAATTAAAAGCGGTTTTGGTTGATCGAGTGATCATTGATAACCAAGGTCGTGATGAAACCCTTATGTTGGAAGGCATCGAGTACAGCAAGTTGTCTGAGAGTCGTCCGGCAACTCGACCAAAAGCAGCGAAAGCGGATAACTCATCCGCAGTGAGTGAAAAGGTCGACCAAATTCGTGCGGAAATTGCTAAAGATCCGCAAAGCGTATTCAAGTACATCAACATTTCTCCGGTTAAGAAAGACGGAGGAATCATCGGCTATCGCGTCTCACCAGGTCGTGATGCGGCGTTGTTTAATGATGTCGGTCTAAAACCTGGTGATATTGCGGTGCAATTAAACGGGATCGATTTAAGTGATCCTTCATCTTCAGTAGAACTGATGCAAGTGATGAACGATCCGCAAGAACTGAATTTGACTGTTGAGCGCGATGGCCAGCAGTACGACATCTATATCCAATTGTAATACTTAGGCAAGCTGCGTAAGTTCAGGGAGACATACGTGAAACATTGGTTTAGCAAAAGTGCTTGGTTACTTGCAGGGACACTACTCTGCGCTCCGGGTGCGATGGCGAACGAGTTTAGTGCAAGTTTCAAAGGCACTGACATTCAAGAATTCATCAACATTGTAGGTCGTAACTTAGAGAAGACCATCATTGTTGACCCGTCTGTACGCGGCAAGATCGACGTGCGCAGCTATGACGTTTTAAACGAAGAGCAATACTACAGCTTCTTTTTAAACGTACTAGAGGTTTACGGTTACGCTGTTGTTGAAATGGATAACGGTGTACTAAAAGTCATCAAATCGAAAGATTCAAAAACTTCTGCAATTCCTGTTTTGGGTGATGACAGTGCAAAAGGCGACAGCGTGATTACACGTGTAGTTGCGGTGCGTAACGTATCGGTTCGTGAACTTTCTCCACTACTGCGCCAACTGATTGATAACGCAGGTGCGGGTAACGTGGTGCACTACGATCCAGCCAACATCATCTTGATCACCGGCCGTGCTGCGGTCGTAAATCGTTTGGCTGAAATCATCAAACGTGTTGACCAAGCGGGTGATAAAGAAATTGAAGTCGTAGAGCTGAGAAATGCTTCTGCGTCTGAAATGGTGCGTATTGTTGACGCTCTGAACAAAACGACCAATCAAAAGAGCACGCCTGAATTCCTTGAGCCAAAAATCGTTGCGGATGAGCGTACTAACTCAATCCTGATTTCTGGCGACCCTAAAGTTCGCGCGCGCTTGAAACGTTTGATTCGCCAACTTGACGTAGAAATGGCAACCAAAGGTAATAACCGCGTGGTTTACCTGAAGTATGCGAAAGCAGAAGACCTAGTTGATGTACTAAAAGGTGTATCTGATAACCTGCAAGCTGAGAAGCAAGCGGGTCAAAAAGGCGCATCAAACGCGCAACGTGGAGAAGTGGTGATTGCCGCTCACGAAGCGACTAACTCGTTAGTTTTGACTGCTCCACCAGATATCATGATGGCGCTGCAAGATGTGATTTCTCAATTGGATATCCGTCGTGCACAGGTTCTGATTGAAGCGCTTATCGTTGAAATGTCAGAAGGCGACGGCATCAACCTTGGCGTTCAGTGGGGTAACCTAGAAACCGGTGCAGTGATCCAATACGGCAACACTGGCGCACAAATTGGTAACGTAATGGTTGGTCTTGAAGAAGCAAAAGATACAACTAAAGAAGAGAGTTACTGGAATGCAAACGGCGGTGAGGATGGAACTGGTGGTTTCGAAACTCGTCGTTATACCGAGGAAGGTGACTATTCGACTCTAGCGGCAGCACTTGGTGGTGTTAACGGCGCAGCAATGAGCATCATGATGGGTGACTGGACAGCATTGATTACTGCTGTGTCATCGGATTCAAATTCAAACATTCTGTCTTCTCCAAGCATTACAGTGATGGATAACGGTGAAGCGTCGTTCATCGTTGGTGAAGAAGTACCGGTAATTACAGGCTCGACTGCAGGCTCGAACAATGACAACCCATTCCAAACGGTTGACCGTAAAGAAGTCGGTATCAAACTGAAAGTCGTGCCTCAAATCAACGAAGGCGACTCAGTTCAGCTGAATATCGAACAAGAAGTGTCTAACGTTCTAGGTGCAAATGGTGCGGTTGACGTACGTTTTGCTAAGCGTCAGCTAAACACCTCTGTGATGATCCAAGATGGTCAAATGCTGGTTCTTGGTGGCTTGGTTGATGAGCGTGCACTAGAAAGTGAATCTAAAGTGCCACTACTGGGTGATATCCCAGTGATTGGTCAACTGTTCAAATCAACCAGCACGCAAACTGAGAAGCGTAACCTGATGGTATTCATCAAGCCAACCATCATCCGTGATGGTATGACGGCAGATGGTATTACTCAGCGCAAATACAACTTCATCCGTGCTGAACAGCTTTACAAAGCACAAGAAGGCTTGAAGCTAATGGATGACTCAAATATCCCAGTGATTCCTGAGTTTGGCCAAGATCGTAAGCATCCTGCTGAAATCCAAGCGTTCATTGATCAGATGGTAAAGAATAATGGTTGATATGTTAGACACAGCGCCAAGTATGCGTCGTCTGCCATTCAGTTTTGCCAATCGCTTTAAACTGGTTTTGGAGACGGAGCACCCTGAGCGCCCTCCAATTCTGTATTACGTAGAGCCGCTTAACCCTGCGGCTCTCGTTGAAGTACGTCGAGTACTGAAACAAAACTTTATTCCTCAAGTGATGGACAAAGAAGCGTTCGATAAAAAGCTCACTGAAGCGTATCAACGTGATTCTTCTGAAGCTCGTCAGTTGATGGAAGACATTGGTGCAGACAGCGATGACTTCTTCTCGTTAGCAGAAGAGCTACCTCATGATGAGGACTTGCTGGAATCTGAAGATGATGCGCCAATCATCAAATTGATCAACGCCATGTTGGGTGAAGCGATCAAAGAAGGGGCATCGGATATCCATATCGAGACGTTCGAGAAAACCCTTTCTATTCGTTTCCGCGTCGATGGTGTACTGCGTGAAGTTCTAACCCCAAGCCGCAAGCTAGCGCCTTTGCTGGTTTCTCGTGTGAAGGTTATGGCGAAACTCGACATTGCTGAAAAACGCGTACCTCAAGATGGTCGTATTTCTCTGCGCATCGGTGGTCGTGCGGTGGACGTTCGTGTATCTACTATGCCTTCGTCGCATGGTGAGCGTGTGGTAATGCGCCTACTGGATAAGAACGCCACTCGTCTTGATTTGCATAGTTTGGGTATGACGCCTTCAGTGCATGACAACTTCCGTCACCTGATTGGTCGTCCTCACGGCATCATCTTGGTGACCGGTCCGACAGGTTCGGGTAAGTCGACGACTTTGTACGCGGGCTTGCAAGAGATCAACAGCAACGAACGCAACATTCTAACGGTTGAAGACCCTATCGAATTTGATATTGATGGCATCGGCCAAACGCAGGTAAACCCGAAAGTCGATATGACTTTTGCGCGTGGTCTGCGTGCGATTCTTCGTCAAGACCCGGATGTAGTGATGGTCGGTGAGATCCGTGACTTAGAGACCGCACAGATTGCGGTGCAAGCCTCTTTGACGGGTCACTTGGTTATGTCGACACTGCACACCAACACGGCTGTGGGTGCGATTACTCGTCTGCGCGACATGGGTATTGAGCCATTCCTGATTTCTTCTTCACTACTGGGCGTGCTTGCACAGCGTCTTGTTCGTACACTTTGTTCTGACTGTAAAGAACCATACGAAGCGGACAAAGAGCAGAAGAAATTGTTTGGTTTGGAAGAGCATGAATCGCTCATTTTGCATCGAGCGAAAGGTTGTGAAGTGTGTAACCACAAAGGGTATCGTGGCCGTACTGGTATTCACGAACTCTTGATGGTGGATGAAAAAGTCCAAGAGCTGATTCACAGCGAAGCGGGTGAGCAAGAAATTGAGAAAACCGTTCGCCAGCATACGCCAAGTATTCGTAGCGACGGCCTGAGTAAAGTTAGTCGTGGGATCACTTCTCTTGAAGAAGTCATGCGAGTGACCAAGGAAGCGTAATGGCAGCATTTGAATACAAAGCGCTGGACGCGAAAGGCAAGCAGAAGAAAGGCACCATCGAGGGTGATAACGCTCGTCAGGTGCGCCAACGCCTAAAAGAGCAGGGTATGATTCCTGTCGAGGTGATGGAAGCCAAAGCGAAAGCCGCTAAGTCTTCAGGCGGGTCAGTTGGGTTCAAACGAGGCATAAAAACCGCTGAGCTTGCGTTGATTACGCGCCAGCTGTCGACCTTGGTTCAATCGGGGATGCCACTGGAAGAATGTTTGAAGGCCGTTTCAGAGCAAGCAGAAAAGCCACGTATTCGTTCGATGATTGCCGCGGTGCGCTCAAAAGTCACTGAGGGTTACCCTCTGGCCGATAGTTTGGGTGACTACCCACATGTTTTCGACGAGCTTTACCTTTCGATGGTGGCTGCGGGTGAAAAATCTGGTCACTTGGATACAGTGCTAGAACGCTTGGCTGATTATGTAGAAAACCGCCAAAAGATGCGTTCTAAGTTGCTGCAAGCCATGATTTACCCTGTGGTATTGGTGGTGTTTGCCGTTGGTATCGTCTCTCTGTTGCTGTCTTCTGTCGTACCTAAAATCATTGAACCAATTATTCAAATGGGACAAGAGTTGCCTCAATCGACGCAATTCTTGTTGTCTGCGAGTGAGTTTGTCCAAGAGTGGGGGCTTATCATCTTTGTCGTGGTGGTGGTGCTCTTCTATGGCCTTAAACTCGCATTACAGAAACCAAATTTTCGCTTGGCTTGGGATCAAAAAATTCTCAGCCTGCCGTTGATTGGTAAGATTTCTCGCGGTCTGAATACCTCACGATTTGCTCGCACCTTGTCGATTTGTACCTCAAGTGCGATTCCTATTCTTGAAGGGATGCGAGTCGCGGTCGACGTTATGTCGAACCGTTATGTAAAACAACAGGTCTTAGTTGCGGCAGACAACGTGCGAGAAGGTGCAAGTCTGCGCAAAGCCCTTGATCAAACTCGCTTGTTCCCACCAATGATGCTACACATGATTTCAAGTGGTGAGCAAAGTGGTGAGCTTGAAAGCATGTTGACGCGAGCGGCGGACAATCAAGACCAAAACTTTGAATCGACGGTCAACATTGCACTTGGCATTTTCACGCCAGTATTGATTGCCCTGATGGCAGGCTTGGTACTTTTCATCGTAATGGCGACATTGATGCCAATGTTGGAAATGAATAACTTAATGAGCGGATAGAATTCGAGTTAAGACGTGTCTATTGAAGACATGGCTTGAATCTAACTTTCGGAGAAAATAATGAAATTTAAACGCAGTAAGCAACAAGGCTTTACACTTCTAGAAGTGATGGTTGTTGTGGTTATCCTAGGTATTTTGGCGAGTGTTGTTGTTCCTAACTTGCTAGGTAACAAAGAAAAAGCAGACCAACAGAAAGCGATCACAGACATCGTGGCGTTGGAAAACGCGTTGGACATGTACAAGTTGGATAACAGCGTTTACCCAACGACTGACCAAGGTCTAGATGCATTGGTGAACAAACCATCTAACCCAGAGCCGCGCAACTACCGTGACGGTGGTTACATCAAGCGTCTTCCATCTGATCCATGGGGCAACGAGTACCAGTACCTAAGCCCAGGCGACAACGGCACGATTGATATCTTCACTCTAGGCGCTGACGGCCAAGAGGGCGGTGAAGGTCCAGCTGCAGATATCGGCAACTGGAACATGCAAGATTTCCAATAAGCGCTAGCTGAAACCAGCACTAATGAAGCAAATGCAAAAACATCTCGGTTTTACATTGATAGAAATTCTATTGGTGCTGGTTTTGTTATCTCTTACCGCCGTGGCGGTGATCGCTACCTTGCCTACTAGTCAGAAAGACCTTTCCAAACAATACGCGCACAGCTTTTTTCAACGCTTACAATTACTTAATGAAGAAGCCGTGTTAAGTGGCAAAGACTTTGGTCTGCGCGTTGATGATGTAAAATCCACCTACACCTTGTTGAGCTTGACCCAAGATGGTTGGCAGCCACTTGAGTTAAAGCAAATCCCAAGTGAGACAAAACTCGAAGGGGATATTTCATTGCAATTGGATTTAGGCGGTGGTGCTTGGGATAAAGACGATCGATTGTTTGAGCCTGGCTCTCTGTTTGATGAAGACATGTTTGCTGAGGAAGAGGACAAAGAGAAGAAGAAAGTGAAACCACCTCAAGTGTTCATTTTCTCAAGTGCTGAGATTACGCCATTCTCCCTATCTTTCTTCCCTGAAGAAGGGGATGCATTCAACGATGGTTGGCGAATCATTGGTAAAGAAACAGGCGAAATCAAATTGTTAGCGCCTGGGGAAGAAGCGGAAGACGATGACAATTCGATATTCTAAGCCAAGCCGTATTGGCTCGTCGCACCGCAACACACGAGGTATGACATTACTTGAAGTGTTGGTCGCTCTAGCGATCTTCGCAACGGCAGCGATCAGTGTGATTCGCTCAGTGAGTCAGCACATCAATACTGTCAGTTATTTAGAAGAAAAAATGTTTGCAGCCATGGTTGTGGATAACCAAATGGCCAATGTGATGCTCTCGACCGAAAAGCTTAAAGCGAAAAACGGTACAGAAGAATTAGCAGGGCGCACTTGGTATTGGAAAGTCACACCGGTAGCCACTGCGCAGCCATTGCTGAAAGCATTTGATGTCAGTGTCGCGACAGATAAAAAAGCGAGCCCAGTTGTCACGGTGAGAAGTTATGTTGCTGAATAACAAGCGATATAAAGCTCGCAACTCAAAGTCCAATCGAGGTTTTACCTTGATTGAAGTGCTGGTTTCGATTGCGATTTTTGCCAGCATGAGTGTCGCCGCTTACCAAGTGGTATCGCAAGTGCAGCGCAGTAATGTGTTGTCTCAAGAGCGAACTCAACGTCTCAATGAGCTACAGCGCGCGATGGTCATGATGGATAACGATTTCCGTCAAATGGCAATGCGTCAAATGCGTACTAACGGTGAAGAGCCTTCAAGCCAATTACTGTTTTGGTCAGATTACTTGCTCGATTCTGATGCGAAAGGCGTGATGTTTGCGCGTTTGGGCTGGCATAACCCACAGCAGCAATTTCCACGCGGAGAGGTGACTAAGGTTGGTTATCGCATCAAAGATGAAGTCTTGCAGCGTGTGTGGTGGCGATACCCTGATACACCGACAGGACAAGAAGGTGTGATTACCCCGCTGCTAACACAGGTCGAAGAATTTGATATGCGCTTCTTTGACGGAAAATCGTGGAAGAAAACGTGGGAAAACGGCCGTGAACTGCCAAAAGCCGTTTCAGTGATATTGAAGCTGAAAGATTATGGTGAGATTACTCGCACTTACCTGACGCCGGATGGCAAGCTCAATCCGGGTGGAGAAGATGATTCTTCGGGCAATGACTCATCAGGGGGCAGCAATGATGGCTAACCGTCAGCGCGGTGTAGCGCTCCTCATTGTCTTGATGCTGCTTGCGATTATGACAACAGTAGCTGCGAGTATGTCAGAGCGGTTGTTTTTGCAGTTCCAGCGTGGCTCGAACCAGATTAACTACCAACAAGCTTATTGGTATAGCTTGGGGGTGGAAGCGTTGGCAGAGATTGGTATCGAACAAAGTTATGAAGACGACGATACCATTAACTTAAGCCAGCCTTGGGCAATCAAAGAACAAGTTTATCCACTTGATTACGGACAAGCTCTAGGCCGTATCGTAGATAAGCAAGCCTGCTTCAATATGAATGTCCTCGCGAGCGTACAGCCAACGGGTGAACAAACGACGCGTCCATACTTAGTGCAAGTGTTCCAACGTTTGATGGAAGAAATGGATGTGGAGCCTTACCAAGCTGAAGTGATCGCCGATTCGACGTGGGAATACGTTGATAGTGATAGTACGGTGCGTTCAACCGCGGGTGTGGAAGACAGTACTTACGAAGCGATGAAGCCGCAGTATTTGCCACCCAACGGCTGGATGGCGGATGCCAGTGAACTGCGCGCGGTGTACCAAGTTAGTGGGGGCATCTACCAAAAAATTGCACCGATGATTTGTGCGCTTCCGAGCGACGATTGGCGCTTAAACGTCAACACCATAGAAGTCGAGCAAGCGCCTATTTTGGTTGCCATGTTTACCCCAGGGTTGAGCAGTAGCGATGCTGTTCAGCTGATAGAAAAGCGTCCTTTCGATGGCTGGGAAAGCGTCGATGAATTTTTGTCAGAGTCAGAATTAGCTGGCCTGAGCGATGATGTAAAGAAAAATGCCCGAGGCTACTTAGGAGTCGATAGCTCCTTTTTTGAATTGGATGCACAAGTGCTGGTGGATGAATCCCGTGTACGTATCCGAAGCCTTTTGCAAAGTACAGATAGAGAAACGGTGACTGTCGTTCGCCGTCGTTTTGGAGGAATCAGTGAGCGAGTTTCTGACCGTTCGGCTGAGTAGCGAACAACAAAGTACCATTCCATGGTTGGTGTGGTCGACACAACAGCAAGAAGTGATTGCCAGTGGTGAGATTGCCGGGTGGGAACATCTGGATGAACTGGTCGCGTATGCCGATCAGCGACAAATTATCGCGCTATTAGCAAGCCATGATGTTGTGTTAACAGAAGTGGATATCCCACCGGGTGCTGCACGTCAGTTTGACAGTATGCTGCCTTACTTAGTGGAAGATGAAGTCGCGCAAGACGTGGACAACCTGCATTTCACCGTTTTAGATAAGCAAGCAGAAAGTGCACAAGTGTGTGCCGTGGAGCGAGCTTGGATTCAAACCATTTTGCTGCGTTTTGCCAGCCAAGGTCTTGTAATAAAGCGAATGCTACCTGACGTATTAGCTATGCCAGTGGACGCAGAAGCGAGCTCTGCAGCACTGTTGGGTGAGCAATGGCTGATTCGCCACTCTCAAACTCAAGGTGCAGCGGTTGATGCTTCATGGCTAGACCTTTACTTATCTGCCTACTTACAAAGCCATGAAGGTTGGAAGCTGGACTGTTATAGTTCGCTGCCTGAATCAAGTGTGACAGACATTTGGGTATCAAAGCCTGAAGAAATGACCATGGCGTTGTTGGCAAAGGGCACAACAGAAAGCAAGGTTAACCTACTTTCTGGCGCGTTTAAGCCGAAATCGTCTTGGGGCAAGTACGTTAAGGTTTGGCAGAAAGCCGCAATAGCCGCTGGTGTGTTGCTGGTTGTTTTGGTTGGCCAGCAGCTGTTAATGGTGCATAAATACGAAGCGCAAGCCCAAGCTTATCGTGAAGAGAGTGAGCGCATCTTCCGTCAAATCTTCCCAGACAAACGACGCATTCCAACAGTTAGCTACTTGAAGCGACAAATGACGGATGAAGAACGTCGTCTGTCTGGTGGATCAAGTGATGTGGCGATGTTGTCTTGGATCGCGGCTTTGCCAGCGACATTGGGACAGGTTAACGACCTACAAATCACCAGTTTCAAATACGACGGTCAACGTGGTGAGGTTCGCATTCAAGCGAGCAGTTCTGACTTCCAGCCATTCGAGCAAGCTCGAGTCAAACTGGCAGAGAAGTTTAACGTTGAACAAGGCCAACTGAACCGCAACGGCAATGTTGTGATGGGCAGTTTTGTGTTGAAGCGTCAGTGAGGTGATGATGAAGAATTTAATCGCACAAGCTCAGACTTGGTGGAGTAGCATCTCACAACGTGAGCAGCGTTTGGTGATGGGTGGTGGCATTATTGCCATTATCGGGATGATTTATTGGGGGGTATTACAACCAATGAATCAACGTGCAGAGCTAGCTCAATCCCGAATCCAAAGTGAAAAACAATTGCTGACGTGGGTACAAGATAAAGCCGATGATATCAGCGCATTGCGTAAAAGTGGTGGTGTTAGCTTTTCTAATCAGCCATTGAACCAAGTGGTGTCTTCATCCGCTCGTCGTTACAAGGTGGAGTTGATCCGTGTACAACCACGTAATGACAGTGTTCAAGTATGGATTAAGCCTTTGGCATTCAACCAAATGGTCGATTGGCTGCGTTATCTAAAAGAACAACAAGGGATTGAGGTGGAATTCCTAGACATCGACCGTACCGATCAAGCCGGTATGATTGACGTAAACCGCCTGCAATTTAAGCGAGGTTAAGGTGAAGAAAGCCGTTCTTTATGTGGTGATTTTTATTGCCTTTTTCTCAACCAGTTTGATTGCTGGTTTGCCAATTTCTTGGGTGCTACAACAAGTGCCAAGCGTGAGAGGTCTCGACATTCAAGGTGCGCAAGGTACAGTTTGGCAAGGTCGAGCATCAAGCGTACGTTGGCAGCGTCAGAACTTAGGTGAAGTGAACTGGGATTTCCAACTTTCCAGCTTGTTTACTGGTAAAGCGGAATTCGCCGTCCGTTTCGGTCGCGGGAGCGATATGGACGTACGTGGTCGTGGTTTGGTTGGCTACAGCTTAACTGGCGGCCCATACGCGGAAAACTTAGTCGCGTCGATTCCTGCGGCAAAAGTGGTGGAGCAAGCACGTCTTCCTGTACCGGTTGGTGTTGAAGGTCAACTTGAGTTGAACATCCGTCATGCGACTTACGCAGCGCCTTGGTGTAAGACAGCAGAAGGTACGTTAGTTTGGAGTGCGAGTGGCATTCAAAGCCCACTTGGTAGTCTTGAACTTGGTCCTGTCATTGCTGATTTAAACTGTAAAGACAGCGTGCTATCGGCATCGGGTGAGCAAAAGAGCAAGCAAGTTTCAGCGGCGTTTTCTGCTGAGCTAATGCCAAATCAACGTTACTCCACCAAAGCGTGGTTTAAGCCGGGAGCAGAGTTCCCATCAGGCATGAGCGATCAACTTAAATGGCTGGGCAATCCAAACGCTCAAGGTCAATACGAGTTTGATTACAAAGGGCGTTTTTAGCCACACTCAGAAACCATAACATCTTTAAAGAGCTGCCAATGTGCAGCTCTTTTTGTTTTTGGATCATAGTAGGCCAAACCCTCCATTTGCTGTACAAGAAATCCAAGGATTATTCTCTTTAATCTTAAGTGTTTGATTTTTATTTAATAATGTAAATTCTTACAGCTATGAGAGTATTTAGATCATGGTAGGCCAAATACTCCTAACGCTGTACAAGAAGAAAAAAGAAAGGCCACGAAGACGATTCGTGGCCTCTTTAAAATCTAGCAATGCAGATTGGATTAGGGTCAGTCTTTGCGCTGTAGAATCTCATCCCAAGGCAAATCCGCATCGCCCAGTACGATGAAGTTTGGATTCTCCAACGTCTCGCGCTCATTGTAAGAAAGCGGCTCAAGTTGCGTGCTGAGAATGCGCCCGCCCGCCTCTTCAACAATGCATTGTGTAGCTGCGGTATCCCACTCGCCAGTTGGACCTAGACGTAAATAACAATCCACAGCACCTTCAGCAACAAGGCACGCTTTGAGTGCGGCAGAGCCAAGTGGAATCAAGTCATAGTTCCAAGCGCTACTCATGCGGCTCGTGATGCGGTTGATGTCTTGACGACGGCTGATTGCAATAGCGATGTTTTGTCCAGGTTGCTCATGTTTATGAGTGTGGATTTTCACGCTCTCAGACATGTCTGGAATCTTCCAAGCGCCCTTGCCGCTGTATGCGTAGTAAGTCACGCCAGAAACCGGGCCATAAACTACACCCATGGTTGGTTTGTTGTTGTCGATTAGCGCAATAATCGTCGCGAAGTCACCGCTGCGTGCGATGAACTCTTGGGTGCCATCTAGCGGGTCGACAAGCCAGTAACGCTCCCATTGTCCACGCTGCTCTAAGCTGATATCCGCCGCTTCTTCAGAGAGGACAGGGATATCTGGGGTGAGTTCGCTCAAGCGTTCAGTAATCAATTTATGCGCCGCGATATCAGCGCTGGTGACTGGGGTCTCGTCACTTTTGGTGTAGGCTTCGTACTGCTTTTTCTCGTAGATATCGAGAATCAATTGACCTGCACTGCGCGCAATTTCGATGACTTGCGGGAGCAGGTGAGATAAATCTTTTGTCATTGGCATGGGTAATGGTCCTTCCTCACTATTATGAATCAGCTCTTCGGCTGTTATTGGTTGTGAGTGGTGTTTTGTAAGTGTCTTAGTGCCAACATCAACGCTGTGATGCTTCTTGCTTCACAAAAATCCAAGTGTGTTAAAAGCTCTTCTGCTTGAGCGAGTGGCCAACGAACAATGTCTAGTGGCTCAGGCTCATCGCCTTCTTGTTTTTCTGGATAAAGGTTCTGCCCCAAAAACAGTGTCATTTTGCTCGAGAAATAAGAAGGAGCAAGAATCACCTGTTTGAGTGGTGTCAGGTCATTAGAACCAAAACCGATCTCTTCTTTTAACTCTCGGTCAGCCGCTTGTTGTGGTGTTTCACCTGGGTCGATCAAGCCTTTTGGAAAGCCGAGTTCGTAGCGTTCTGTACCTGCAGCGTATTCACGAACCAAGAGTAAGTCGCCTTGTTCAGTCACAGGAACAACCATCACGGCATCACGCCCACTCGGTTTCATGCGTTCATAAGTACGTAGTTCGCCATTAGAGAAGCGAAGGTCGAGGGCTTCCACAGTAAACAGTTTAGATTGTGCGACCGTCTGACAAGAGAGGATCTCTGGTGGGGTCCTTTTCGACATAACGCTGGCTCCTTAGTATCGTTAACTCATCGAAGAAATGAGATTTCTTAATATATGAGAAGAAAGCTCGAGTTTCTAGCGTGATGATTCAGCATAACGCAATTGAAAACAAAAATGGGAGGCAAGTGCCTCCCATTTCTCGTCGATATGCATTGCTAGTAAGTCATCAGCGACTTAGTAGTAAGAGTGATCGCCACGGTCGTGCTCGGTAGCATCACGAACAGCAGTTAGCTCACCAACGAATTGGTTCAAAAGCTCTTTCTCGATGCCTTCTTTCAGAGTCACATCAACCATTGAACAACCGTTACAACCACCACCGAATGCAACGATAGCGATGCCGTCGTCTGTGATTTCAACTAGGTTTACGTGACCACCGTGACCTGCAAGTTGTGGGTTCACTTGAGTTTGGATTACGTACTCAACACGTTCTACAAGTGGAGCGTCATCCGCGACTTTACGCATTTTTGCGTTTGGCGCTTTTAGCGTTAGTTGAGAACCCATTTTGTCAGTAACAAAATCGATTTCAGCGTCTTCAAGGAACGGAAGGCTTAGCTCATCAATGAATGCAGAGAAACCGCTGTAAGGGATTTCAGTGTCAGTGCCTTCAACCGCTTCTGGTGGGCAGTAAGACACGCCACACTCTGCGTTTTGTGTTCCTGGGTTAACAACGAAAACTCGAATGTTAGTGCCTTCAGGCTGTTGACCTAAAAGGTTGGCGAAATGCGTTTGCGCAGTTTCTGTAATAGTAATATTTGACACGACGAATACCTGAGTAAATTTGTAGGCTATTGCTGCTATTCTACTCCTGTTGACGGCTCGGTCTAGTCTTTTTGATGCTAAGGCATGGCGAAGCGATCTAGAGTGAGCTCGGGGCAGGAGTTCTGCAGATGCAGTAAATATCGATGCTTTCTACGCCAACTTCAAGTAGTAAATGACATAATTGTCGGACCGTACTACCTGTTGTAACCACATCATCCACAACCGCTACGTGGGAAAAGTTCACCTCACCTTGTAGGGTAAATGCCCCTTTTAAATTCTGTTCACGACTGGCTTTTTTGTTTCCTCGTTGCGATTGGACGCTTTTAACGCGTTTAAATACCTTATCTTCATATCGCACGTCTAAATGATGGGCGAGGTGTTTGGCTAGGAAATGGCTTTGGTTAAATCCTCGTTTTAAATAACGTTGCCAATGTATTGGTACACAAGTAATCACTGGAGCTGGCTGTTCAATTCGTTCGGCCAGCAATTGAGTGAGTGCGCCAACATGCCATGCCTCACCATGATCTTTAAAGCGTTGCACTTGGTTAGATAGTGGGAAATCATAATCCCCCAACGTATACAAACGTTGCCAAGGCGGTGGCTCTTTCAGGCACTCACCGCACTCCGTGGAGGTTTGTGATTCTTCCTCTGTCAATGTTAAACCACAACGAGTGCAGCGTTTGATGGGTGCAAGGTGTTCAAAACAACGGTCGCACCACCGCATTGGGTTTGGTTTCTGTTCAGCGGAGATAGGAAATCGACACAAACTACATTGGCTGCCAAGTACGCGGTGCATGATGTTTTGCCATTGATGAGATAACATACAATCCATCCAAGGTGAGCGAGTCATCAGAGTAAAGTTTGGATTGCGTGGTAAGGAATAAGATAAGTGGGAGAGAACGAGAGCATGAGCACGAATTTACACTGGCAGTCATTTGGTCAAGGACCAGATTTGGTGTTGCTTCATGGATGGGGCATGAATGGTGCGGTATGGCAGCAGACGGTCGAGTCTCTTCAACCTTATTTCCGAGTGCATGTGGTCGACCTTCCGGGGTACGGGCACAGCGCAGAATCTCACGCTGAAGACTTAGCAAAAATCGCTGAGCTTGTTCTGCAAGACGCACCAGAAAAAGCAGTTTGGCTTGGCTGGTCATTAGGTGGCTTGGTGGCAACCCATATAGCACTTAATGCTCCGCAGCGTGTGAGCAAATTAATCACGGTAGCCAGTTCACCAAAATTTGCTGCTGAACGTCCTTGGCGTGGCATTCAACCTAACGTGTTGACTGCATTCACCGATCAATTGCTGGAAGACTTCTCTGTCACTATTGAGCGCTTTATGGCGCTGCAAGCGATGGGCAGTCCGTCTGCGCGCAAAGACGTTAAACAACTCAAGCAAGCCGTACTATCACGTCCGCAGCCGAACCCTGATTCATTGTTGGTTGGTTTGAATATTCTTGCCGATGTGGACTTGCGCGATGCGCTGACTTCTCTCTCTATGCCGATGCTGCGCCTTTATGGCCGACTTGATGGTTTAGTGCCAATCAAAGTGGCAAGTGACTTAAGTGAGCAATTGCCAACGACTCAGCAATTTGTTTTCAATCAATCCTCTCATGCGCCGTTCATGACCGAACATGAAGCGTTTTGTCTCCAAGTGCGAGAATTTGCTGTTTAATTAGCAAGCCCACAAATCTAAGCGAATAAAACTCTAAAGCTGTTTAAAAATTGGTCGATATAAGTTTTAGCGAACTCTTCTTGTGGGAGGAGTTTGCTGTATTGACGAGTTGGGCGACTCTGAGGAGGGTTCGCAATGATTGTGTCACCGGCTAACGTAAGCGTGCCACTGATCGCCCCATCCGTTAATGTGCAGACGGAACAAGCTGCTCGTGACAATAAAGTCCGAGAACCTGTGACGCCAACAGTCGCACTGGCGAAAACCAATGCGGAGCGCAAAGTAAAAAGTGATGAGAAGCGGCGACGCCAATCCTCGTGGGATCCATCGGAGCATCCAGACTACGAAGTGGAACCCGAGGTGGATACCCGTTATCACGAAGAACCGGAAGACACGTTAGAACGTCTCTTCGGTTTGCTTGCGCTCAAGAGTTACAGCGAAGATCAGGGTAAGGGCTATGCGATACGCTTTCGACTACCTAAGCGCATTTTGGATGCTGCGGTCAAAGAGGGATTGATGGAAAAGCGCAGGAAGGTGATTAAGTTTCATTATGGTCACTCGGTCGCGCCCCATACACCGTCAGAAGTGATAGCAGTATTATGACGACTCAATATCCTACTCAAATAAAAACGCTCCAAGCAGATTGACTGATTGGAGCGTTTTCTTTTTAGCAATGAAAACGAGTTAGCGGTGTAGCCTCGTTATTAGTGGTGAAGCTTAGGCGAGATTACTTTTTCGCTTTAGCAAACGCCGCTGCAAAAGCACCGCCCATGGCGCTGTTAGATGACGAGTCATCACGGCGAGGCTGACGACGTTGCGGTTGGTCATTACGACGCGGCGCTGCTGATGAGCGTTGACTGCGGTTGTCTTGACCCGGTTCGTCGTTCATACGCATCGAGAGGCCAATACGCTTACGCTGCACGTCCACTTCCATCACTTTCACTTTAACGATGTCGCCCGCTTTCACCACTTCACGTGGATCCGACACAAAGCGATCTGTCAGTGCAGAAATATGCACAAGACCGTCTTGGTGAACGCCGATATCAACAAAGGCACCGAAGTTGGCTACGTTAGACACCACGCCTTCTAGAATCATGCCCGGTTCCAAGTCAGAAACTGAGTTTACGCCTTCTGCGAACGTTGCCGTTTTGAATTCTGGACGCGGGTCACGACCCGGTTTATCTAGCTCTTTGATGATGTCAGTAATGGTTGGAACACCGAAGTTATCGTCGGTGTAATCCACGGCATGCAGACCTTTTAGGAAGCTTGAATCACCAATCAGTGCTTTGATGTCTTTGTTGTTCTTTTCAGAAATCGCTTTTACCACTGGGTACGCTTCTGGGTGAACCGCAGATGCATCAAGAGGGTTCTTACCATCCATGATACGTAAGAAACCTGCACACTGCTCGAACGCCTTAGGACCTAAACGAGGCACTTTCTTCAAGGTTGTACGTGCTTCGAAACGACCGTTTTCATCACGGAAATCGACAATGTTCTGCGCGATGGTGCTCGACAAGCCCGCTACGCGCGTCAGTAGCGCAGCAGAAGCGGTGTTCACGTCAACACCGACCGCGTTTACACAGTCTTCCACAATTGCATCAAGGCGTTTTGCTAGCATTGATTGACTAACATCGTGCTGGTACTGACCCACACCGATCGACTTAGGATCGATTTTCACTAGCTCAGCCAGTGGGTCTTGCAGACGACGAGCAATCGACACCGCACCACGCAAAGATACGTCCATATTCGGGAATTCTTTCGCTGCAAGCTCGGATGCTGAGTAAACCGATGCACCCGCTTCACTCACAATGATCTTTTGAACTTTCAGGTTGCCACGTTTGATGACGTCTGCGACAAAGCTGTCGGTTTCACGTGAAGCCGTGCCGTTACCGATAGCAATCAAATCCACGTTGTATTTGCGCACCAACTGATCAACGATTTGCGCTGATTTGTCGTATTGTTTTTGTGGTGGGTGAGGGTAGATGGTTTCGGTTGCAAGCACTTTACCAGTCGGATCGACAATAGCGATTTTAGAGCCCGTGCGCAGACCCGGATCTAGACCAAGTGTTGCACGAGGACCTGCCGGTGCTGCCATCAACAAGTCTTTTAAGTTGGTGGCGAATACTTCAATCGCTTCGATTTCAGCGCGCTCTTTCATTGCGCCCATTAGCTCGGTTTCCATGTGCATCGATACTTTGATGCGCCATGCCCAGCTGATCACTTGCTTACGCCATGTATCTGCAGGTGCGCTGCTGAGAGTCACGCCATAGTGGTCAGCGATAATTGTTTCGCAGTAAGACTGACGAGCGCCTTCTTCCTGTTCTGGATCAGCATTCATTGCCAATGTCAGGAAGCCTTCGTTACGACCACGTAGCATCGCCAGTGCGCGGTGCGATGGTACTTTGCTTAATGGCTCGTTGTGGTTGAAGTAATCTTTAAACTTCTCACCTTCTTGCTCTTTGCCTTCAACAACGCGAGCACCCATTTCCGCATTGCGGTTTAGGTGACCACGAATTTTTTCTAGCAGGTTTGCGTCTTCCGCGATGCGTTCCATGATGATCGCGCGAGCGCCATCCAGTGCGGCTTTGGTGTCAGCCACGCCTTTGTCTGCATCAAGGTATTTGCTTGCTTCGCTTTCTGGCTCAGTTTGCGGATGGTTCCAAAGCTGGTCTGCAAGTGGCTCAAGACCGGCTTCAATCGCGATCTGACCTTTGGTGCGACGCTTTGGTTTGTAAGGTAGGTACAAGTCTTCAAGACGAGTCTTGCTGTCTGCCTGAGTGATCTCTTGTTCTAGCTCTGGCGTAAGTTTGCCTTGCTCTTGGATCGATTTCAGGATGGTCTGACGGCGATCGTCCAGTTCACGAAGGTAAGACAGACGGCTGTCTAGAGTACGCAGTTGGGTGTCATCAAGTCCGCCTGTTACCTCTTTACGGTAACGTGCAATAAATGGGACCGTGTTACCGTCATCAATAAGGGTTACAGCAGCGTTGACTTGCTCAGGGCGAACATTCAGCTCTTGAGCAATCATGCGACAGATAGCTTGGCTCATCCGTGTATTCTCTTTAATTCTGTTTGGGTATTGGTTGTGTATAGAACATTGGGGTCATTCATGGAATTTGCAATGTTTTAAACTAGTAACTCAAAAATTTACCGAGCGCTGGTGGACATCAGTCAGATTTGTGTCAAAACTGTAATTAAATTGAGAACTTATACATTTGGTTATCGACTAACCCCTGTACCTTAGCTCATACGGAAAACAATGATGAAGAAAATGTCTTTGGCTTTGGCGCTCTCTAGTGCCTTATTAGCGACGCCGTTCGCTTGGTCGCAACCCCTTTCTGCGACCACTCAAGATCCTATCTATCAACTTGATGACAAACTGGTTTTAGGTCGTGTAGAAAGTGTTTACTACAGCGACATTCCTGAGCTAAGCGATGTGCCATTTATTGGTAAGATTGATACTGGCGCCGATACCACGTCAATGCACGCTGAAAACATCCACGTGAGCAGTAGCAACCCTGAATACAAAAGTCTGAAAGACGATAAATTGATGTGGGCGATCATCGATGACCTTGGGGGGACGAAAGCCAAGTGGGATTCAGACAGCTTCAAACCCTATCAAGTGACCGTGAGCTTTACGATTCATCATCCGTACACAGGTAAAGAAATTAAGATCACCGATGATCTTGAACGCATCAGTGCGATCCGCAGCCGTACCAGTGAGAAACCTATTCTGCGCCCGACGGTAAAAATGCCGATGACCATTGCAGGGCACACGGTCGATACTGTGGTGAACCTGACCAAGCGTACTCAATTCTCAGCGCCGATTTTGATTGGTAAAACTTACCTCGATAACAATGCGTGGGTGTTTGCTGGTTATGACTACCTGCAAGAGCAGCCAAATGCACAAATGATCGGTAAGAAAGAAACGGTGAATGTTGAAGGCGTGCCATATCGCATCAGTATTTCTACTACCAGTCGCTACACCAACGTCCATGCGCTGAACATCAAGGTCGATAAGAAGAAAAAACAAGTCTCTTTCACCCTTGAAGGCGAAAACGGTAAGCGTCACCCAATGACACTGCCACTTGTTCGTATGCTGAAAACCAGCAAAAGTGAGCGTCCTTTGGTGTACCTACCAGTGCAAGTGAGCGAAACCGAGACGCAACAATGGTTGGTCTATTTGCGTGATCGCAGCGGCTTTAGTTCGCAAATCCGTTTGGGCAAAGATGTGGCAAGTCAGCACTTCGTGATTGATACCGACAAAGAGAACTTGCTAGGCGGGGTCGAGAAATCATTCAAGAGCGCGCTTAAATCAAAGCCTTTGGTTATCTCTCCTGAAGAGACAGTGAATATCGATGGTCACGTGCTATCTGCTTATCCAACTTTTGCGGTTAAAACGCCGTTGTTGCGCGTGGATGGTTTTGAACTGACCGAGAAAGACAAAAAAGAAGTCGTGACCTTCTACCTGCCAAGCTCGAAAGGCAAGGAAGAGAAAATCACTAAACGCGTACTGAAGAAGCTCAAAGTAGGAGATTCGGTTCGCCCAGTTGTTGAGGGGGAGTTCCTGTTTGGTGATGAAGAGAAGACCATCGACTTCGCGATTGATGTTTTAGAGAAAGATGACCAAGAGCAGCCGTTCTTTGTATTCGGCCACAACATGGCCAAAGGCGGAGTGCTGCTGAATACTCGCGCTGACCACTTACTTGATGCGCGTCCACTGTTTAAAGCTGGTCACATTGAAGTAGCAGAAGTGGAGGGCATGTCTTTCCCTGTGAAATTGGATACGGGCGCGGATGTGAGCTCGATTAATGCCAAGAACATCAAACAGTTCAAGAAAGATGGCAAAGACATGGTGAGCTTCACTTACGAGAACGATAGCGGTATGAAGAAAGAGTTTACCAAGCCCGTTGTCGACGTGATGCGCATTAAAGCCAAGAAAGGTGAGAAAGCCAACGTACGCCCTGTAGTGGAGATGCACGTTAAGCTTGGCGAATTAGAGAAGAAGATTCGCGTTAACTTGCAAGACCGTAGCCGCTTCCATTACAGCATGATTCTGGGTAAGAACTTCTTGAAGCACGGTGCGATCGTTGCCAGCGATACTAACTACATTGTGACCGAGAAGCCTGACTACGAAGAGTAACCTTCAAGGTTGATATTCAAAACGCAAAAGCCGCACTAAAGAGTGCGGCTTTCTTCTTATCGGGTCATTCAATCAATTTTCTTCGGCTTGGTAGCGAATACTATTGATAAACCATTCTTTGTAGCCTTCCGGCGTTCTCACTGCGAATTCGTCATCGACTTCTTTTTTTAGTAGTGCACGAGCCATTGGGGAATCAATCGAGATATAACCTTTTGCATCACCATAGATTTCATCGGGACCAACGATGCGGAAATTCTTCACATCGCCCGCTTCATTCTCAATTTCCACCCAAGCACCAAAGAACACTTTGCCTTCTTGCTGAGGTGAGTAATCCACCACTTTGACTTGCTCTAGACGCTTACGTAAGTATCTGACACGGCGGTCAATTTCACGCAGACGTTTTTTGTTGTACTGGTAATCTGCATTTTCACTTCGGTCGCCCAAGCTTGCAGCCCAAGTGACTTTTTTGGTGACTTCTGGGCGTTCTTCTCGCCATAAAAAGTCGAGTTCTGTTTTTAGGCGATTGTAGCCTTCACGGGTAATCAAATTGGTTTTCATTAGAAGTAAATCAGCCGTTATTGGATTCTGTTGATCATATTAGCCTTGATTTTGTCTGACTGTAAATTGTTGTGATGAGGAGAAAAATAATGCGAAACATCGAAATAATTCATCAAAACCGTGGCTAAGATAAAAAGAGTAACAATTTGAACAAGCACGTTTGAAAAAACAGTGATACATTTTTGACTATAGATGCCTCTGAAAGGATGTTTCAATGCAGGAAAATCATAAAATATTAGTGGTTGATGACGATGCTCGTTTGCGTGCTCTGTTGGAGCGTTACCTTTCTGAGCAAGGTTTTCAAGTGAGAAGTGTCGCTAACGGCGAGCAGATGGACCGTCTTCTGACCCGTGAAAACTTCCACCTTATGGTGTTGGATTTAATGTTGCCGGGCGAAGATGGCTTATCGATTTGTCGTCGTCTACGTCATGCCAACAACATGCTACCTATTCTGATGCTGACAGCGAAAGGCGATGAAGTCGATCGTATCGTTGGCCTTGAAGTGGGTGCAGACGATTACCTACCAAAACCGTTTAACCCGCGTGAACTGCTGGCTCGAATTAAAGCAGTACTTCGCCGCCAAACGGTTGAACTGCCAGGTGCGCCAAGCACGGAAGAGAAAGTGGTTGAGTTCGGAGACTTCCGTCTGAACCTAGGTACGCGTGAAATGTTCCGTGGTGACGAAGCGATGCCACTGACTTCGGGTGAATTCGCAGTGCTGAAAGCGCTAGTAACCAACGCTCGTGAGCCGATGTCGCGTGATAAGCTGATGAACATGGCTCGTGGTCGTGAATACTCAGCGATGGAGCGTTCTATCGACGTTCAAATCTCACGTCTACGCCGCATGCTAGAAGACGATCCAAGCAAGCCACGCTACATCCAAACGGTATGGGGCTTGGGTTACGTGTTCGTCCCAGACGGCAAAGAAGCGTAATACCTTCTACTGCCTGCCGATAACACTCGGCTGCTCATATTCCACCCTCAAGCCTCCTTCCTGTTTGAGGGCTGGAAACTCGCAATTAATGTTGTTCACTAGGAACAGTCCATTAGGGATCCTCCATGCGAATCCGAAGTTCATTTACACAATCCATTCTGCTGTTCATCTCTTTGCTTCTCGCTAGCCAAGTCTTTTCTTACTACGCCGTTTTTAACTACGCGTTGATGCCAAGTTTGCAGCAGTTCAACAAAATTCTCGCCCATGAATTGAATCTGGTACTCGATGAAGATGGTCTACTCAAGGCTGACGCGCCGCTGCGCCATCAACTGCTAGAAAACTTGGGTGTGACGGTACACAGCGTCGATAGCGAGATGATGAATGAGTTCAATCATGCGATGTCGATTGATTTGATGTCGGAAGAAATGACGCAAGAGCTCGGCTCACCAACAGAAGTACGTTTGCTGCTTGGCAGTGAAAGCTACATTCTGTGGATGCGCATCGATCAGTTGCCTAACTCCATCATCCGTATTCCGCTCTCTGAACTGCAAGAAGAAGATTTTGCTCCGCTGTTCCGTAACAGCTTGATCATGGCGCTTCTTATTATTGCTGGTGGCTGGTTGTTTATCCGTTTGCAAAACCGACCTTTGATTGCGCTAGAAAAAGCCGCGAAAGGAGTAGGTCGAGGCGAAATTCCACCGCCGTTGCCGGAGAAAGGTGCTTCAGAAATCCGCTCTGTCACTCGCGCCTTCAACCAGATGTCGAAAGGTATTCAAGAACTGGAAGAAGATCGTGCGCTACTAATGGCAGGCATCAGTCACGACTTGCGTACGCCACTGACGCGTATTCGCCTCGCGACAGAAATGATGTCACCTGAAGACAGTTACCTAGCCGAAGGCATCATCAGTGATACCGAAGAGTGTAACGAGATCATCAGTCAGTTTATGGACTACCTCAAGCCAGTAAATAAAGAGTCGTTTGAGCAGGTTGACATCAATACCATTACCAGTGATGTGGCAACGTCGGAAGGGGGGTATGAAGTCGAAATTGAAACTGACCTCAACTCTACGATGCCAACCGCAAAAGGCAGCCCAATCGCAATCAAACGTGCGGTGAGTAACCTTGTGGTTAATGCTCTGCGTTATGGTAATGGCTGGGTGAAAATCAGTACGGGCGTCACCGCCGACAAACAGTTGGTGTGGGTGTGCGTTGAAGACAACGGCCCGGGCATCGAGCAGTCGCAAATTGCCAAGCTGTTTGAACCTTTTACTCGTGGTGACACGGCTCGAGGCAGTGAAGGAACCGGATTGGGTTTGGCCATTGTGAAGCGTATCGTTAGCCAGCATTCTGGCTCGGTTGTGGTACGTAACCGCAGTGAAGGTGGGTTAAGTGCGCAAATCAGCTTCCCAACCAAGTAAGCTTTCTTCGCTCAACTGATTCCAATAAAAAAGCCCAACCAAAGTCCGATTGGGCTTTCCGATCATCCTAGTGCAAGGTTAGGATTCTTTTACCTCTTGAGCAACCAGCTCGTCTTCCTCTTCCAATTTTTCTGGAAGCAGTAGGTTCAATACGATAGCGGTGATGCCGCCTGCTGCCACACCTGTTGAGAAAATGCTCTTAATAAACTCAGGCATGAATTGCAGAATTTCTGGTTTTTGTGCAATGCCCAAACCCATTGAGAACGACAGCGCCATAATTAGGATTGCGCGGCGATCGAGGTCGACACGAGAGATGATGCGCACGCCCGCTGCGGCAATGGTACCGAACATCACGATAGTCGCGCCGCCCAGAACTGGCTCAGGAATCAACTGAACAAAGCTTGCCACACCCGGGAACAGCCCCAAAATTACTAGCATGCCTGAGATGAAGTAACCTACGTAACGGCTTGCTACACCAGTGAGCATAATGATGCCGTTGTTTTGGCTGAAGGTAGAGTTCGGGAAGCTGTTGAATACCGCCGCAATGGCTGAGTTCAGACCATCAGCTAATACGCCACCTTTGATGCGCTTCATGTAAACCGGACCTTTCACTGGCTCACCGGAAACTTCAGACGTTGCGGTGATGTCACCTATTGCTTCTAGTGCCGTGATGAAGAAAATCAGAACCAGTGGAATAAACAGCGACCAGTCGAAGCTTAAGCCGTATTGCATTGGGATTGGCAGCGCGATGAGGTCAGTTTCGCCCAGTGTTGAGGTGTCGACCATGCCCATGAAGTACGCCATGACGTAGCCAACCAGCATTGCAATTACAATTGATGCAACACGTAGGTATGGGTTCTTTGAGCGGTTAAGAATCACGATCAAGCCAAGTACTGTGCCAGCGAGAGCTAACTTGTCTAGGCTACCGAAAGAGCCATCGCTCATTGCCGCGTAGCCACCGCCCATTGATACCAAACCCACTTGGATAAGCGTCAGGCCGATAAGCGTCACGACAATGCCTGATACCAGTGGCGTGATGATGCGGCGTGCGTGTTCTAGGACGCGAGATAGCAGGATTTCAGCAAAAGACGCGACCAAGATAGTACCGAAAATCGCTGCCATCATGGTGCTGAGGTCCGCGCCACCTGCTTTAAGAGAAAGACCCGCACCAATGATTGGACCTAAGAAGTTAAAGCTGGTGCCTTGCACTGAAAGCAAACCAGAGCCGATAGGGCCAAAGGTACGAATTTGAATAAAGGAAGACACGCCAGATGCAAACAGTGACATGCTGATGATGGTGTTGGTTTGGTCAGCAGGCACACCCAAAGACTGACAAATGATCAGAGAGGGAGTGATAACGGCTACGAACATCGCCAATAAGTGCTGAAGTGCAGCAAAAATGGTCTGAGGTAGTGGTGGACGATCGTTTAACTGATAGACCAGTTCCGAAGTTCGGTTTGAAGTTGTCATGTTTGTCTCGCTAGTCGCAATAATTCTTGCCCCAGAGCTCGCTGAATGGGAGTGCTGGGTGGAGTTGACGTTATGACCTGTGATTGCTGTTAATCAGTGTCAACTCAGGTTGGTTTGATGTGACAAGGTGCACACCATAAATTTTGAGCGCGATTATAGAGGGATTTATTCAAAAAGCAAACGTTTGCTTTGGGCTAAAAAGAAAAGGCGATAACGGAATGGTTATCGCCTTTAAGGTTTTACATTGGGAGTTTAGTTTTTTAAGTGCTTATCGAAGAACTCACCAATTTGAGTAAGGTACTTGGCTTGGTGCTTATCATTATAAAATCCGTGCCCTTCATCTCCGATCACCATTGTTTTGTGCGGATAATTGATCGCTTTGAGCGCTTCCACTAAGGCGTCAAATTGTTCAATTGGTGCTCGTTCATCTTTGGCTCCGTGGACCAACATAATGTCTGCTTTTAGCTTGTCGACATGATGAACGGGTGACATGGATTGAAGCTCTTTCTTATCACGACCGATCACTTCTTCTAGATAGTTAACGCCTGACTTGCGGTCTTTTACGTCGCCTTCAGTGTAAAGCATTTCAAGGTCATAGACGCCAAAGCTGCCTACTGCACACTGGAACAGATCCGGTTCGACGATGGCACTTTGAAGCGCGCTGTAGCCGCCAAAACTACCGCCAGAAATACAGATACGATCGGCATCGGCAATACCTTGCTTGATGATATGGCGAGTGGCATCAATGATGTCGTATTGAATATTGGTACCCCATTTACGGTATCCAAGTTCTTCAAAATTATCTCCAAAGCCACCACTACCACGGAAGTTGATTTGCAGAACAGCATAGCCCTTTTGAGCTAAGAACTGGTTCTCTGGATTGAATTCCCACCAGTCACGCGGTCCGTGAGGTCCACCGTGCGGGTTCACAATCAAAGGTAGGTCCTTTTCCGCTTTACCCGGTGGAAGTGTTAGCAAAGCATTGATTTCCTGCCCGTCTCTTGCCGTGAAAGCAAATGGACGAACTTCTGCCATTTTTTTCGGGTCGTGCCATTTCTGTGCAGAGAAGAGGTATCGACCTTCGACAGGATCGGTGTTGAATATGTAATAATCACCGGGATTACGGTCATTAAATGCCAGAGCAATGAATTTATCGCCATTTTCTGTTTGGCTAAGAATACGTACTTGATGACCTTCAAATGTCGCCAGTAGTTGCTTCAACTGCTTGCTCAGCGGGTGCTTGTCGTCCACGAAGGCATAGGTTGGATAGTCTTTTTCATATTCAATGGCGTACAGTTGCTTGGATTGCTGATCAAGCCAAAAGTTATGTGGTGAAACCTTTTCGCCAGCAACCACTTCTTTGTATTTTCCTGTTTTTAAATCAACATGGTAAATCGCTTGGGGTGAGCCGTCTTTACTTGCTGCGGCATAAATCGAATGGTTGTTTTCGGCGAAGGAAATGGGGGTTAGTTCTTCTAAATTGAGTTTGTCTAATGTCGCGATGGATTGCCACTTGTTGCCATTGCGATAGAAAGACTTGAGTTTGAGATCATCACCAGAGCCCGTTACAAAGCCGACTTGGTTATCATGGTTAACTAGGAAATAGCTGTTTCTGATAGGGGCTGACATCTGCTTGGTCGCACGACCATTGTAGACATTGACTTTGTAGACGTCTTTTTCCTCTTCCATGTCAAATGAGCGGTTGTATGGAATCGCTGCAATCAGCATGTGCTTTTGGTCATTTGGCATTGGGTCTAGCATGATGCCGAAGGCGCGAGTGGCTTTGCCTCGTTTAGAAACGCTGCTGCCGCTTTGTGGTGGTTGAGGACCGAACAGGTAGGCGGTTTTAGAACCGTCGACATTCGCGGCAACAAATTCACCTGTGGGTGAGGGTTGAGTAAACCAGCCCGTGAAGGTTTCTTTTGAAGCGACAACGCGCTCATTGTTGACCCAGTAATAATCCGCGACTTGCTCGTTGTCTGGGAATCGAAGCATGTTGGTTGGCTTCATTGTTTGTGCGTCGAGAATGACCAGCGCATCTTTACCATCCACTTTGGATTCGACCCCAAGGTATTTACCATCAGGGGAGAGTTTTGGGTTAAAAAAGCTCGACCCTCTAGCGAACAATTTCGCCATGTCTGAGGTGTCAGCAAATGCTGAACCACTACTTAGAATAAAGGCTGAAGCCAACAGCCCAAGGCAGGTACTCTTCATTTCTACTCCTTGAAACGTATTTATTATAAGAGTGGAGGTTAGCGGTAGCGCTTAACTAACCTAGCCGAGAGCACAACGCATCTATGTGTTGTGTTAATAAAACGTTATTGATTTTACATATTTAAAATCAATAGAATAGGAATTTAGATGTGATTTAGTTATCGAATTGGTGAAAGAAACGTCTTACTTCTAAGGCGCAGCCCGTTTACGCCTTAGAATAAATGTCACGCTCGCCTAACCAACGGTCAATAATTGCGGTCGCATTCGTTGGGTAGTTGTCATGAATGTAACGCGCGATGCGTTGAACTTCTGGAATTAAGCGCTGATCTCGCACTAAGTCGGCAATTTTAAAATCTGCCAAGCCAGTTTGTTTGGTACCAAGAAGCTCACCCGGTCCACGAATCTCTAAGTCTTTCTGTGCAATCACGAAGCCGTCGTTGCTTTCACGTAATACGCCTAAACGTTTTTGGGCGGTTTTTGATAGTGGCGAGTGATATAGCAACACACAATGGCTCGCCACTGAACCTCGACCAACACGACCTCTAAGCTGGTGCAATTGAGCCAAACCTAAACGCTCTGGGTTCTCGATGATCATCAAACTGGAATTGGGCACGTCCACGCCCACTTCAATCACCGTCGTTGCGACCAGCAAATGCAGCTTGTTGTCTTTGAAATCTTGCATCACCGCTTGCTTCTCTGCGGGCTTCATTCGTCCATGCACGAGACCAATTTTTACGTCAGGCAGTTTACGTTGCAGCTCTTCTGCAGTATCGGCGGCGGCTTGAGCCTCCAAGACTTCTGACTCATCAATCAAGGTACATACCCAATACGCTTGTTTGCCTTCGTTTAAGCAGGCATTGCGCACTCGTTCGACGATATCATCGCGTTTGGTGTCTGGAATTGCGACCGTCTGGATTGGTGTTCGACCTGGCGGTAATTCATCAATCACCGATGTTTCTAAATCAGCATAAGCTGTCATGGCTAACGTTCGCGGAATTGGCGTTGCTGTCATGATGAGCTGATGTGGATAAGCGCCTTGTTTCGCGCCTTTCTCGCGTAGCTCTAAACGCTGGTGGACACCAAAGCGGTGCTGTTCATCAATAATGACCAAAGCAAGATGATGAAACTCAACGTGCTCTTGGAAAAGAGCGTGAGTGCCCACTACCATTTGCGCTTCACCACTGGCAATACGCGCCAATTCGGCTTCTTTGGCTTTACCTTTCAATTTACCCGCCAGCCAACCGACCTGAATGCCCATTTTCTCAAACCAATTAGCGAAGTTAATCGCGTGCTGTTCGGCGAGCAGCTCGGTCGGTGCCATTAAAGCGACTTGATAGCCGTGTTCAATAGCTCTGACGGCAGCAAGCGCGGCAACTAAAGTTTTCCCCGAGCCTACGTCACCTTGAACAAGGCGCATCATAGGGTGGTTTTTTTCCAAATCGGCTTCAATTTCTTTAACGACTCGTGCCTGAGCATTAGTCGGCGAGAAAGGTAATTGAGCCAGTAGCTGCTTTTTCAATGAGTCACACGACGCCAAAGGTAATGCAACATCTTGTTGCCCTTTGCTGCGCACTGCCAACATAGAGAGGTTCTGCGCCAGTAACTCTTCCATGATCAAACGAATTTGAGCTGGGTGTTTACCTTCATCAAACTCATCCAAATTAATGGTTGGAGGAGGTCGATGAATCGTATGCAATGCTTGCGACATAGTGATCTGGTGATTGTACAAACCAGAAGGTAGCAATTCTTGTACTGCGGCTTTATCGAGGAGTGATAAAGCTTGTTCCGTCAGATTACGCAAAGTGATTTGACGCAATCCATCGGTAGTTGGATAAACGGGGGTTAAGCTCTGTTCCACATCCGGCTTTTGTTCACTTACATAAAACTTGTAGTCAGGGTGGACAATTTCTAAGCCCATACCGCCACGCTTAATTTCACCGTAAGCGTGTACTAACTTACCATTCGAGAAATTGTTCTTCATCGCGGCAGTAAAGTTAAAAAAGCGTAGGGTAATCGTGCCATTGCCGTCGCTGATCTTTACCGTCAGCATTTTGCGTTTGCCGAAAGTAGTATCGACAGCCATGACTTTGCCCTGTACCGCAGCCCAAAGTCCGGCATGCAGTTTGGCGATTGGGTAAATGCGAGTGCGATCTTCGTAACGAAGAGGAAGATGAAACAGCAGATCTTGAACGCTATGCAAGCCAACTTTGGCGAGTTTTTCTGCGACTTTAGCGCCAACTCCAGACAGAGAAGTTAAAGGAACAGCAGATAACATTTGGGCTGACATAGTGGGCTCAAGAAAATAGTTAACATAGCAGTATGTTAACCACTAAGCTGTGTTTTTGTACAGGATTAAGTTAGAGAAAGGGATATGGGAACGCTTACGCTCTGATATTCGAGAACGCGGAAACAAACTTAACCAGTGAGGCGAGAAAGAGCCATATCGATTGGTGATATGAGGTTATCTCGAAGCAAAGCGTTCTCGCCTCTCGAGTCTATTTATTTCTTCTGCATCTCTTTCCACCATGATTCATCAGCCACAATTTGGCCTTCGTCATCAAGTTGTGGATATTCTAGCCCTTTGCGTTTCGCTACCTTTGCTAAGACTGGATGACCACGCTCAAACAGAATGCGGTTGATGGTCTCTTTTGGTAGCGCGCTTTCCTCACGTTCGTACATCCCAGCGGCTTCACGCTGACGCTGCGCTTCATAAAGAATTACGGCACTGGCGACTGAGACATTCAAAGACTGCACCATACCGATCATTGGAATAATGATGTCTTGATCGGCGAGTTTCTTCGCTTGCTCTGAAGCGCCAATTTTTTCGCTACCAAGAATGATCGCCGTTGGCTTGGTGTAGTCGATTTCACGAAAGTCGACTGCGGTGTCCGAAAGGTTAGTGACCAGAACTTGCATGCCTTGTGCTTTGAGCTTGGTAATCGCAGTTTCAATCGAATCGTGGGTATCCACTTCAACCCAGTTGCGTGCCCCTGCTGAGGTGTGGGTCAGTGTGCGCATTTTGTCGGGCCAAATTGCATGAACTTTGTGTAAGCCTGTTGCGTCTGCAGTGCGGATCACGGCGGAAACGTTGTTCGGCTTATGAACTTCTTCAAGGCACAGAGTGAGGTCGGTTTGGCGTGCTTTTAGCACCTGATGAATGCGGTTGTAACGTTCTAAATTCATAATAAATAGGGATATAAAAAAATCGCCACCCAGAGTGTGGGTGGCGATAGAGTTTAGTTCTTTCTTCGTCTGACTCGAGTCGCCTGTGGCATGGTCTTAATCTTACGCATGATGCCAGCAAGGTGAACACGATCTTTGGTGGTTAGTAGAACGGTAACGGTGTACAAGCGACCGTCGCGTTCTTCGGTTGAAAGACCGTGAATGTTCGAACCAGTTTTCGAAATCACATTGGTCAATTCCGCTAACGCACCTTGGTTATTGAGCATATCGACTTTCAGTTCAGCAATGAACTCTTTGTCGTACTCTTCAGACCAAGCGACTGCCATGTATTTGTCTGGTTCTTTCTGGTATCCGCGAACGTTTGGACACGTTTCACGGTGAACCACAAGACCACGACCTGGTGATACGTGAGCAATGATGTGGTCATCCGGGATAGGGTGACAACAATTTGCGAAAGTCAGTAGCAGACCTTCTGCACCACGGATTGGCAGTTTCTTGTTAGATTCGTTTGGAATCGAGCTTGTGGTGGTCAATTCATCAGTGTCACCCAATAAGCGACGTGCGATGACGATACTCATCAATTCACCTAAACCAATGGCTGCTAGCAGATCATCGACGCTTTCTAGACGCAGATCAGTCAGCACTTCTTGGATGTTTTCTGGGTAGATTGAATCAATCGAATGACGACCCAAGGCGTGATTCAGTAGGCGACGACCTAAGGTAATCGACTCTTCACGACGCATGGTCTTCAATACTTGACGAATCTTAGTGCGAGCGCGAGAAGTCACGACATAGTTCAACCAAGCTGCGTTTGGACGAGCGCCTGGTGCACTGATGATTTCTACTGTCTGACCGTTCTTCAGTGCCTTACTTAGTGGGTAAGGGTTACGGTCAACACGAGCACCAACACAAGAGTTACCGACATCAGTATGTACGGCATAAGCAAAGTCGACAGCCGTTGCGCCTAATGGCAATTCAACGATACGACCTTTTGGTGTGAAGACGTAAATCTCATCTGGGAAAAGATCCGATTTTACGTTTTCGATGAATTCGAATGAGTTACCAGCGCTTTGTTGTAGTTCAAGCAGGCTTTGCATCCAACGCTGAGCTTTCACTTGCGCTGTGGTGCCAGACTTATCGCCCTTGTCTTTGTATGACCAGTGCGCAGCGACACCTTTGTCCGCCATTTGATCCATATCTTCGGTACGGATCTGAACTTCAACTGGCACGCCATGTGGACCAACCATAGAAGTATGTAGCGATTGGTAGCCGTTCGCTTTTGGTACCGCAATGTAATCTTTCATACGACCAGGACGTGGCTTATACAAGCTGTGTACTTGGCCTAGAACGCGATAACAAGTATCGGCAGTATCAACAACCACTCGGAAAGCGTAGATATCCATGATGGTGTGGAAACGCTGTTCTTTGGTTTTCATCTTGTTATAGATGGAGAACAGGTTCTTTTCACGACCTAACACGCGCGCATTCAAGCCAACATCTTCGAGTCGACCTTCAATTTCGCTGTGAATACGTTGGATCATCTCTTTACGATTACCACGTGCCGCTCTTACCACTTCTTTTAGAACGCGGTAGCGGTTCGGGTAAAGTGCTTCGAAGCCAAGCTCCTCAAGTTCCGTTTTGATATTGTGAATACCAAGACGGTGAGCCAGTGGCGCGTAGATTTCCAGTGTTTCGCGAGCAATACGGCGTTTTTTGTCAGGGCGCAGGGCACCTAACGTGCGCATGTTGTGCGTACGGTCAGCCAGTTTGATCAGGATAACGCGGATGTCTTGCACCATCGCCAGAACCATCTTACGGAAGTTCTCGGCTTGAGCCTCTTTCCTATCGCGGAATTTGAGTTTGTCCAGTTTAGATACACCATCAACCAGCTCAGCGACGGTATTGCCGAATTTCTCTTCGAGATCTTCTTTTGTAACGTCACAGTCTTCGATGACGTCATGCAGCAAAGCAGCTTGGAGGGTTTCGATATCGAGGCGCATTTCGGCCAAGATTCGAGCCACAGCGACTGGGTGGATGATGTATGGTTCACCGCTTGAGCGGGTTTGCCCTTCATGGGCATCTCTTGCTACCACATAAGATTGACGCAGAGCCTCAATTTGAGGCTCTGTTAGGTATTCTTGGGCAACGTCTTTGAGGCTATCGAATAGATACAAATTATAGGCCCGGGAGGTTGTTGAATTCTAAAGTCAGAATTAACGGTTGTGAGCGATGCTGCTTACTGCCGCTAGCTCTGCCGCTTCTTGCTCTTGCTGTTCTTGACGTTCACGAGCGTCTAGAACTTCTTTAGTAATTAAACCTTCTTCGATTTCGCGTAGAGCGATAACCGTTGGCTTATCGTTCTCTTCTGGCACTAGTGCATCTTTACCGCCAGTTTGCATTTGACGAGCGCGGCGAGCCGCAATCAGTACTAGGTCGAAACGGTTGCCAACTTTTTCAACAGCGTCTTGAACAGTTACGCGTGCCATGAGGACTCCAAATAGTTAACTAAATTTTGAATGACGAGAAAGTATACAGTCTCAGCGTAATATTTACTAGCGATAAGACGTGCAACAACAATGACTTTCTATATAAGCAATATAAGCTTCCTTACCGTAATAAAGAAGCGAAAATTTGTGTTTCTGCGCAGAATTACTCTGCTAGAAGTGCATCAAGCATACCTTTATATTTAGCAGCTTGCTTTTCTTCCTTCAATCTTTCCGCACGTAGGATGGCTTTAAAGTCCATCAATGCAGTATCGAAATCGTCGTTTACGATCACATAATCGTACTCGTTGTAATGCGAGATTTCTGACTTTGCTTCTGCCATGCGTTTTGCGATAACGTCATCGCTGTCTTGACCACGAGTGGTTAGGCGGCGCTCAAGTTCGCCATTTGATGGCGGTAAGATAAAGATGCTTTTCGCTTCTGACATTTGCTCGCGGATTTGACGCGCGCCTTGCCAGTCGATGTCTAGGAAAACGTCGATGCCTTTGTTTAGCGTTTCTTCAATCCATACACGTGATGTGCCGTAGTAGTTACCAAACACTTCTGCATATTCTAGGAAGTCGCCTTGTGCAATCAGAGCTTCAAACTCTTCTTTTGCAACGAAATGGTAGTGGATACCGTTTTCTTCGCCAGGGCGCATGCCACGAGTAGTATGAGACACAGACACTTTCATTGCGTATGTTGGGTTACGTTCCAACATTGCTGAGATCAAGCTAGATTTACCTGCGCCGCTAGGTGCAGATACGATATAGAGAGTACCTTTGCCCATTGTACTGTTCCACTTTTGGTTGGATTGAGTGAATGCCGAAAAGAAGTCTCGACCTTAAGTTATGCCAATGATGCTTATCAGCGAGATTGGTATAACGATAGCACTGACGTTGATGATTTCTCCACCAAACCACTCAGGATTGGTGATAAACCCGCCAGAAAAATGGAGGCGAAGAGTATCATGAACTCCCTGTGGTTGCTAGCCGATCTTTTTGATCTTTGACGTGTGGGATGACTTCTCCCTCTATATATAGAGGCGAAAAAAGGGGAAGCTTTCACTTCCCCAGGCGTGCGACTGACTCACACTTAATTTTCGGAGCAACCACAACCACTTTGCAGATGATGGATGTCTATTAGCCTTGCGACTCTAGGTAGTTGATCCATGGACTTACTACTTGTCTCATCGAATCCGATTGTGCTGCTTTCTTCATTGACTTAAGCGCTTGAGTTGGCTGATTCAACTCAAAGAAAGCCATGCCACGGATGTATTGCAATTCTGCGGCTTGTGAGCGCGATGCGTCAGAGGCAGGCGTTGCAGCAAACTTAGAAGCGGCTTGGTATTGCTTCGCTTGAATCATCAAACGGGCAATTTTTAGCTGGCTTTTTGTCTTAGGAGCCAATTGATAAGCGGTTTGATAGGTGTCAATCGCATTATCAAGCTCTTTCGACTGCTGCCAAAATGAAGCTAAACGCTCTAAGTTTTCTTGGTTTGTTTCGATATTACCGTTTGCCATTTCATCTTTTAGAATCTTCGCTGCGCGGAAAGGGATCTCTTGATAAGCAAGGAAGTTTACCAGACGTAAGTACTCTTTCTCTTCTTCAAACAAGCCCAGTTTGTAAGCCATTTCTAAAGCAGAAAGTGCATTCTTGTCTTGGTTCAACTCCATGTAAGTACCAGAAAGTTGCATCCAGTAGCGCTTTTTCTGTGGGTACTTAGTGGTTAGGATCTTAAGAACACTTGCAACGCTCTTCATTTGACCTAGCTCGTAATGAGAAGCCATCAGAAGCATGTACCACGATTCACTTGGATTCTTCGTCATTGAAATCGCTTTTTTAGTTGGTGCGATTGCTTTACGGTAGTCTTCCATTTGAACATAAGCGCTTGCTAGCGTGATGTAAGCGTGTGCTTGTGGTTTTTCTTTCGTAGTTTCAGCTACGGCAAACCACTTTTCCATGGTTTTAACCGATTTCTTAAACTGTTCTTCCGCAAGATATAGCTGAGCAAGGCTGTAACGAACTTGCTGTGCAACGGGTACTGGAAGAGCATCCAGAGAAAGCGCTTCTGCAAAGTACTTAGATGCCTTTACATAGTCGTCTCTCATTGAATACAAGAAGCCCATCTGTTGCAGCAGAACAGCACGGTCATACTTCTTCGAAGTTTTGCCGAGTGCCTTGTTCAATCTTTCGATTGCATCAGAGTATTTCTCTGTCGCAATCAGTTCTTGAACTTTGTTAACGACCTTAAATGTCTTATCAGAAAGTTGTGGCGAATCTTTGGCAACAACAGGTGTGCTAAGCACACCCATTGTTAACGCGAAAGAAGCCAGCAATGTCTTGAGTAATTTCATATTGTGACTCCTTAGTTGGTGCTGAACTCAATTTCTTGAGACATGCGCGAGGCTACCGGTTGTCCATCAACCATCTTAGGTTTGAAAGTCCATTTTGAAACGGTCTTTCTTGCTGCTTTACCTAAACCAAGTCGACGAGGTGTCTCTTTTACTACTTTGATATCTTCAACCGCGCCACGAGCGTTAACGGTGAATTCAATCAATACAACGCCTTTCTCAAGACCTGACTTCGCCGCTTTACGAGGCATTTGAGGTTGGAAAGTCGCCAATGGTACTGGACCACCCGAGCCAGCTACTGAACCACCGCCCTGAGAGTAGTGACCAAGTACTGAGCCACCCGTAACATTAACTGGCAGATCAAGTTTCGGCATGTCCATCGGGATTTGATCCATCACCGGTTTGACCGTAGACGTCACCTTCATTTCAGGTGGCGGTGGCGGACGCTTCGGTGGTGGCGGTTTCGGAAGTTCGCGTTTTTTCTCCTGTATTTTTTCGTCCGGTTTAATGCGAATGAATTCAACCATACGTAGGTCATCATTCGACACTAGTTCGTGGCGCTCTTTGTTTACCAGCTTGTCCATCCCCCAGAACAATCCGAGGGAGACAATGAGCGCCAGTGCAATTGAGGCCAGATACCGCATAGGCTTAATCCTTATTGGTTGCGGCAATGGAGATGCTTTCTACACCTGCCATCTTAATCTGGTCCATAACCTTCACGACTACGCCAGCGTTAGCTTCTGTATCCGCTTGGATAACAACCGCGCCATCTGGGCTTTCTGCACGTAGACGTTCGATGTTGGCACGTACGGCATCAACTTCAATACGACGTTTATCAACCCAAACATCACCCGCAGCACCGATGGCAACCATGATGTTACCTTTCTTAACGGTTTGCGCTGAGCTCGCCGTCGGACGATTTACTTCAAGACCTGCTTCTTTAACAAACGATGTTGTTACGATAAAGAAGATCAACATGATGAACACGATGTCTAGCATCGGGGTCATATCGATAGCAGCTTCGTCACTGCTGTCATTGCTATAGCGTCTCTTCATGACCTATACCTCTAATTCCGTTTACTCAGGCAATGTGCTTTAGCTTGTCTTCAAGCTTCTGCGTGGTGACTTTGGCTAAATGATCAAGACGTGTACTAAAGAAAAGTCCTGATAGTGAAGCCACCATTCCCGCTAGTGTTGGGATTGTTGCCTTTGAGATCCCCGAGGCCATTGCTCGAGGGCTTCCTGTTCCTGTTACCGCTAAGATGTCGAATACTTGAATCATGCCGACAACGGTGCCGAGCAAGCCAAGTAGGGGACAAAGTGCAATCAATACTTTGACGATTGGCAGTCCCTTTTTATTCTCAATATCCTGACGAGAAACCATTTCTTGTCGGATCATCTTTGCGTTCCAGCTTTTATGTTCTGAGCGCTCTTCCCAAAAGCTAACGGCTTTTTTCATTGCTTTGGGAGCGACGGCAGCGAAGTAAAACCAACGTTCTAGTAAGACTGCCCATAACATGAAGCTGAGGATAAAGATGGCGACAAGTACATCACCACCCATTCCCAAGAAGCGCCTAATTGATTCAAGTTCTCCAACTAACCACCACATAACGCCTCCTTAGCTTTCGGCTTTATGCAGTTTTTCCTGATAGCGAGCGATGAAGCCTGCACTCTGTTCTTCAAGAGTTTGAACCAAACGACGACCTTTACTATGTACGATTGTGTACAGGAACAGCAGAGGAATTGCGACAACCAGACCAAGCATCGTAGTAACAAGTGCTTCTGAGATACCGCCAGCCATTAGCTTCGGATCACCTGTACCAAATAGTGTGATTGCTTGGAACGTACCGATCATACCCATAACCGTACCCAGTAGACCTAGAAGAGGTGCTACAGAAGCGAACAGTTTGATTGAGCTGATAAAGCGTTCAATGCTCGGTGCGTTACGTAGGATGATTTCGTCCAGCTTCGCTTCAAGATCTTCAAGGTTGTCACCTTTATGTTCTTGGTAAGCTTGGATAACTTCACCCAATGGGTTGCCAGGGATAACAGTGTCAGATTTCGCTTGCTTGCGCATTTTGCCACCGATAACCAATAGGCGTAGGTAACAAACTAGAGCGATAAGTGCACCAATTGCACCCATACCTAGGATGACGTAACCAACGATACCACCCTGGTCAATACGTTCCTGAACAGTTGGGCTTTGTACTAATAGAGACAGAATCACACCACGAGATGGGTCGATAAACAGTGGTTCGTATGTGCCGTCTGCTGATTCAAAACCACCCACAAGACGAGTGATGTTTTTGCTTGGTTGACGTGATAGCTCTTCGAACTTACCTGTTTGAGGTACGTAAGTTACGTATTTGCCATCTGCGATCGCGTTAAACTCACCAACTAGGGTTACGTCACGGACCGCTTCTTTACCTTCGCCGTAAACAACTGTTGCTTCAGCTGTCGTTGTATCACCTGATGCAACTACCTGTTGTAGGATGGTGTGCCAAAACGCTTCAAGTTCTTGCGTTGATGGCAGTTCTTTACTTTCTGCTAGTTTAGACAGCAGAACATCACGCTCAGGGAAAAGAACGGCGTTTTGCGAAGCGGCAAATAGACCTTTAAATTCACCCGCATACTGACGAACTACACCAAACATCTCACCTAGAGTACCTGAGCGAACACGAAGCGTTTCAGTCAGCTCTGTTAGCTGTTTGTCGTTTTCGTCAAACGTAGCTTTAAGCTCATCACCAAGTGCCTGTTGTGCTGCAAGTTCTGCACGAGCTTTTTCAAGCAGTGCAGCTTGTTGGTCACGGTTGTTTTTGAACTCAGCTTCACGAGCTTTGTTCTCTTTTGATTCGACGATACTTTCTGATTTTACGTTTTTCAGTAGCTCAGATAGGTTTTGAGGTGCTTCAGCTTGCGCACCAGAAATCATGAATAAGCTCGCTAGCAAACCAGCGGCTAGAGTTTTGAATCCTTTCATTTCTTATTCCTCCCCAGCAAATACAGGCAGTTTGATCAGCGCTGGTGGCGCTTGTTTCTTAGCGATACGAAGGCCTTGCTGTACAGCGATACGATAGTTTTCAGGTAGTGATTCCCATTGACGAGTTTGTTGGTTCCACATACCTGTTTCACCGCCATCCGGAGATTGGAATAGAAGCGCAGTACGACCAATACGTAGGAAGTCGTAAGTCACGGTCTCGCCGTTGCGCTCTAGGCTAGCTTTGTAAGATTCAATCGAGCGAGAGAAGCCTTCTTCGATTTGATACGCTTCCATCACTTTACGGAATTTTTCTGAAGTCGTTACGTCCGCACGGTCCATTAAGTCGCGCAGTTCATTGACACGCTTGGTACGCTCTTCTTTTTGGAAAGGAAGGTCAAGCACGACGAATTCATCAAGTGCATCGATCATTTTCAGCGTTAAAGGCACAACCTCAGTCGCTGTTTGGTCGATTTGAGCAATCTGGTTGTTTAATGAATCCAATTCGCCTTGTTGCGATTGAACCATACGATTGATTTGCTCGTTGTAGACTTTCATGCTGTCGATTTGGCGAAGCAAGCCTTTGTATTCAGCTAGCATGCTTTCAGCGCTTTCAGCATACCCATCTATTTTTTCTTGAGAAACTTGTGCAGAGGTATTGGTTTTTGCTTGAGTAGAGATTACCGAACCTGAATCTGCCGCTATAGAACCAGCACTCGCAGACAGCAGTGCAATGGTAATAGCACTCACGCCAAATTTCTTTAACGTCATAGTAGCATCCTTGTCAGTGTATAAAGTCAGTCGAATAGGGCGCGGGAAAGTCCCGCGCCAAAAAGGTTTTAGAAGCCGTATTCAAGTTGTAGGTAGTAGAAACGGCCTGTGTTGTCGTGGAATGCGAAGTGGTAGCCTTCTGCTTCATTGTAGAATGGCGCCAATTCGTCAGTTACGTTACGGATACCAACAGCAATCGTTGCATTTTCGATACCTGTATACGCAAGTTGTGTATCCCAAGTTGTCAGTGCGTCAACTTCTGAATGCTCCGCAGTCTCGTAACGAGTGTCGTAAGAGTGCGTGTAGTTCACGATATTTGTGAATGCGAAGTCTTCGTAGCCGTAGCCAAGCGTTGCTTTACCTTTGAAGCGAGGACCACCGTAGTAAGTACCGATGTAATCTTCTAGGTTGCCATCTGAATCGCTTTGCTTGTACTCGATGTTGTAAGTACCAGCTAGTTTCACTAGGAAGTCACCGTAGCTATCTGTTGATAGGTCGTATTTCACTTCACTATCGATACCGCTTACTTGTTGCTTAGCAACGTTCACGTACTCATCTAGGATGTAGTCGATATCACCGTTTGCTTTACGAACAACGTTCGGGCTGTTTTCATCGATAAGCTTCTGTGCACCTAGTGTGTCGATCTTGTCATCATTCACGATGTAGAAGTAATCAACTTTTACAGATAGGTCTTCAAGTGGCTCAATAACTGTACCGATGTTAAATGACTGCGCAGTTTCTGCATCTAGGTCTTTGTTACCTTGGCTGATAACTTTGTATTGACCGCGAGTGTCAGTTTGCGGGTCGTAAAGTGTTTGGTAGCTTGTAGATGCGCCCGCATTAACTTCAGGTAGAGTTGGTGCTTTAAAGCCGTGGCTGTATGAAGCACGGAATAGAACTTCATCCATTGGTTGGTAACGAACGGCCACTTTCGGGCTGAATGCTGAACCAAAGTCGCTGTAGTGCTCCGCACGACCAGCAAGCTGAACTTCAACTTCTTCGATAACTGGTGCAACAAGCTCTACGTAGCCTGCAAACACGGTGCGGTCACCATCTGAACTCGTACCACCACTGCCGATGATTTCACCAGCTTCACCTAGCGGATCTGGTGTGTCTGAACCGCCTTCGTAACGGAACTCACCGCCTACAGCAACATAAGCATCACCACCTGATAGCTCGAATACTGGGAAAGATGCGCCAGCATTGATAAAACCAAGCTTAGATTCACCCTTACGTTTTGTTTCAACGCGGGCACCATCTAGTGATGAGGATGGGTTATTGGTTACAAATGGGTTGTAAGCACCGCTATCGATCGCCGCTTGGTAGCCTGCGATTGTTAGGTAGTTCTTACCTACGTTTTCGGTTTCTGTGTAGTGGTAACCAGCATCGGCTGTCCAGTCTACGTCAGTATCAAACCAGTTTGCGTAACCTTCAGCACCAGCAACAATACGGATTGAGTCTGTTGTGATTTCGTTGATACGGTTACCGGCTTCGATGATACGGTGACGCATGGTTACATCTTCACCGTATGTATTATTTGGATTGTCCTTCGAGATAGTTACGTTTTGGAAATCTGGCGTTGGAGCTGAGATGGTTGTTGATTCAACTCGGTTTAAGCTCAGTTCAGCAAATAGATTAGTATCTTCGTTAAGCTGGTGGTTAAGGCTCGTTAGGAAGTTGTAACGATCACTTTCTGGGATCATTGCAATTTCTTCGTTGTAGTTGTAGTTACATTCTGCACTACCACCAGTACATAGTGATTCCCATGTACCATCTTCTTTGTAAACGCGACCTGGAGTACCTGCTGAACTGCGCCAGTCGTAACCACCTTGAGAAGTATGGTCTGCATTCTTCGTATTAGGTCGATCTTTCATCATTATGTTGCCTTTTTGGACAACGTTGAAAGACGCCATAATGTTCGTTTTGTCGTTAAATGTTTTACCACCAGTTAGCGTAACGTCTAGATCTTCACCATCGCTGTAAGATGTTTGACCGCCGTTTAGGCGAACGTCAAAGCCCTCGTAGTCACGCTTAAGGATTACGTTAACTACGCCACCAATAGCGTCTGAACCGTAGATTGCAGATGCACCATCTTTAAGAACATCGATACGCTCAACAGCTGAAAGTGGGATTGAGTTTAGATCAACGAAAGTGTCGTTTAGGTTTTGTGCAAACGCGTAGTTTGCAACACGGCGACCGTTAAGTAGAACTAGAGTACGGCTGGCACCGAGACCACGAAGAGAAACTCCAGATGTACCTGCAGCAAAACTGTTAGTAAATGAGCTGCCGTAGCTGCCTGCACCATTCTGTGTTAATCCACGTAGAACGTCATCGACACTTACTGCACCCATCTTAGCGATGTCATCTGCAGTGTATACGTCTACTGGGTTTGGACCTTCCATGTCCGTTGTGGAGATTCGTGAACCTGTTACCTTCATCTTCTGAAGTTGTTCAACTTGCTGCTCTTCTGCCTGCGCTGCTAGAGGGGCCACTGCTGCCGTCCCCAGTGCAAGGCTGATCGCAACAGATAAAGCGGTTGTGTTTTTATACATCCTTGTTGCTCCGATTATTATTATTCCTATGTCTGGCCATAACGGCCAATTATGACGTTAATATTTCGTTAACGTTCCGGACATGTATACCTGAGATGAAAAAAGGAAGTCAAACCAGTGGTAAACAGAGATAAAGAAATGTAAAAAAGATGTAAAAAACCAAAAGTGACATAAATCACAGAATAATTTACTGCATGACGTTTATAAATTGAGATTAAATTTTAATAAAACACCGTATTTTGTGTTTCTTGTAAAGTCTAATGACTTATATCGCCTATGCTTTTTAAGTAGGCGATTGGCACTGAATTTAAGTGTAAATCTAGATAATTGTTCTGCTTGAGGGTTTTTATGGAATGCTGGGCATGTTAACTCGATCGCACAAGGTGGTATCAGAATATGATACCCACCGTTATAAAAGGGCTCACTCGTATTTTGAGGTCAAATGGTAGTGGGGGGGGGTTGTCTAATTATTCTGCATATATGCATGTTTATATAGGGTTTTGGCTCTAAAGTGCCTAGATTGATATTCTGTATGAATTGGTTTTGTGGTTTTTTATAATTATTTACAAAAACATTTCTGTTTTTGGACATCGGAGGAAGTTTGTCATGTTTTGGATTCAAACACTTGAAGCTTACTTGGATTCAAGATAAATATGACGCTGAAATTATTGCAGTAGTGGAAAAAACTAGCTTTTGAAACTCAGGGAGTGTGTTTCAACAGCTTTAGTTACTACGGGATAGAGATGCACCATTTTGGGCCGGAATTCTCCTCTCCAACGCCGCCTAATAATGGACAGTAGACAAGGAGCAAGTTGTATATGCTGTCGTACTTTTTACGCCGTTTAGCGTTGGTTATTCCAACGTTTCTCGGGATTACCATTCTTATCTTTGCTATCACTCGATTCGTGCCAGGTGGTCCGGTTGAGCGCATGCTTTCACAAATGCAGGCGCAAGGTGATGGTGCCGCGTCTATGACATCAGCTGGTGGTAACACTGCCTTATCTGATGACCAAATTGCAGAGCTAAACGCTTTTTACGGACTGGATAAACCCGTAATGGAAGCCTACGTAGAATGGTTAAGCCGTTTGGTGACGTTAGATTTAGGTGAATCGACTCGATACTACGAACCTGTATCTGACATGATCGCAGAGCGCTTACCGGTGTCTTTGTTCTATGGCGGAATGACCTTCTTTATCAGTTACTTTATTTCGATTCCGCTCGGCTACTATAAAGCGCTTAAACACGGCTCCGTATTTGATTCCGCTTCTTCTATTCTCATCTTTGTCGGGTACGCATTACCTGGATACGTCGTTGGTGTCCTGCTTATTACCTTGTTCAGTTATCATCTAGAATGGTTCCCGATGGGGGGCTTTGTCGGAGACGACTTTGATGACTATGAAACCTTCTTCGAGCGAGTAAAAGACATCATGTGGCACGCAGTATTACCGTTGATCTGTTACCTCATTGGTGACTTCGCAACGCTAACGATGACAATGAAAAATAACCTAATGGAAAACCTGTCATCCGATTACATCCGTACCGCGATTGCTAAAGGTCTGCCATTTAAGAAAGCAGTGCGTAAACATGCTCTGCGTAACAGCTTGATTCCGATTGCTTCTCACTTTGGTAACTCGCTGCTGTTCTTCATGACGGGCGCTTTCCTTATCGAAGTAATCTTTAATATTGATGGTATCGGTCTGCTTGGTTATGAATCCATCATGGAGCGCGATTACCCAGTAGTAATGGGGATCGTAGCTATCAACGCGGTATTGCTACTGATCGGCAATATCATTTCAGATATCTGTGTTGCTTTAGTCGACCCACGTGTGAAGTTTGGAGCGTAATATGATTAAAGTGAGCCCGTTAACTCAAAAGAAAATCCGTCACTTTAAAGAAATCAAACGTGGTTACTGGTCGTTTTTGATCTTATCAACCATGTTGATCCTATCTCTCTTTGCTGAACTGTTGATCAACAGCAAAGCTTTGGTCGTCAAATACGATGGCAACTATTACTTTCCAGTCGTAAGCGATGTACGTCTAGGTAGCGAGTTTGGCCAAGCGTCTTCAAGTGAAGCGGATTACCGAGAGTTGCAGAAAGTATTTGAAGCGGAAGGCGGCGATAACTTCGTTGTTCTACCGATTGTTCCTTGGAACCCATATGAGCAAGACTTTAGCGGTGATTTCCCACCGACAGCGCCAAGTGCTGAAGATAAGCACTACCTAGGCACTGATGTGATTGGTCGAGACATCTTAGCTCGATTGGTTTACGGCTTCCGTACTGCGATGGGATTTGCGCTTCTTACAATGGCGATCTCCTACGCGATTGGTACTGCTGTTGGCTGTGCGATGGGTTTCTGGGGTGGCAAGTTCGACTTATTTGTTCAGCGTTTGATCGAGGTCTGGTCAATGGTGCCTTTTTTATACGTCATCATGATCCTTGTCTCGATAGTGCAACCAACCTTTACTCTGTTCGTCGGTATTAACGTACTCTTTGGATGGATGGGGATGACCTGGTACATGCGTACCATGACCTACAAGGAGTCGGCGCGTGAATACGTAATGGCAGCGCGTGCATTAGGCGCATCGACTGGGCGTATCTTATTTAACCACATCTTGCCAAACACCATGGTAATGATCGTGACACTCGCACCGTTTACCATTGCAGCCAACATCACCGCTCTGACCGCTCTTGATTACCTAGGTCTTGGTTTGATGCCACCAACGCCAAGTTGGGGTGAGTTGCTACAACAAGGTAAGTCAAACTTAGACTCGCCATGGATTGTTTCTTCAGTAGTCAGCTCTATCGTACTGGTATTGGTGATGGTGACCTTCATTGGTGAAGCGATCCGAGCGGCATTCGACCCGAAAAAATTCACACGCTATGTTTAAGCAAGCATTGTGAGCAAAACATAAAAAAGGGAAGTTTTATGAAAAAATTATTACTAGCGTCAACGCTGAGCGCCCTGAGTTTTGGTGCGATGTCAGCAACGCTTCCGACTGACTTAAACTGGCAAACAAACTGGGATGAGCCACAATACGGCTCTCCCGAAGCAAAGCGCGGCGGTACTTTCCGAGCTTATATGTCGAGCTTTCCGCAGACTTTACGCAGCGTTGGCCCTGATGCGAACTCAGGTTTGCGTTCTTATATCTTGGATGAAACACCGGGCTTGGTGGTACGTCACCCAGATACTCTGGAGTTTATCCCTGAGCTAGCGAATGAGTGGGCGTTAGCGGGTGATAACAAAACCGTTTATTTCAAACTGAATCCAGAAGCAAAATGGTCGGATGGTAAACCTGTTACTTCCGACGACTTTGTCTTTATGTTGAAGTTCTACCGCTCGAAAGACATTCTCGAGCCTTGGTACAACGATTACTACAACAAGACTGTTGAAGATGTGATTAAGTTTGATGACCTAACGTTTGCGGTGAAAGCAGCGAAAGAACTTAACCCTGAAGAGCTGTTGTTAAGAATGGGGGCGCTGCGTCCTCGTCCTGCTCACTTCTATGCCAACCCTAAGAAAGACGAAAACGGCGATGGTATTCATGATGACTTTGTTCGTTACTACAACTTCAAAAGTGAGCCAACCACTAGCGCTTACTACCTAGCTGATATCAAAAAAGGTAAGAGTGTTACCTTTAAGCACGTTGGCGAAGATTGGTGGGGATACACCAATAAGTACTATGAGAACCGTTATAACGTCGACAAGATTCGTATCACGGTTATTCGTGATAACGACATTGCCAAGAAGCACTTTGAAAAAGGCAGCCTAGACTCATTTGGCTTGGTTTTACCTAACCTTTGGCACGACAAGTCTGATACTGCGCCTTACCAAAAGGGCTACATTCAGAAGTTTTGGGGCTACAACCAATACCCTGTAGGCGCGGGCGGCGTTTGGATGAATACCGCGATGCCATTATTGGATGACCTAAACATTCGTAAAGGCATCACTTACGCGATCGACTTTGATGGCATGATCGAAAACATCATGCGTGGTGACTACAGTCGTAAACCTAATCCAACAGGTTACGGGCATGGTAAGTACACCCTGCCAGATGCGAAAGCACCAAAGTTTGATCCAGAAAAAGCGGCAGAGGCGTTTGCAGCAGCTGGTTTCGATAAGATTGGTTCAGATGGTATCCGTGTTAACGACAAAGGCCAGCGTTTGAGCTTCGAGTTGACCTATGCAACGCCAGTGCACACGCCTCGTATTGCATTTGTGCGTGAACAAGCGAAGTTGGCTGGTTTGGACATTGAACTTAAGCTGATCGATGGCTCATCAATGTTTAAATACGTACGTGAGAAAAAGCACGATTTAGCGTTCCTAGATATGGGTACTTCTGAGATCCCAACGTATTGGGAATACTTCCACTCAGTGAATGCCAACAAGCCACAAACTAACTCTTTCACAAACTACAGCACGCCAGAGCTTGATGAGAAAATCATTGAGTACCGTTTCAACATGGACATGGATAAGAAGATCCAACTAGGCCATGAAATCCAACGTGACATCATTGATGCACATGTGATTGTTCCGGGCTACATGGTGCCTTACGTTCGTTACGGCCATTGGCGTTGGTTGAAGTTGCCAGAGAAACCAATGAACCGTATGACCGAAGCACTATTTAGTGGCGGCATTATTGGTGATGGTACGTACTGGATTGATAAAGACATCAAGAAAGAAACCCAGAAGGCAATGAAGTCGGGTAAGACTTTTGAACCGGTTGTTGTCGTTGATGACACGTACAAGTTGTAAGGATGTGTTATGGAAAACGATGTAATCCTAAGTGTTAAAGATCTAGAAGTTGAGTTCACCACGGACGATGGTCCGGTAAAAGTGCTGCATGGCGTGAACTTTGATGTTCGCGCTGGACGTACCCTTGGTCTTGTAGGCGAATCCGGCAGTGGTAAGAGTGTTACCTCCATGTCTATCATGGGTTTGCTACCGAAACCTTACGGTAATATCGTCAATGGTGAGATAGATTACCGCGGCACGAACTTGGTCACGCTACCAGCGGAAGAAATGTACGCCATGCGCGGTGACCGCATTTCAATTATCTTCCAAGACCCAATGACGGCGCTGAACCCAGTGCATTCTATTGGTCGTCAGCTTTGCGAAGTGCTTGAGCTGCACCGTCCTGAGTTGGATAAAAAAGCGCGCGAATCTTACGCCGTTGAAATGTTGGCGAAAGTGAAAATTCCGATGCCGGAAAAACGCTTGAACGAGTACCCGCATAATCTATCCGGCGGCATGCGCCAGCGTGTGATGATTGCGATGGCATTGGCGTGTAAACCCGACATTCTGATTTGTGATGAGCCAACCACTGCACTGGATGTAACGGTTCAGGCGTCTATTCTTGAATTAATGAACGAGCTTCAAGAAGAAACGGGCATGGCGATGATCTTCATCACTCACGATCTTGGTGTGGTTGCAGAAGTGTGTGATGACGTAGCCGTGATGTACGGTGGTCGTATTGTTGAAAAGGCCGAGATTTTCGAGCTATTCGATAACCCACAGCACCCATATACAGAGCGTTTGATGGGCTTGATGCCAAGTTTAGATAATGAGCCTAAGCAGATGATCGACATTAAACCGATCGATGCCAGTATGTTTACTAGCTAACTGGTGCAAAGTGAACAAGTCATAAAAGAGGATGTTATGGCAAAAGAAGTATTAAGAATTGAAGATCTTAAGCAGCACTTTGTATCTGGTAAGGGACTGTTTAAGAAAGGCTACACCATTAAAGCCGTTGATGGTGTGTCGCTATCAGTAGGTGAAGGGGAAACTCTTGGCCTAGTAGGTGAATCAGGCTGTGGTAAAAGTACCCTAGGTCGTACTATTTTGAAATTGTACGAGCCAACTGAAGGTAAAATTTTCTTTGAAGGCAAAGACATCACCAAATTGTCTGTGAAGCAAATGCGTTCATTGCGTAAAGATATGCAGATTGTCTTCCAAGACCCAATGGAATCGCTAAACCAACGCCATACTATCGGCATGATTCTCGAAGAGCCGTATGTGATTCACAACATCGGTACGTCTTCAGAGCGCAAACAGTGGGTGAAAGAGCTACTTGTTAAAGTTGGCTTGCCAGAAACCGCGGTAAACCGCTATCCACATGAGTTCTCCGGTGGTCAGCGCCAACGTATTGGTATTGCTCGTGCGATTGCCCTTAAGCCTAAATTGCTTATTTGTGATGAGTCGGTATCAGCGTTGGACGTATCGGTTCAGGCGCAAATCCTAAATCTGCTGTTGCAACTGCAACAAGAGATGAACCTTGCGATTATCTTTATCTCGCATGACTTGTCTGTCGTGAAGCATGTATCTGATAAGGTTGCGGTGATGTACTTTGGTAAAGTCGTGGAAGCGGGTAACGCGAAAGAAATTTACGCGAACCCTCAGAACGATTACACCAAAAAGCTGTTGTCGGCGATTCCAATCACGCATCCTAAGTATCGTAAGAAAAAGCGCTTGGCAGAAAAAAAGCAGCAAGTGGCGTAACGCCACCATCCAAATAAAACCAACTTATAAGATAAAAGCGCTCCACTTGGTTGGGGCGTTTTTATTTCCGATGATTTTCTGTCTTCAGCTTCTTTAAAATAGCGTGCTACACTGCAAACTTATTCCTTTGATTTGTTTGGATAGTTGGCCATGCCGTCGCATTTACCTAAATCATTCAGTCGTCCCTTTCTGAAAGTCTTTCATCTGCTCGAAGCTGTGCTTTTGGTCGCCATTACTCTGGCCACTGTGTGGGCGATGGTGGAAGAGTTTGTCCACATTTACGTCCAGAAGCGTGTTGCACTCGATGACATCTTATTGATGTTCATCTATCTGGAAGTGCTCGCCATGGTCGGGCAGTTTGTGATGAACGGTAAGATACCGGTTCGATACCCGATCTACATTGCTATGATGGCGATTGCTCGCTACATCACGCTTGGTATGAAAGAGCTAGATTCGGTGATGATTGTATGGCTCTCGTTAGCCGCGTTTATCTTGGCGGCGGCAACCTTGGTTATTCGAGTTGGCCATCATTATTGGCCGTATATAGATAATCAAACCGCTGAAAAAGACGAATAACGTGAAGCCTCGCTCAATGCGAGGCTTTGTTTTTGTGTGAAGGGAAATCACACCTTGATGGCGTGGGGGTAAAAAAGTGTAAAGTCATCTCAAGCCATCTTGTTTCTTGCCTTGTTGATGAGTATCTTCATGCTAACCCTTTATAACTGCTTTGATGAGAGATTGTGATGCTAGCGAAACGCACATCGACAATGTATTTTCTGCTGAGTGTCTTGATTGCATTTGCGCTTTCAAGCGGTATTGCTCGTGCAGAAATGCCATCAATCGCAGCAAATCACATGACATCAGCAACAGAGTCTTTGCATATCAGTTATTGTGATTTGACCTTTAGCTCGGCAGAAAAGAGTGAAGCGGGGTGTTGTGAGCCGGGCGGAACATGCTTTGAGAAGCAGTGTTGTTCCCATGGTCACGCATCGGGTACGGCTGTTGTCGAAACTCAGCCAAGATCTTATGACGCTCTATTCCGAGATGAGTTGGCGGTAAGCAAAGCCGCGTTCTACACCAGTGCAGACATGCACTCTCACTATCGTCCTCCGATAGCTTAATTCCTATCTCGCAGCGTTTCGCTGCCAACAATGTTACTGCACGAATTGTCGTGTGAATTTGTTATGCGTGTAAATAGCTCTCTATTTGCACCATCCTGTGATGGGAATGAAAAAATGAAAACCAATCTAATTGCTCGTACTGAGCACCTTGCTGCGTGCCTACCAAACCTTGTTATCAACCGACAAGCGGGAGCTCGCCATGACGCATAAGCATCTACCAATTATCTTGTTTGTGTCTGTGTGCTTGATTTGGGGCACCACTTGGTTTGCGATGGAAGTGGCAGTGCAAACTATTCCGCCTATCTTTGCGACCGGACTGCGATTTCTGATTGCCGCGCCGCTATTAATCATGTTGGCGAAACACCTTAAACAACCTCTGTTCTTCCCGAAAGGAAAAGTGTTCTGGATGTTCGTCGTCGCGATTTTCTATTTCGCGATTCCGTTTACCTTGATGATTTTTGGTGAACAATACATTTCATCGGGTCTTGCTTCGATCATCTTCGCCAACATGCCGATTGCGGTGATGGTGACATCGAGCCTGTTCCTTGGACTTAGGTTACGTAAATCTCAGATTGCTGGTCTTTTAGTCGCGGTGTTGAGCTTAGTTTTGATTCTAGCGAAAGAGATGAGTTTGGGTGGAGAGGATTACCTGCTGGGCTTTCTCGCTTTAGGTGGGGCGGTCGCGATTCATTCGGTGATGTACGTGTTTGTTGAAAAGTTCTGTAAAGGCATTCCAGTGCTGACTTACAACGCCTTTCCAAGCTTTGTTGCCTCAGCGTTGCTCTTCATCACCTCATTGATCGTCGAGCAGCCGGATCTTTCTCAGTTCTCGATGGATTCAATTACCGCTGTGATTTATCTCGGTATGTTTGCCAGCGTCGGTGGCATCGTGGCGTACTTTAAGCTTGGACAAGTGTCGACGCCGTTTACCGCCTCGATCTGTTTTCTGTTTTTCCCGTTGATTGCGCTGAGCCTTTCAACATGGATTGCGGGTAACAGTTTGTCGTTGGTTTCTGTTGCTCTGCTGCTGCCATTACTGGGCGGTATTTTTGTGACTAAAGCTGAGCCTGCTTTCTGGCTGCGTTTTCGCCTCAAGTCTGCAGAGCAAAAGCCTGTGCTATGTGAGCATTGTATGAAGAACATCAATGCTTAACACAGACTAAACACCATGAAAAAGCCCCATTTGATTGGGGCTTTTGAGGGAATGCTATTTACCTTGCTCGTTACGCAGATACATGATGGCAACCATGCTAAAGCCAATAAATTGCCATAGATATTGTCCATCACTTGCACCTGTAATGGTTTGGGTGAAAGCCATACAACCCGTTACGAACAGAGATGCAAAAGCCGCATAAAGTAGCCACGGACGTTCTTTACCAACCATAAACTCGCCTGCCAGCACCGAGCGAATCACCAATAAAAACGGTAAGCACTGCAAAGCAATGAGAATCGGGAACATAAAGTCAAACGTTGGGCTCAGCAGCGCATGGCCGACTTGGCTCTTATCCCACGTCCCAACGATATAACCTTTCCAGCCAGCCCATGTATCACCTGCATAGGCGGTATCAGGCGTAATGATGCCAAGTAGCACGCCCATCACTTTATCGATAAAGCCATTTTTGAACCAAAAGACGAATAGAAAGATCTGGATTGGAATGATCTGAAAGGCAAACTTCTTCAACATGTGTGTATCCCAAGAAATGAATGATTTGGTTTACAAGTATGTGGAAGGCGCGTTTTTTACGCTTGATGCAAGGCAAGCGAGTTGAACTCCAAACAAAAATCAAACATCCAGAATACTCATCAGCATTGGTGAGGCTGACTTAACAATAGGCGAGAGCAGCGATTTTTCACTCCGCTTTATTTGAGGCTATTTGGCTGTTTGGAATAGGTTTGCTTTTTGTGAAGACTCAATAAGATCAAACAGTTGCCCGTTATGTTCTTTTTTCATCTCAGTATAGCGTTGGTAATTGTATTGCGAGCCTTTCGGGTTATCTGCGAGTTTGTCAGCCACACTGAGCAAGTAAAAACTGATTGGACTTGGCGTGCTTTCTGCTGCATAAAACAAGTACGGGAAGGCTTGATTAGGGTGCTGGTTGATAAGCAAAGCGAGCCCCAAAGTGAGGTTGGCAATATCACAACGTGGGTTCAGTTCGAACGCCTGCTTAGCTGAGTGAAGTGCCTGTTCTCGGTCTTCTTGTTTGTGCTCGCGTAAGTAAGCTAAAGATTCAGAGTAAGACAACAAAGCGCTGACCAAATAGCTGTCTCGCCCTTGTTGTTGAATCGCATTAAGCTGCTGAGCAATATCCGAAAAAGCGGGCCCCCCTTTACCTTGATAGAAAAGAGAAATCCCTTCAGAGATCACTTTCCAATCGTCATAGTTGCTGATGGACGTCACGCGGTGGCTAGCCACTTCGTAATCGGAACTCATTGGTGCAATGATGGCTTTGATTTCTAAAATCACATCGCCTATAGCATCGAAGAAATTATCTTGGTTAAAGGTCTTTTCAACCTTTTGGCTCTGGTTGGGTTGATGGTTGTTTTGCACCAAGACGCTAAGCACATAATTGCCTTCTACTTTCTTAATCCAACTTTTGAGCTCAACACCGTGATTGGCAAGAGACTGCTTACTTTGTTGGGATAACTGAGAATAGTGATAACCGGATAGGTTTTTGGCTGAATTTAGCCCATAGAAGAGATAGTTATATACGCTTTCTGCCATTTCAAAGTCGCTGGTGGAATCAAGTGTAATATCATGAATATAAACGGGCACTACGTCACTTTGTTGTGTTGTTATCACCGTTGTGTCATCAATGGTGTCACCATTTTGTACTGCCCAAGCCACAATAAGTCCAACCGTCAGGATTACCGCTACAGCTAAACCCATACGCTTGTTTTTAGGCTTGGCGGTATGAGTAAGAGGAGTAGATTCTTCAGGGATTGGAGTGTGCGTTATGTTTTGCTCAGTCACTTCGATATCAAATAAGTAACCTTGCTTAGGAATGGTCTGAATGATGCGATACGGACGCGTTTTATCTTGAAGCTGACTGCGCAGTAAGCTAATGACTTGTCTTACCAAGTTGTCGGAAACTTGCGTCCTTTGCCAGACATCATCGGCGATTTGCTGGGGACTCAGTACGTTCCCACGGTTCTCGATAAAGTAGCTCAGCAATCTTGCTTGCAATGGCTCTAAATGAATCTCCTCACTATCAATCATCAACTGATTTTTGTCAGGATAGAAAGAAATAGGGGAGTCATGTTGCAGGACAAAGCAATGCGGACGAGTCATAGCGATTCAATGGTTTAGAAGTAACCACACAAGACTATTGGTTTTATATATAGGAAGCAAGTGAAGCATCAGCAAATAAAAAGCCCCGCAGTGCGAGGCTCTTTAGATATCTCATCGAGGTCTTTTATTATTCGATGTTCTGGATCTGTTCACGCATTTGCTCAATCAGAACTTTCAGTTCAACACCTGACGCAGTGATGTCTGTGCTGATAGATTTTGACGCTAGCGTGTTCGATTCACGGTTGAACTCTTGCATCATGAAATCTAGACGACGACCGACTGCGCCACCTTTCTTCAGGATGTTTGTGGTTTCTTTCACGTGAGAATCAAGACGATCTAGCTCTTCTGCTACGTCTGATTTCTGTGCCAGAAGGATAAGCTCTTGCTCAACGCGAGATGGGTCTAGCTCTACTTTCGCATCTTCAAATTTCGAGAACAGACGCTCACGTTGCCACTCTAGGATTTCTGGCATGCGTGCGCGCACTTTCACAACTTCTGATGTGATCGCTTCTAGGCGTTGCTCGATAAGCGCTTTCATGTTGTCGCCTTCACGACCACGCGCTTCGATGAACTCGCTGATTGCTTCGTCAAAAGCAGCAAGCAGTTCTTTGTTAACTTCATCCATGTTTTGCTCTGGTGTTTCCATCACACCAGGCCATTGCATTACTTGGAATGGGTTGATGCGGCTTAGCTCACCAGTCATGTGCATCACTTGCTCAGCTGCTTTGATCACTTGGTTTGCCAGTGTTTCATTGATGCTTAGTTCAGCTTTTGCTGCTGGGTTGGCTTCAAAACGCAGGCTACATTCTACTTTGCCGCGTGCTAGGCGCTTGCGAAAACGCTCACGCAGTACTGGTTCAAGAGCGCGGAACTGCTCTGGCATACGGAAGTAAGTTTCTAGGTAGCGTTGGTTTACACTGCGGATTTCCCACACTGCGCTGCCCCAATCGCCTTTCACTTCTTTACGCGCGTACGCTGTCATACTGTAAATCATTGAATTTTCCTGTCTTCTAATTTGCTGAAAATTACCCCGCAATAGTAGCACAGCAAGATGGCAGTGGCTTTGCTATTCTGAGCCGAGATTGTCCAGATAGCTTTATTTAATCGATTCCGTTATAATCTGCGCCCAACCAAATCGTCTTCTCCTCATTACTTAAGGTAGATGCCCATGCGTCCAAACGATCGCAAGGCGGATCAAGTTCGCCCAATCAAAATTACTCGTAACTACACAGCTTACGCTGAAGGCTCAGTGTTAGTTGAATTTGGTAACACCAAAGTGTTGTGTAATGCGACCGTTGAAGAATCTGTGCCTCGTTGGCTAAAAGGTCAAGGTAAAGGCTGGGTAACGGCTGAATACGGCATGCTACCTCGTGCGACTCACTCGCGTACTCGTCGTGAAGCAGCGAACGGTAAGCAAGGCGGTCGCACAATGGAAATCCAACGCTTGATCGCACGTAGCCTACGCGCTGTAGTTGATCTACAAGCGATGGGTGAGTTTATGATCACAGTTGACTGTGATGTTATCCAAGCAGACGGCGGCACTCGTACTGCATCTATCAGCGGTGCAAGCGTTGCAATGGCAGATGCGTTCCAACACCTAGTGGATAGCGGCAAGCTAAAAGCAAACCCAATGAAAGGCCACGTAGCGGCAGTTTCAGTTGGTTTGCTAGGTGATGATGTTCTGTGTGACCTTGAGTACGTTGAAGATTCAGCGGCAGACACAGACATGAACGTTGTGATGACAGAAGAAGGCAAGATGATTGAAATTCAGGGCACCGCAGAAGGTGAACCGTTCAGTCATGAGCAGCTGATGGCTCTGCTAGAGTCGGCGAAAGTCGGCATTACAGAAATTGTCGCAGCGCAGAAGGCGGCGTTAGCCAATTGATTTAGATAGCTCCCATTATGGGGGCTATTTTTTTATCTCCGTCGTATATGAATCTACAGCGTTGTTCGCTGCGCTTTTCTACCCTAATTACATAGAAGACTATGCTCATAGGGATAGAAAAACTTGCTGCCTAGCTGTAAATCCATCTACTTAGGAGATAACGCATTAGTGTTTATTAACTGCTTGGGAATATGGATACCAAGCCCGTATTTAGAGAGAAAATAATGAAAGCATACCAGCGTGAATTTATTGAGTTTGCACTTGAGAAAGAAGTTCTTAAGTTTGGTGAGTTTACTTTGAAATCTGGCCGTAAAAGCCCGTACTTCTTTAACGCTGGTCTTTTCAATACTGGTCGTGACCTAGCGCGTCTTGGTCGTTTTTACGCTGCAGCGCTTGCGGATTCAGGCATTGAGTTTGATGTATTGTTTGGCCCTGCTTACAAAGGCATCCCAATCGCGACTACAACAGCTGTAGCGCTAGCGGATCACCACGATATCGACACACCTTACTGCTTCAACCGTAAAGAAGCAAAAGATCACGGCGAAGGCGGTAACCTTGTAGGCTCGGCGCTTGAAGGTCGTATCATGCTAGTAGATGACGTAATCACAGCAGGTACCGCGATTCGCGAATCAATGGAAATCATCCAAGCAAACGGTGCAGACTTAGCAGGTGTGTTGGTTGCGATTGACCGTCAAGAAAAAGGTAAAGGTGAGCTGTCTGCGATTCAAGAAGTAGAGCGTGACTTTGGTTGTGCAATCATCTCAATTGTAAGCCTGACTGACCTTGTGACTTTCCTTGAAGAGAAAGGTACAGACAAAGAGCACCTAGAAGCAGTAAAAGCGTACCGCGCAGAATACGGCATTTAATTGTTCTTTCATCATTAAAGAAAAAGAGGCTGGTGGATATCCATCAGCCCCTTTCTTTTATCTTTATCAATTACTTATAGCGAATGCCTTTTGGCGCACTTTCATCAGCCATGGTTTTGTAGCGCTTGTGCAGCCACATCCACTGCTCTGGTGCGCGCAGAATTACTTCTTCCACAAAAGTGTTCATGTAAGCCGCTGCCGCAACTTCGTCTTTTTTCGGGTAGTCGGCTTCAATGCACTTATCAGCGATGATTTCGTACTTGCCATCTTCATTACGGAAGCCTGAGCCCGGAATAATCGAGCACTTAGACGTGTAAGCCAGAATGCTGGTGCCAGTTGTAGTACAAGCGTCTTCAACCGCAAAGAAAGGCACGAATACCGACTTGTTACGACCGTAATCGTGGTCTGGTAAGTAGAACAAACGCTCACCGCTACGTAGAACGCGAATCATCTGCTTAACGTCTTTACGATCAATCAGCTTGTTGCCGTTGTGTGTGCGCCCCCAGTACTGAATGAAGTTGTACGCAGGGTTGTTGTGTGGACGAAATGCGCCGTAACCCGCCACGCCAAGCACTGCAAAGGCACGCGCCGTGATTTCAAGATTGAGTGCGTGCACGCAGCATAGCAATACGCCTTTGCCTTCTGCATTTTTCTCATGCAGCGCACCCAGATCTTTCTCGACAATCAGAGTTTTGAAACGCCACGTTGGCCAGAACCAAGTGATACCGGTTTCGATCAGCGCCATACCGGTGTTCTTGAAGTTCTCTTCAACGATGTGTTGGATCTCTTCAGGCGTTTTATCAGGGAAAGCCAACTCAAGGTTACGTGTCGCAACATGGACACGACCTTTGCCGTAACGCATGCCAATATGGCCAAGCGTGCGACCTAACGACAGCAACATGCGGTATGGAAGGATATTGACCACGATAGCCAAAAAGCCAAAGCCGAGCCAAACACCCCAGTTACGAGGGTGGAGAAGGGAAAGAGAAAACTCCGGCTTAGTGAATTTGTCTTTACTCATAATCTCTACTTAATTTGTGCGCTAAGAAGTGCCCAATACTCGTCAAAGTTCGCGGTTGGTTGGTATTTGAAATCACTACGAACAAAGCGGTTCAAGCTGCCTTCAACTTGTCCTAGGATTTGAGCTGCCAAAATGCGCTCTTCCACTGGGAACGATTTGCCTTCACGGATCTTACGTTCACGCAGGATCTGACGAAGCTGTGTTTCGATACGTTCAAACAGTTGGTTGATGCGATCGCGTAGGCGCTCATTTTCAAACATTAAAGCATGGCCAGAAAGAATGCGTGTCAAACCTGGGTTACGTTCTGAGAATGCCAGAATAAGGTGCATTACCATGCGAATACGCTCTAGTGTGTCTTTCTCATCATCCAAAATACGGTTGATGCGTGTCATGAGTGCTTCTTCAATGAACTCAATCAAGCCTTCAAACATGCGAGCTTTACTTGGGAAGTGGCGGTAAAGTGCCGCTTCTGAAACACCGACCTGTTTCGCCAATTTTGCCGTAGTAATGCGTGAAGCACCTTCTGTAGATTCAAGCATCTGCGCGAGAGCTTGTAAGATTTCTTCACGACGATTGGATTTTTTACTGCCGGCCATTTAGTTACTTCCTTTCAAAATACAAAGTTGAGCGGAGGGGATTATAAGACGCTCTTTGGCATCAAACTAGACCAGTGAGGAGGTAATGGGAGCTTTAACACCCTCACTTGTCATGTTTGTACCAAATTTGTGCCAGTTTTCTATGAAAAGCGAATGGCAATTACATCAATTCGTGCATTTTTTCCAAAATTCTGAAACTTAGCGCTTCTTTGGATTCTAGTGCCAACGCCTGCTCGCCTTGTGGCCAGAATAAAGTGATGGCGTTGTCGTTACTGTTAAAACCTTGGCCTTCAACAGAAACATCGTTCGCACAAATCATATCGAGGTTTTTCTTTACCAATTTACCGCGAGCGTAGGTTTCTACGTCGTTGGTCTCTGCGGCAAAACCAACTGTGAATGGACGTTGCTCAGTCATATTGGCGACGGTCGCTACGATATCAGGATTTTTGACCATGTTGATGGTCATCTGATCATTGTTTTCGGTCTTTTTCAACTTTTGAGACGCCACATTTTCTGGACGGTAATCAGCTACGGCGGCGCAGCTAATGAAAGCATCGTGGCTAGGCGCGTGAGCCATTACAGCATCATGCATCTCTTGTGCACTCGCAACATTGATACGCTCAACACCCGCTGGCGTATTCAAGCTGACAGGCCCACTGACTAGCGTGACTTTCGCTCCTAATTGCGCTGCTGCATTTGCTAGTGCAAAGCCCATCTTTCCTGAGCTGTGGTTAGAAATGTAACGCACTGGGTCAATCGCTTCACGAGTTGGACCTGCGGTGATCAGTACCGACTTTCCTGCCAACAGTTTCGGTTGGAAGAACTGCTCACATAAGCTGACAAGTTGCATTGGCTCTAACATTCGACCAGGGCCAACATCGCCACATGCTTGCTCACCGGCCGCAGGGCCCCAAATGTGCATACCACGGCGTGCCAGTGTCGCGATGTTTTCTTGAGTTGCGACATTGCGGTACATCTGTTGATTCATTGCCGGAGATACCGCTACTGGTGAATCTGTCGCAAGTACTAACGTGGTGAGCAAATCATTACCCATGCCTGCCGACATACGTGCAATCAAATCTGCGGTTGCAGGTGCAAGAAGAACTAAATCTGCCCATTTTGCCAGTTCAATGTGACCCATTGACGCTTCTGCTGCTGGGTCTAACAAGCTATCCGACACTGGACGCCCAGAGACTGCCTGCATGGTTAAGGGAGTAATGAACTCCTTCGCCGCTTTGGTCATCACTACTTGAACTTGCGCGCCTCTTTCTATTAGGCGACGGGTTAGCTCCGCACATTTATACGCGGCAATACCGCCACTGATGCCGAGTAGAATTTTCTTTCCTGCTAGTGTTTGCATGTGAGATCTCCAATTTTTCTGGCGACGAGTTTAGCACAACTGAATCTCTCATCGCCCAAGCAAATCTGATGAGAAGCTAATCCATATCAAACTACAGAATATTAATTGCTGAGCCTTATATAAAACTTTTGCTTACTTCACAGACAATCTTTGCCCGCTCTGCAAGATAGAAGAGGAAAAATAACAATAATGAGGTAGTGGAATAAGATGGTGCTGAAAAGTCGAAGTAAATTGCTGCTGGTGACTCTGATCCCTTTGTTGTTGATCACCACATTGATCTCGGTGGTCTATTACATCAACGGCAGTAATAGCTTAGAAGCAGAGTTAGCTCGGGATAGACAAGAGTTAATTGATACACGCAAGAAAGAGCTGCAAGCCTACATGATGATGGGGGTTACAGCGATAAAGCCGCTTTACGATACGGACGTAAACGGCAATAACAAACAAGCGGCAAAAGAGATTCTCAAAGCGATGCGTTTTGAAAGTGACGGTTATTTCTTTGTCTATGATTCGAAAGGTGTCAACACGCTGCATGCGATTAAGCCGTCCCTAGAAGGTAAAAACCTTATCGGCTTGAAAGATGAAAATGGCGTGGCAGTGATTGGCGGGCTAATTGATGCATCTAAGAACGGCGATGGCTTCCTTTATTTCTCTTGGCATAAACCAACCATCGATGCGCAAGCACCAAAATTAGGTTATGCCGAATACCTGTCTAAGTGGGACTGGGTGCTGGGTACTGGCATCTATATTGATGATATTGATCAGCAAGTGGCGATGCAGCGTGAACTGCGCACACAAGAGTTGAATGAACATACGCTCTCTGCGGTAACCATCTCGGTCATTGGCCTTATTATCACTAGCGTGCTTACCAGTATTATCGTGTCGAAAGGTATTCAACCATTGCAACACATTGCCGCTTCTTTACAAGATGTGGCTGCGGGGGGCGGTGATCTGACGGCTCGTCTGAAAATTGAGAGTAAAGATGAAGTCGGTGAGGTTGCTTCGGCATTTAATGAGTTCATGGATAAGCTGCATCCGCTTATGCAGGACATCCAGCGTTCTGCCAATACAGTCCAAAGCGTCTCTGGACAATTGGATCAGCAAACCTCTCAAGCCAGTGCTCAAATGCAAAACCATTGTCTGGAAACCGATAAGGTGGTGACGGCCGTAACACAAATGAGCATGACGGCAAAAGAAGTCGCGAGTAATACCAATGCTACCGCGCAGGCGATTGATGATGCGAACGGACAAGTTACTGAAGCGCAGCGCGAAGTCGATCAAGCGATTGATGGCATTAGCAAGTTAGTCGATGAAGTGAACAGCACCTCTGAAGCGATTGCCGAATTGAGTCAACAAACCGAGCAAATTACCAAGGTACTCGATGTGATTGGAGAAATTGCCGAGCAGACCAACTTACTCGCATTGAATGCAGCGATAGAAGCTGCGCGTGCCGGTGAACAAGGTCGTGGTTTTGCCGTGGTGGCTGATGAGGTTCGCTCGCTAGCAAGCCGAACGCAGAACAGTACTCATGAGATTGGCGATATGCTCAAGCAGCTACAAACAGGCGTATCAAGAGCTGTCACTACCATGGCGGCGAGCCAAGAGCGTGGAGCTAAGACGGTCGAAGAGTCCTCTATGATTCAGCAATCGCTGTCTGGCGTGCATCATTCTATCGGAACTATTCGAGATATGGGTATTCAAACCGCTTCTGCAGCAGAAGAGCAGAGTGCGGTCGCTGAGGACATCAACCAGAATCTAGTGGCGATTCAGCAAATCGTGAATCGCATTAATGACACGCTTCAGTATGCGGAAGGCATCAGTGCTCAGTTGTCGCAGTCAGGATCTGAAATTCACGATCTGGTTGGAAACTTCAAGCTTTGATGGATCGCTCGATTACATAGAAAAGCAGTGGTTAATGTCTCGTCCTAAAATACGTTGACAGTTTTTCACTAAGCCAACTGCCCCAGCAGTTGGCTTTTTTCATGCACCTCATTTGGGGTTCTCATCCCGAGACTAAGGTGCGGCCTCATATTGTTATAGATA